>ENA-ORXT01002519-ORXT01002519.1-marine-metagenome-genome-assembly--contig:-NODE-2519-length-21891-cov-13.355827_pt1 | contig 21891 bp, 20 predicted proteins | sample MGYA00237868_ERZ511482 | MGnify/ENA metagenome assembly ERZ511482
CAGCTTTCGTGTAGCATTTGTTTTCCATCGCTTGGGAGATTCTGAAATAAATTCAGAAAGACGGTTGACTTTTGGTTTTTTTTATTTTTTGAACTGACCACTGATTTGTGACACACTCAATTTATTTTGTTCCTGATACTAAACTTCTTCGTACAAAAAAATTGTACTTTTGCCATTCTATCAATGAGTAGACCAATAAATGATAAAATGTTGAGTAAAACGAAACCCCGTATTTATTTTTGGGGGTAGATGTTACTGACATTATTTCATTACAATTTACTCATTTTCTCATCTATTCATATTTTCATTTAGGTATTAACATGACTGACGTCAAACTTTTTTCAGGTACTGCTTCCAAATATCTTGCAGAAAAAATTGCTGATTATTACGGCGATTCGCTCGGCAAAGTTACTCTCCAACGCTTTAGCGATGGCGAAATGCAACCCGTTATCGAAGAATCGGTGCGTGGAAGTTATACTTTTTTTATCCAATCCACCTTTGCCCCTAGCGACAACCTGATGGAATTGCTCCTAATGATTGATGCCGCTCGACGCGCTTCGGCGGGCTACATTACGGCGGTGATTCCGTATTTTGGCTATGCTCGACAGGATAGAAAAGACAAGCCACGCGTGGCTATCGGTGCCAAACTCGTCGCAAATCTCCTCGAAGCTGCCGGCGTAAACCGCCTGATGACGATGGATTTTCATGCCGACCAGATTCAAGGATTTTTCGATATTCCGGTAGATCACCTCAGTGGCGAAGCGGTTTTTATTCCCTACCTCGAAGCTACGGAGATGAACAATGTCACCTTCGCTGCGCCCGATGTGGGCAGCACGAAACGCGCTCGCAATTACGCAAAACACTTTGGTACAGACCTCGTGATTTGTGATAAAGAACGCCGTCGAGCCAATCAGATTGAAGCCATTACGGTCATTGGAGAAGTCAAAGGACGAGACGTAATTCTGACCGATGACCTTGCAGATACTGCAGGTACACTCTGTCGTGCCGCCCAAGCAATGATAGATAAAGGCGCGAACAGTGTCCGTGCCATTTGTACGCATCCCGTCCTTTCGGGCAATGCCTACGAAAATATCAATAACTCGGTATTGGATGAAGTGATCGTGACCAACACGATTCCACTCAAACAACAATCAGATAAAATCAAAGTACTTTCGGTCGATAAACTTTTCGCCCGCGCTATCCGAAATACACACGAAAACCGTTCTATTTCAGCTTTATTTGTCAAAAAAGATAATCAAACCTTGTTTAGTGAAAGAAATTAAATAACATGTGCCATTATACTCGTCTTTTTCCGTCTAAGAATCCTTTGAAATCCTTATCCCGAATCGGGGTTCGGGACAGGCTGTAGCTAAGGCTATGTTCGGCTTTCAAAAAATCCTTAGACAAAAAAAATACTTCGTATTATGGGACATCTTATTTAATTTCTTTCACTAAGTTAATTTCCAATAAAATGTAAAACGCTGTCGCCTGACATTTCAAAAATGTCCGCCGACTAACGCAATCGAAAGATGTGGGTATCAATAGATTTTGAAAATGCAAGGTGAGTTTTAGGCAACCCAAAGGTTCAAATTATGATTTGATTGTTTTGCAGAATAGAATAGTTTGAGTGCGTAAAATATTAGGGGCAATTATATATAAAAGACGCAGCGCACCGTCCCTGTTTGTAACAAGAAAGCTCTCCCAAACTCATAAGGTGCGTTAGCACCGACTCCGTTTATACGCACCAACGGGGTTTCCCGATAGCTATACGGGATAACGTGTCTTTAATGCCACAAACTTATGATACATTCAAACAAATTAAAGTTCCCCTAATATTTTACACACTCGAATAGTTTGATTGTTTTCTTTGCTTCGCAAAATCTCAACCGTAGCGTAATGCCGCGTTAGTTCGATAGTACGCGGCGCAAGCGGGAGGCGTTAGGCTACGGTGCGTCAAACCCCGTTTATTCCTTCCGTTAGCTTTTGTACAATTTTAAATTCGCTTAAAAATACGCTGCCGATTACTCGTAAAATGGTGTATACCGGAATTGCTAAGACCATACCGAGTATGCCGCCTAATTTCGCGCCAACGAGTATAATAATAAAAATTTCGAGGGGATGTGCCATCACGCTATTGGAAAAAATGAAGGGTTGGAGGATGAAATTATCGAGCATTTGCATGAGTGCGAATACGATGGCTACTTTTGTTACCATAGGTACGATGACGGTTGAAAATTCGGCATCGAGATTGGAGGAAACAGCAATGAATACCCCGAAAATAGCCCCGATACTCGGACCGACATATGGAATTACATTGATAATAGCAGCAAAAAATGCAATTAAAAGTGCGTTCTCAATCTGTAATACTCCGAGTAGCGTAGAAACGAAAATGGTGATAATTGTTATTTGAAATAAAATACCGCCGAAATACCGTGTCAGCAATTTGACGATGCGTTCAATGACATTCGTGACTTGCGATTGGTATTCATTTGGTGTTAGTATGAGCAACATTCGCATAAATAAACCATCTTCTTTCAAAAAGAAAAAAGTAATGAAAATGATGGAAAAAACAGCGATAAATAAATTGCCTGTAAACCCAATAATCGCGCTGAAAATATCTGTCACTTGAGTCGGGCTAAAATTGGAAACAAGGCGAGTGCGGATATATTCAGAGATACTTTCGTTGCTCGGTTCGATGAGTCCGCGCTCTACGAGTGTTTTGTTGATGGGTTGCCAAAACCCCTCCAAACCCTGTGCAAGTGCGGCAGCATCTACATCCGCAAGGTTGCGTGCTTGCTGAAGCACCAAAGGCACAAATAGGCTTACTATTATGCTGATTATCAGAGCGAAAGAAAGCAAGGTCATTACAGCTGCTACATTTCCACCCACCCGAAAACGACCGATTCTGATGCGTTGAAATAAGCGCATAAACGGACCGCCCAGCAAAGAAAGTATCCAAGCAATGACCATATACGCCACGATGTCCGCAAACCACCAGACGATTAATCCGATAATCAGAATCGTAAGTGCGGCGATGATGTAACGAGTCATGTTGTTTATTTTCATAAATGAAGTTTTTTTTATCAAAAATATGCTTTTTATGATGATTAAAAAATTATTTTAAGCGAATAGAAATACGGATCAAGCGGATTTGACGGGTTTTTACGAAAAAAAATCTATATAAATCCGTTAAATCCGCCTAATCCGTACATCCATCCTGCTATATCTTTGTTATTTTTGTGCGATGACCAACGATGATTACAAACAACTCTCCCCGACGCTACCCAAACAACCGGGCATCTATAAATTTATAGATGCCAAGGATGTTGTATTATATGTGGGCAAGGCAAAAAATTTGAAAAACCGTTTGTCGTCTTATTTTGGCAATAAAAAACACCAAATTAAAAAGGTGCGAGTCTTGGTCAAAAATTCTTCGCGCATCGAATATACTATCGTGGAGACGGAAGAGGATGCGCTGCTTTTGGAGGCAACGCTGATTAAGAAATTTCAGCCGCGATATAATGTGCAGCTTAAAGACGGTAAAACTTACCCATACATTTGTATCAAAAATGAGCGTTTTCCGCGAGTGTTTGTTACCCGAAAGGTGTTCAAAGATGGCTCGAAATACTTTGGTCCTTACACCTCGTCGCGGCGGGTGCATGTGATTATTGAAATGATAAATAAATTGTTTCAATTGCGGAATTGCACGCTCAATTTGTCACAAGATAATATCGATAAAGGTAAGTATAAAGTCTGCCTCGAATATCATATCAAAAACTGCAAAGGTGCTTGCGTAGGCTTAGAAAGTGAGGAGGATTATAATAGGAAAATTGACCAAATTAAAAATATGTTGAGTGGGAAATTTTCGGCGGTGAAGCGGCATTTGAAGGAGGAAATGCAGGTCTATGCCGAAGCCATGGAGTTTGAAAAAGCGCAGCGCATCAAGGAAAAACTCGTTGCTTTTGAGGATTATCAGGGCAGGTCTACCGTTGCGAATCCGAGTATACGCGATGTTGATGTTTTTACGATAGCTACGGATGAAGAATATGCTTATGTGAATTATTTGAAGGTCGCTAATGGCGCGATTATCAACGCATTTACGCTCGAATTGATGAAGAATTTGAATGAAGATGAAACCGACCTGCTGACGTATGGTGTGCGCGAGTTGCGCGAGAAGTTTTTCTCTTTTTCTGAAGAAATCGTCGTACCGTTTGAAATTGTTTTACCCGAAAAACCTGACTTGAAAGTGACCATTCCAAAGGTTGGCGATAAGCGTAAATTGCTCGACCTTTCGCAGAAAAATGCTACTTATTTTAAATTACAAAAAAAGAAACAAGAAGCTACTCGCGAAAACAAACAAACGCCTACCGAACGCATTCTCAACGAGATGAAAAAAGACCTTCAAATGGATTCGCTGCCCATCGCCATCGAATGTTTTGACAACTCGAATATGTTGGGTACAAATCCTGTTGCGTCAATGGTACATTTCCGAAATACGAAGCCCCTCAAACGCGAATATCGCCATTATAATATCAAAACCGTAGTAGGACCGGACGATTTTGCGTCGATGGAAGAGGTCGTTTTTCGTCGCTATCGTCGCTTACTAGACGAGGAACGTCCGCTGCCGCAATTGATTGTGATTGACGGGGGAAAAGGGCAATTGAGTTCTGCCTACAAATCGCTCGAAAAACTGGGTATTCAAGATCGCATCGCCATCATCGGAATCGCAAAGCGACTGGAGGAGATTTATTTTCCAAACGAATCTATCCCCCTACATCTTTCCAAGCGGTCAGATACGCTGAAAATCCTACAACAACTTCGTAATGAAGCACATAGGTTTGCGATTAATTTTCATCGTGACCAACGCTCGCGCGAGTTTGTACGAACGGAATTGACGCAAATTCCCGGTATCGGCGAGAAGACAGCGAATAAGTTGCTCTCACATTTTGGTTCAGTAAAAAAAGTGAAATCTGCGAAAATTAAGATGCTCGTCGAAGTCGTCGGCAATGCAAATGCAGAGAAGGTGATTCGGTATTTTCGGGAGCAGGAGGGGAAGTGAGGAGTTTGGGTTTAACGGTTTGCATAGCTGACGTAATCAGCTTTTGCTGAGTATGGACAGGTATGTATTGTTGGGCGAATTTTTATTTAATTTCTAAATCCTTTCTTGCCTGAACAAAGTTTATAGTTGGTAGAACAGCAGGAGAGAATCCTGAATTAACCGTAATAGTTGATATTAAACTTCTTAAATATGGATATGCGATGGCAGGTGCATTGATTCCAGCAAAATCACTATCTATAAAATCTTTTTCTAAAGGCTTAGATGATTTAAAAAAAGATACAAATAGCACACTTATTTGAAACTCACCAAGGTGTTCGACTTCTACTTTAATAGCTGTTACAAATATTGTATTATCGTCATCATTAATGGTTGTAGAATATTGTAAGTCAAATGAGTTTTTAGCATCAGATTTTCCTTCAATGGAAGGTAATACATTGAGTTTTATGCTTTGAGCTTGAGAATTTAAATATTGTATCATAGTTATGCTGCCATTGCGTATGAAGTATTGCCAGATTCTTTGACTGACTTACTATCGTCGGAGTTGTCAAAAATATTGGAAAAATCAGATTCGATTAATATTTTATCAAAAATAATTGTTTCTTCAATTCTAATTGTAGAAAAGTTAATATAAGATTTCAGGATTGACTCGTCAATTAAGTTTGAGAGCCTACTCTCTGTTTCAAAGTTCTCAATTTTCGCCTTGTTACTAACTAAAATAGATGACTCTGAACTAAAGTCTTTACTGAAATCTTGATAAAATGTAGTTCTGAAATTATCAAAATAATTACGAACGGATATAGAATCATCAATCTTGATAGCTTCGATTTCTGATATTACCGAATCTTTATCAGCATCTGCCAACAAGGATTTTATAAGTTCTAAAGATTTCAGTTGAGACTTTGAATACATTTTGTTCTACTTTTCTCTGATTAAACGAAATTCTTGCACCATTCCACTATCAAGTGTAGTTAGGCAAACAATCATTACAGGATTTAGGTTCGTGTAAGCTTCATTATCTTCTGCAAAGATGGACTTTTTTTTAGTATCAATTGTATAATCAAGAACTCTAATGGCTTCATAAGGGAAAATATCTGATTTTCCTACATCCTTTGATTTTAGCTTTAAGAATTCTAAGAACCTCCCAATTGACCAACTGTCTTTGAATATTTCAGCATCCATAAATAATTTAATCATCTCTTGAAACCATAACATGTCAATTCTATTTCCAACTAAATCAAGAAATTTACCTGAAGGAATATCTAATAGGCATTCAAAAATATAATATTTTTTATTCAATCTCTTTGCTCCCCATGAATGAGCCATTGAAAGATTATTATCCCAAAAATAATATCCTGTACCAAGAAATTTGTGCTTTGAAGAATCGGTTTCTACATGCTCCGATAGAAATGGTTTTTCAATCTCATCTTTATTACCAAGGTTTTTACATGTATGATGACCAATTATTTTCATACTATAAAGGTAGTAATATTTTTGGTTTCGCCCAACTTCAAAATACACGCAATATTGCGCTTTTACCTCCAAATATCACGCAATAAAACGCCAAACGAATCAACAGAAAAGTATGTCCTTCAAAGTTATCAGTTGCTAAACAAATATATTAAATAATCTGGATTTTTACAATTTACTCCTCATCTTTAGGTCTGATAGAATCGGCAATGCAAATGCAGAGAAGGTAATTCGGTATTTTCGGGAGCAGGAGGGGAAGTGAGGAGTTTGGGTTTAACGGTTTCGCATATGCGCAGGTGAGGCGCATAGCCTCACTTGCCGTATATGCTGTGTTCTCGACTGCCTTCTTTTTATCTATTTTTCATTTCGATTCTATTGTTCACCGTATCAATTAGCAATTTATAAAGTCTTGGAAGTATCTTTACTTCGTAGCCAAAAGCCTTTAAAATTGCTTTGTCGAAATCCACTCTGTCAGATTTAGAAAATTCTTTGTCGTAATTTAATATTTGCCTACTCTCTAAGGATTTGAATTTGTTGAGAATTGCTTTGTGGTCTTGCGGTTTTAATAGGCTTGGATTAAAAATTTTCATTTTTGTTTTAAAGAAATCTGCATTCAAATCTAACGCTCCCAAGTTCCTCGAAACTCCGTTCAACTCTACAACTAAAAGCGAGACAATTGAATTTAGTAAAGCTGTTATTAACTCAACATCTTTTTGACTTGCTCGAATTGCGACTAATCTCTGATTTAGATGAATTGGAGAAGGCGAGTAGCTGAAAAATAATTTCTTATCTGGATTGATGGATATGAAAATATTAGCTGGTTTTTCGTGTTTCAAGGTATACCAAAATGGTTTTCTATTTTTAAATACCTGAGGCAAAGGAATGCCTGTTTTATTTGTTTGCCCTTCAAATTTCTTTATCCACTTGTAGCTGTTAGGGTATTTTGCTTTGAGTTCTTTTTCTGATTTATCGCAAATGAACAAAAAATGATTTGAAGATTGATTATGCCGAATTGTCTTTACATCTCTACTTGATTTTAATAGTGGTTGTAAAAAATCTTTTTCTATTTTTAGTTTTTTTGCATCGTCCGCTTTGAAAATGTGCATTGCATCCTGACCTGTTCTTGTTCCTCTACCATTCGTAAAAACAGTTCCCTGAGGATTTATTAATTTCTTCTCGAAAATTGATAAAGGGTTCTCTGCAATGAAAAAAGTTGCCCAATTTTCTTGTGACTTTAATGAATTTTCTAAACTCGCTCGACTTACTATACTTACAGTTGATGAGTCATCGGCTTTATGAAAAACTTTAGAATATGCTTTGTCTTTTGTCCATTCAGCATTGGAAGGTGTATCACAAATATCAATTTGAGTATATAAATCTTCTATTTTTTGAAGATTCTCGGATGTCGTCTTACTTTCCTCAAAATAATCATCAAGCTTAAAGTCTAATGTTACAAACCGTGTTGGATTATCAGATTTTCCTTTTTTGAGAGTTATGAAGATTGTACTTACTTGTGAATTTTTAAACCAATGTTCGGCAGAGGATTGAAAGACATACTCAATTGAAAAATTATCAAGTAAAAATTTCTTGAATTGAAGTCCATAATTTTTTCCAAGCCATGCATTAGAGGTAATTGCTGCTAAATATCCATTCGGTTTTAAAAATTTTAATGAATTGTAAAAGCAATAAATATAGTAATCAGACCTCTCATTAATTTTAAAATTCACACCTTCTAAAAATGCAGATTGTGTTTTCTGAAATTCTCCCCTAAAATAATCGGTCAAAACTTCATTAGGTATATCTTCTTGTTGAATAAATGGAAAATTTGAAATGATTGCATCAAAACTCGGAAGTTCGATACTATTTATTTTGCTGATGTCCTTGTTATCAGGGATTTGTATTATTTGCTTTGGGATGAGGTTGAAATAATCCTGCCTTATTACTCTTGGAAAATTGGCAACGTCTTCTACTTTTTGTTTGTATAGATTAATTACTGATAAAACGGCTGGAAAATGTGAAATATCATTACCCCAAATTTGAGTCAATAATTCTTGATGATTCTTCTTACCTAAAAATGATAAAATCTGATAAAAGGAATTCAAAAATGTTCCTGTTCCAGAGGTGGGGTCAATGACTTTAAAGTTTCTATTTTTGATAGCTGAAAATGCGACCAAATTTGCTAAATCTTCTGAAGTAAAATATTGTCCGAATTTTTGCTTTTCATGGTTCGGAACAAGGTTTTCAAGAATGTTGCCTATTACTTCGCTTGGTAATATCTTAAAGTCAAAATCATTTAGTACCTCAATTAATCGGAATAGAATTTTATCAATGCTTTCAGTAAATTCTATTTCATCTGTAAAATCCTTATCAAAAACAGCTTGATATTTTTTTATTTCAAAGAACTATTGGACAAATATTCATCAGTTTTACATAAAGGACAACCTTTAAAATATTCGTCATTTTTTACGTCATAAATTAATTCAAGACCATTTAAATTTCTTTCATCCGAAACATCTTCGTAATATTTTTTCATACAATTTCCACATAAAACGATATGTTCGTTTCCTTCATTTTTCGTATTCCTTATACCATACATTTCTTCCATTTATTTTTTTCTTAAATAACTTAAAGGCATATCTTTTCCAGTATTCTTATCAAAATATTTCCAAAATCTCCAACCATTAACTTGGTATCCTGCTATTTCTGAACCTGCCTTTGAAGGAGACTTATAATATTCATTATTGTAAAGGACTTTTGTCGATGAAAAATAAATACCAAAGTGTTTGTGCTTTTTATAATTTGCAAAAATCTCAATGCCTTCATTTTCGTCAACTTCAATTTCTTGTATATAGTCAACTAAGTCATTCTCGTCATCAATTTCTAAAACTGTTACCCTCTCAAATGAAACACCAATGCCAAACTCACACATAAATTCTACCAATTCTTTACCATTCATTAGTGATATTGGTGCTTTATACGGGTCGTTAGCTTCATCCATAGAAGGTTTTGAAAAATCTGATGTAGTTATAAATAGCCCTGTTTGATGTGGTCTTAAGCTCCCTCGTAGTTGTGAAATGTCAGCTCTTTGAATATTGTTTCTCCATCTCTTAACCTGTACACAAACACTATTTCTAATTACCCCACCAACTAAAACCTCACCTGTAACATCGATTCCACCGTCTCCAGTTTTCCCTGTTACTTCTACTTTTTCAAAGCTTAATTTCCTTAAAACTTCTCCTACTAATTCTTCAAATCTTGAAGGGTGCATTTCCATTAAAGCTTTTAAGAGTTGCTTTTTGACCTCATTATTTTTTTCTCGAATATCAGCGAATATTCCTTGTGGTTCATTTTCATAAAGTCCGTAGTGTCCTCTATCGTGTTTAATAAATCTACTTTCTGAACCATTCAATGCAGAACGCTTGATTTCTGAATTTATTGATGATGCAATATTACCAGCCGTAATCAAGTCATCTGTTTCAATTAATTCTAAATCAAATGCCTTTCTTGCTATATCTTTGTAGTGTAAAGACTTTACTTTACTCTCTTTTAGGATTTTGTACCCTATATCTGAATATGTTAGACTATTATCTTTCATTTAAAAAAAAGTTAAGCAGCTGCAACAAGAAAACTACCACTTCCACAAGTATTATCTAAAATTATGTCACCTTCATTTGTATATGTTTTAATAAGGTATCGTCCTAATTCAATAGGTTTTTGAGTTGGGTGATATACTTTTCCTTCGCTTTCTGCGGTCTTACAATAGATAAAGTCATCGTGCTCAGGTTCTTCATATGTTATTACATCCAAAGGGTATCTTTTACCAATACTTTTAACATGACGTGGTTTAAAATCACCATAACTGCTTGTATATTGGTCTTTTCTTATTCCCTTATCATATGCAACACCCTCGGTCATTTGAGGATTGTATGTTGGTTGCTTCTTGTAAAAAACACAAATATCTTCATGCTTTCTTAAAGGCTGCTTCTTTGCATTTAAAAAATTGGTAGATTTTGATTTAATCCAAACTATTTTATACTTAAACCATTTTTCATTACTTAGAATTAATTTAGCTGTGAAAACTCCTTGGGATGTCAATACAATTGCACCGTTTTCTTTAATAATTCTATTATATTCAGTCCATAACTTATCCAAAGGAATTACTGAATCCCATTTATTCTGGGTTGTTCCGTATGGTAAATCGCAGAGAATCATATCAATTGAATTATCTGGAATACTTGGCATTACTTCCATACAATCCCCCTTAATAACTTTATTTATCATCTTTTCTATATTCATTGCAACAATTTGTTTTGTTTTTCTCAAAGGTACGTTTTTTTTGGTTTTGGTCTCTCTTTGGTTTTGGTTGGTTTTTTCTTTTTTTTGGTTGTCGAGAACGGTCTCGCATAAACGCAGGTGGGGCGCATAGCCCCACTTGCCGTTTTATGCATTGTTCTGCATTGTTTTAATTCATTTCTCCTTTTAAATGCCGACACTTGGTGAAGTTTCTAAGAACATAAACAATCATTGATTCTGGATAATGTTCTTCTACTTTTTGTCTTAATTTTTCAATTGTGTCGTCAACTGTAGAAGGTAATTCATTTTTAAAAAAGTCGTCAAACCCATGATAAGTATCTGACCAATATTTTTGCTCCATATTTTGAAAAACGATATGAGAAACAAACGAATTCCCATATCTATAGATACTTCTTGTTCTGCCCTGTGAATTTGATGCGAGACTTTGCATTTTATTGGAGATTAGTCTATATATTTTTACCGCTTTGATTATTTTCAGGGCTGAAACAGAATTGTTGAACAAGTCTATGTATGGACTTTTTTGAACATCTTCCCAAAGTTTCCCTGATTGTTTCTTTACAGTAGTTGAGTAATCTACGTTTTGTTGAAATGCAGCTAAACTGAATGCAACTTCTTCGAATAAGTAGTTATTTTCGTCTGGGGTTACTTTTTCATTGGTTCTTTTGTAGTGATAATTTATACTTTCTAATTTGAGTTCCGTACTGATTCTTGCTTGTTCAGGGTCAAGCGAAACAAAATCTTTTCGGTCAACTTTATTCTGGGTGTTGGTTGCGATTGTGATACTTTCCCCAAATCCTTCTGGACTTTCCTCTAAAGAAATAAATTTAACTATAACTTTCACATTTTCAAGTGATACGTCTTCTTGTCCTGCAAATGAACCGATTGTTCCAAAGGTCTGTGCTCCATTAACGACAGAAACTCCTTGACAACTAAAGGCTCCAATACTTTTATCGTTCCCACCAATAGGTTTTTTCTTTATGGATTCGCATAGAATTGTTATGCCGTTGTTGAAATAAATGAAATTTTCAGGCTCTTCTCTAATGGTTTTTGAGATTTCCTCGTTAACTGTGGATGTCCCTAAAAAATTTCTGATATTTCTCGCAAATAGTCTTTTACCATATTTAGTCCATAGAGTAGCTAAATCTTCTCCGTTTATTTTTCCGTAATATGATTTGTAAGGTTCATCTATGAAACCCCAATTAGAAATGAAAAAATCTTCATTTATTGGTGCAGAACTAATTCCTGCTTTTAAACCTTCATACGCTTTGTCTATATTGAAATCATTAAGTACTATTAATTCTTCAGTATCATTCTGCTCGTTTAATAAATCTTGTAGAGATTCTACGTTATGTGCGGATAATTTTTTTCCTGTATATGCGATTAAAATCTGGATAGTCACGGAAGAATCGTCTAAAGCATCAAGTATTTCATTTTGTCGAGATTTTACTCTATCATTAAAAGATGAAAAGTCTGCATTGATTAATTTTTTTACACCTTTTGCGAACTTTTCTATATCTCCATTATCTATTCCTCCCTGTCCACTTTCGATAAATTTAGACTGTACTAACCAAAGTGTTTTTGTAGATTCGTCGAAATATATAGCATCTATTCCATTATCATTATATCCGTCTGTTATACTTGCTACAGCATCATCAACTTCTGCTAAAGCTTGAACAGTTAAGGAATAAGCTGCCAACCCTCTCGACATTACTTGTTTTTTCTTATCTGAATCCGAAGCTTTGGAGTTGATATTAGAGGTATCAATTTTGTCCTCAAAAGTCTTTTCAATGAATTTCGATATTCTTCTTATTGTTAACGTGCTCATTTGTTTTTTATTTTTTAATAGCGCACAACTTCAAAATACACGCAATATTGCGCTTTTACCCCCAAATATAGCAATATCACGCAATAAACATGCGGATATTTTCAATATCTCTAATAAAACGCCAAACGAATCAACAGAAAAGTATGTCCTTCAAAGTTATCAGTTGCTAAACAAATATATTAAATAATCTGGATTTTTACAATTTACTCCTCATCTTCAGGTCTGATAGAATCGGCAATGCAAATGCAGAGAAGGTAATTCGGTATTTTCGGGAGCAGGAGGGGAAGTGAGTGCTCGGTATTTGCTATTTTTAAAATAATGACATCTGACTTGTACTTTCTTCTTTTATTTCAAATTTATTTCCAAACAGTTTCCAATCTGAGTTTTCAGCTGTTTTAGTTTTTAAACCAAGAAGATTATAGGCTTTCTCCATGTCAATTCTCATCAAAATATCTTTTGTGATTGGTCTTTTTGCATCAAAGAAGATAATCGCTTTTAGAAAGGCTTGAACAATATTGCTATTCAAGATTTTTTGAGCGATTTGAGCCTCTTCGATAGTCTCAAATCCAATGAAATAACACGTATCATCAAGCATTAATGGTTTATCATTCTCAGGAAGTACTAACGAAAAAGTGGTTCGTTTGTACATCCCTGAAATTGCTACTTTATATTTTGCGAATGAATAATCTCCAATTCCAAAAATTGAAAATGGCGGTTTCCCTCGATATATTGAGGACTTTCGTCTATCGAAATATGCTCTATTACTGTCGAGGTAATTATATGTTTGTGGATATTCTTTTTTTATATAGCTCGTGTCTTGCCCTACTTTTTTCTGTGTTACAATTGTTGTTTTCCTATAGGAGTCGATGACTTCATCTTTTAAATCAGAACTCTTTAATAATCCATAAAGTAAATTTTTCTCTGGGCTTACTTCTTGCTTGAATCCATTGATGAAATGGGCATTGAAGCGGTCAAGTTCCATAATTTTTGAGCAATCATGCTTCATACCTTGTCTCCAAACAAAAGGAGATTTTCCATCTAAATTTTCTGCCTTATTATAGTCACTTATCGAATAAACAAATTTGTCTTTGTGCCAACCAAATTCTGTAATTTCTTCTTGAGTATAAAAATCAATCTCCTGACAAATGTATTCAGGCGTGAGGTTGAAATTGCTTAGAAATAGACAAGCGTCAACAGAAACATTAAATTCTTTTTTTGCATCAATATTCAACTTGCGAATATTTCCGATTTGGTGTTTTGATTGCCATTGATTGTGCAGTATATTTTTCACTACTGAATTTTTGACTAAAAATGCAAATATCCCTTTACATTTATCGAAATTTCTTAAGATTTGTAATGATATATATTCTCCGATATCAAAATTCCCCTTCCCTGTTATCGCATCAATTCCTTTATGACTTTTGAAGTTAGATTTTTGGGGTAAATTATTGGAATTGAGTGTACTAAGTTCTGAATTTGTCACCCAAGGAGGATTGCCAATGACCAATGTATTTGAATCCTTGTTTTCCTCTGCTAAATCTTTTAAATCAAAATTAAAAATATCCGCATGAATAATATTTATTTCTGGCTTGCAGCTATGTTTTTCACTTAGAAAAAGGTCGAGTATACCAAATTTTGTTTCCCATACGTAAGGGTAATAAATTTCAATACCAACTATTTTTTTTATTGCCTTAAACTCTTTAAGTACTGCAAGAATAAACCTTCCTTTTTCGCATGTTGGCTCAATCACAAGCTCTGGTTTTACCCCTTCTTTGCAAAGATATTTTGCAACACTATCCGCCAAATCTTCATTGGTTTGAAAATCTCCATAAGCTCTTCTGTTAGGCTCTTCAAAGGCTTGTGTATTTTCCTCAATTTTGCTTTTGAGTTTAGTAAATTCTTCCTCATTATTGAAAAAAAAATTGATGCCGCAAATTTCTTTTAATAACTCATTAGCTTGTTCGATAGTATTAATTTTTTCCAAATTCGTTTTGAAAAAATCAATCAGTGATATCGAAATATTTGCTTCAAATATTATCATTAGGTTACTTTGTCAATTAGCTTAGAAATACCCTCAATAGGCTCGGTTAGTTTAACCACTCTTCCATATTGCAACCTCCATTGTAGCGCATTTGATATGGTCAAATACCCTTATTTTAGATTACTTTGTAATATCCTTTCTGCAATTAAATTGAGTGTCATCTCATCGGCAGGTATTCTTCTTCCCTAGGCTTTAATTGTGTCCACAAAGGTAGCGATTTTTTAGGGTTTTCTTTTGCATGGGGCAAAACGGTCTTGTGTATGCGCTATGTGGGCGTTTAGCTCGCATATGCGCATACACTTTATTCTGCCTTCGTGTTTTTTCTTTTTTGTTTTAGAATAAGGAGTGAAAAGATAATAAACGCTACATCTTCACGCCGTTATTTTTTCTTTACACGAGCCAAATATATAAAAAAATAACTGCTTCATTTGGGGTAGCTTATTTCCTTCGCCCTCCCTTAAAAAACACCCAACTCGCTCCGTCCTTACTCCACTCCACGCAACAACTCCTCTAAAATCAGCCGCATTTTAGGTTCGGCATCTGCGACTACTTTTAGGACATCTGCAATCGTCGTTGGTACAATATTTTCAATCGGATAACATTGATTGGACACCACCGAAATCACCATCACAGGTAGCCCGGCATGTCGCGCCACCAAGACCTCCGGCACGGTGGACATGCCAACAATATCACCGCCAATTCTGTGCAAATATTCATACTCGGCAGGTGTTTCGAGATTCGGACCTTGCAAGCCTACATATACGCCTTCGTGTGCCCGGATGTCGTGTGCGCGAGCGATTTGGAGTGCTTTTTTGTTAAGTTCAATATCGTAAGTATGCAGCATGTCGGGGAAGCGCGGACCGAGTCGCTCGTCATTCGCGCCGCGTAGTGGGTTTTCCGGTTGCAGATTGATGTGGTCGCGCACGAGTACGAGGTCGCCCGCAGCCATCTCTGCATTGGTACTGCCCGACGCATTGGAGATAAATAATTGCTTGATATTCAAGGCTTTCATTACCCTTACGGGGAATGTGACTTGCTGCATCGTATAGCCTTCGTAGTAATGAAATCGCCCTGCCATCGCCACGATTTTACGCCCGGCGAACGTCCCGAAAATCAGTTTTCCTTTGTGACTTTCTACCGTAGAAACCGGAAAATGCGGGATGTTTTTGTAGTCAATTTCCGCCTCAATTTGGATGTGATCCGCCAGATTGCCCAAGCCTGTGCCGAGTATAATGCCGTAGTCGGGTTTGTGGTCGGTTTGGGTGCGAAGGTAGGTGAGCGATTCTTGTATTTGGTCGTAAAGCATGGTGTTGGTGTTGTGGTGTTGAGGTTTCGTGGTGTTGTAGTGGAATGGAACGCAGGTTTTACGGATAAACGCAGATTTTTTTTTCGTGAGAAATCGTAATTATTTCCGTTCTATTTATTACAAAAAATCCGCAAAATCCGTGTTCTATTATACTTTAAAATTGAATAAAAATTCTTTTACTTCGTTATCAAATTTTTCTCCGTCATCAAATAAAAATTTCACTTCAATTGGGAGGGCATAAATCGGCAAATTGTGTTGGAGCAAATAGGGCTTGTGCATATCCAATCGAAGGGTGTCTTTTTCTGTCGTAATGATAATTTTATTATCGGAATTTATTTGTTCAAATTTATTGCGAATGCGTCCGATGTCTGTCTTTTCAAAAAGGTGGTGGTCGCGAAAAGAAACCATTGTAAGAGAGCGCACTCGCGGTCTCAAATACGCTTCCAAATATTGCGGACGTGCTATCCCACAGACCAATAAAATATCTTGTGTACCATCCAATTCAAGTTCCAAATTGGGTTCGTAAATGTGGTAGGGCGTAAAGTATTCGTAGCGAGAAAAATAGACGTTTTGGTAACTATACGGCTGCAATCTTTTCAGAAAATCATCACGTTGCGCTTCTGTCAAATCTTGTGGGCATTTACTGACTACCAGCGTGTTAGCGCGTTTGTAAGCCGATGCCCACTCGCGCAGACGCCCCGAAGGGACGAGGTAGTCGTTCATCAAAGGAAATTCGTATTCGGTCAGCAAAATATCCATACCGGTACGTAGCGAGCGATGCTGAAAACCATCGTCAAGAATCACCACTTGGAGGTCGGGGTCTATCATCAGCATTTGCGGAATTGCCATCGTACGTTCTTCGGCTACGGCGACCATGATACCCGGAAATTTGCGCTTAAATTGCATGGGTTCATCACCTGCATTTCGCGCTGTATCGCCCTCATGTACGATACGAAAACCGCGCGTCTTGCGTCCGTAACCGCGGCTGAGCGTAGCCACCCGTATGTACTCGCGCAATAGGCGCACAAGGTACTCGGTATGCGGCGTTTTGCCCGACCCGCCTACGGTCAGATTGCCCACGCAAATAATCGGAATATCGAAGCGAAAACTCCGCAATAATTCGGTGCGATACAGAAAGTTACGCACACTGACGCCCATGCCGTAGAGCAGCGCAAGTGGGGCAAGGAGTAGGCGTGTGAGTGGGTCGTTTTGCAATGTTTAAGCTCTATTTTCGATGATGGAAGGTTGGATTTTTTGCTTGGTTTTTCGTGATTTTTTGCTTGATTTCATTTCTTTTAAAATTCTGGTCAAGTCTTCCACAGAGACATACTCCGCAAGGTATTGAGGTATCCAAATTAGGTTTTTCCCAAAGACAGTTTCAATATTTGTGATAGTTTTTATCGTAAAATTGTGTTGCCCCGAAAGCCACTTACTAATTTCTGATTCTTGCTTTCCCATTCTACGTGCAAACTCTTTTTGTGTCCAATTTTTTTCAACTAAAAATTGACTAATCTGGTCTGCAATGTCCATTGACTTTGTTACAAATTTCTCCGTTTCGGGATGTTTATTGAGTAGTTTTTCTAATTTTTTCATTGTTTTATATTTTGTAGAATTTAAAATATATCGTCTATTTCAAACTCTAAATTCCCAATGAGTTTATCATCCTCTGTTATCTGAATTTCTCTATCTACAACAATTCTTTCTTGTAATAATTTACTTAATTTTTGTAATAATTTTACGTGTCCATAAAGCAGGTCATCTTCTTGATAAGTTCTAACTTCTTTTACTCCACCATTTCCGAGAATAAGTATTCTTTCCGTCCACCTTAAACAATATAATCTTAATTTACTGTATTGTTCTTTTTCAGGTAATTCCATGACAGCATCCATAATCGAGCCTGCCGCTCGAAAGTATATCTCCTTAGCTCCCCTGATTTGAATGTTTTTCATTTTAGCAGCAATAATCGCCATATCTTCTTCGTAATCATCAATATAGTCATCAATAAATTTATCGGTTTCACTGATTTCTTCGTCTATAAATCGTATGGTGTACAGATTTGCGCCAAAGCCCTTGCGTCTTCTTCTTCGACCGCTTTCACTATCATTACTGTCAAATGGTTCATATGGTTCTATGATAATTTGGTTCACGTTTAATTTTGATTCAAATGTACAAAAAATTCACTTAAAAGTAAATAACTAAAGGCAGTAATTTCGTGCGATACAGAAAGTTACGCACACTGACGCCCATGCCGTAGAGCAGCGCAAGTGGGGCAAGGAGTAGGCGTGTGAGTGGGTCGTTTTGCAATGTATATTAAATTGTAATTTTATCTGAAGGAGTATATATATCAATCTGCTTGATAATATTTTCGGTTAGCGTTTTACATTCTTTGTAAGCAAGTCGTACAGCGTCAACATGAGAGCCTATCGCACCGTCCGCAGGTTTGAGTAAAAAAATAGGTTTACGAAATTCTGTTGACATGATATGCAAACCGTGATAGTGCCTGATAGTTGACAGTAAAAAAACGGGGATTTCTGAAGGGTTCTCTAAACTCGAAAAATGATTTTGGTAGTAAAAAGGAACTCGTTTATCCCAATTCGCGGCAGGGCTTGGAGGTACACTTTCCCGAATGGCATGTTGAATAAATACGTAGCCAATCCAATTTGACGAGTTGAAATATTTTTGGTTATAATGGCTGTAATTTAATAGTTTCCTTTTCTCATTCTGCCACACGTTTACTTTATTTCCAATATTTTGAATATTAGATAAGGAAAATACATTAGCAGAAATAGGTAGAATAAGGTTTTTTGTAGCCATAAAAGCTGCGCGATTGATTGCGCTGAAATCCGCACTTAAATTTACAATCGTATAATCCGCATTGAATCTTTCACTTGCTTCTTTGATAACATCGTAGAACAGTAATGTATTTTTAAATCCCTTACTATATCTTCTTGACCAACTATCACTAAATTTATCTTCAAAAAGAGCCAGTTCGGGATCGGCGGCTATTACGCCTATTTTGTCACTCAATTCGTGTATGTATGGGTTTTGAGGTGTTCCTTTTTCTTGATTTAAATGTTGAACAGCTCGGATAATCGTTGGTCTGTCTTGTGTGTCTCTTTCGTATATTTCGTGTAATTTTTCAATTTTAAAAAATCTGCTCGTCAGTTGTGTTTGCGAGTCCAAATCAACCACAAGCACCCGATGCCCCAACTCTGCCAACATATACGTAACGTGGTATATCAGCGAAGTTTTGTCAACACTATATTCGTTGTTGAAAAATGCAATTGTATTCATTTTTGTTTTTTATAAATAATGACTTCAAAACTTGTGGGTTGGTCTATCTTGAATTTGGGTTCAGGATTGCCATTTTTGACTAATGCAACAATAGCACGTTTTACTCCAATATTAAATTGATTTACAAAGCCAAGATTTTTGGCAGCTTCAGCAATTATAGGATTCCGGTAATCGTTTTCTGTCGGAAAATTCTCGGAATTAGCTTTGCCATACAAACCGCCTGCGTTGGAAATGAGGATTTTGTCCGAAAACTCATAAAATTTGATAGGAGCATTAGATTGATAATCTCTGTGAATTATTGCGTTATAAAGTAATTCTTGTATAGCACTCCCTGCATAGTTAAATTGATATTTTTCACCTAAACCGGGAAGTACTTTTTTTACAATTTGAGATTTGATAAAATTGCTCATTTCACGCATTTGTGTAGTCAAATCGCCCGAAAAAGCACGCTCAAAATCAAAATCACTGACTTCATCCTCGCCCGTAAAACGCACATATTGCACATACGCCCCCGGAAGATAATGTGTTGGATTATTGCCAAACATTAAAATACCCGCATGAGTGGGGCAGTCGGCTTTTAAGTCATAAAATTTCAAAGAGGCAAGTTGTTCCCTAATTTCTCGGTGATTGGCTTCCAAAGCTTCTGCATCAATGGCAGTAGGTAAGTAAAATAATTTGAAAATATTGATACTCAAATCATTAAGGGTGCTGTCGCGACAAGGAAGTGCATCAAACGACCGAGCAAAAGAAGAACGTTTTTCACTCAAAATACGTTCATCCTCCACATTGGCAACTCCCTTTCGAGGACCTATTCTGACATACACCCTTCCTTTGAAACGCACCGGAGGATGATAACTCGGTTGTACTTCCACAACCAATAATTTTTTACCGTCAGGATAGGTAAATATTTCGGGTACGATGGTAGGTGGAGGAAGAATATCACCATCATTCCGAAAAGCCGCTATTCTTTGTATCAATTTTTCATCTATCTCAATATCTGTCGCTATACTACCGTCGTCATGCGCTCCGATAATCAGATAACCCGGCTTACCATAATTAGGCAAATCATTAGCAAAAGCACAGATAGCCTCACTAAATTTCTTAGTGTTATTGGTAGAGACGGTCTTTTCTATCCTACTCGTCTCCATTTCCAACAATAATTTATCTAATTCCTCCTGCGCAATCATGGTTTATTTTTGTCAAATATAAGCAAAACGCTAAACTTTTGCGTGTAGTTCGCATTTTAGTCATCAAATCACCACATCCAAATACTTCAGACACACTTTAAACCCTTTTTCTCGAAAATAAGTTTTCGTAGATTGCGGTGTGCGCTGACTGGTGACCAACACAAAATCGCCACCCCAAGCTCCGAGCGACTTCACTTCGCCCCAAAAATCGTTGAAATACAAGTCTTTAGCCATTTTTAATTTGAGCGAAGACGATACAATATCCTCGTGTTCGCGGATAATGGCATTGAGTTCGGGCAAGCTCGTGGCGCGTTGAAACCTATCAGTGAGCATACTGATTTGCTGCGCTCGTTGGGCTTTATTATCTTCATCGTCCCATTCGCGATAGCGTTCTATTCCCTCGCGGCTGTTTTGTTTTTTATTGAGATGAACCAAATATAAATTTTTCAAAAAAGGCAACGGCTCGCCCGTTTCCGGATGCTTCCCGAACTCTGTGGGCTGGTAAACACGCTGTTCCTCTTGTTTTTGGAAAAAAATCGGGGTATTGACTTCTGCACAAATCAAATCGTAACCCGACCCGCCAAAAGTCTTTTCCAACAATTCAAAGGGATTTAATTTTGCCCATTTTGCCATCATATAAATCAAGGTCGAGCTACTGCCCATACCCCAATCTTGCGGAAATTCGAGGCGTGTCGTGATTTTGAGTTGCGTTTCGCCACGCATAAAATCCAAATCTTTCGAACGTGCGTAGCGCATTATCTTTTGGAGTATTTTGGCAGATTCGTCGTGTGTGGTCGAGCTTATCTCCAGCGTTGGTAATTCAAATCGCGCTTCAAACCACGTCTCGCCGCGTAGCGTGAGGCTCTGCCAATGCAGTCCCGCTTCTTCGCCTTGCATCACGCTCATCCGCTGTCCCAATCGCACGGGAATCGCCAAGCCCACCGCGCCATCCAAGATGAAATATTCGCCCGATAAAAGTAGTTTGCCATTGCCTCGAAAATTGAGGGTAGTCGTATCTTTTGACATAAAGTTGGTTTTAATTTATCTATAACGTGCAAAACTGCGTATTTTCTACGATATTTGTAGGAAAGTACGTTTTTTTTCAAAAAAGACATTATTTCACAAAAAATAAATCATGCAACGAAATACGATAGTACCGATGTTGATGTTGGTGGCGATGTTTGGGGTGTTTATTCATTATGACTTGACGAGTTCTACGCAGTATTCGGTGATAGATTCGATTTGGCCTTCGATTATTTTAATGATAGTTATTTTAGTTATCATTGTTATTCGAAGCCGAGGTGAAAGCGTGATTAATGTGATTAGGGAAGACGAAAAAAATAATCTACCCGTCTGAATTGTTCTTTTTCTTATATGTTTCACTAAATCTTCCTTACG
>ENA-ORXT01002520-ORXT01002520.1-marine-metagenome-genome-assembly--contig:-NODE-2520-length-21884-cov-43.642133_pt1 | contig 21884 bp, 20 predicted proteins | sample MGYA00237868_ERZ511482 | MGnify/ENA metagenome assembly ERZ511482
ATACCAGATAATAAGTTAGTTCATTTGCCTTTTGGGATATTGTTATATGATAATGTAGATGGCACTGCTGATTACCGTTCTCTCCCATATCTAATGACGAATAGTTCTATCAATTATTGCGGATCTATGAGTCATTATCAAACACTTACAGAACATAGTGGATATAAGAGTAATCAGAATTATATTGGATTTGCGCCATCATACACTACTGTCGTAGATCCTGATTCGACCGATATGTTGGTCACAAGAAGTGATGTCAGTTCTTCCCAGTTGTTATATAATATTTCTGAAGTCCTGAAATCAAGTGAGTTATTAGATGGAGAGCATTACATAGCAGAGGATGCTACAGAGTTACAGTTCAAAGCTAATGCCAGCAACAGTCATATATTACACTTAGCTATGCATACTAAAGTGATCAGTAATCAGCCATATGATACTTATCTACAATTCGAACCCAGTATTGAAAGTGAAGAAGATGGCAGATTACATCTTGACGAAATTGCTCGATTAGAATTAAATAATAATCTCGTTATTCTAAGTGCATGCGAGACTAATGTAGGAGAGAATATTGTAGGAGAATCAATATTAGGTATAGCTCGTGCTTTTCAGTTAGCATCATGCCCTAATATCGTATTGACTAATTGGTTAATCGATGATAAAAGTTCTTCTAGTATAATACCTGATTTCTTAAGGGGCATTAATGAGGAGCATCCACCAGCTGTATCATTACAGAATGCAAAGCTTAACTATCTTAATAACTGCTCAGAAGTACAGGCTCACCCTTACTTTTGGTCAGGATACAGTTACTATGGAGCTACTCAGATTAAGTCATCAAGTGATAACTTGCTTAGAAACTTATTGCTGTCGGCGTCCATATTAATTGCTATTTTATTCTTTTTTAATCTATACAGAAAAAAAAGTAAGGATATATAGTTCACGTTAGAATTTCTGTTTCGTCTTATCCAGTCAAATACATTAATTAACAAAAAATATTTGACCATGTTAAGCAAAATTAATTTATCCAAGACTAAGAATCTAAATCAATTACTAAAGCATACAGCTATCTATGGATTGTTGTCTATATGCATATTTTCTATGTCTTCTTGCGGCGATGACCCTGATGAATTAGTAGGGAGCTGGGTACAAAAAGAAGTCTCACTTACTAACTGTGCCGACCCTAATGATAACCAAAGTTTCTTCTTTGATGATAATGGATGTACCGATCTGCAAGGTTTACCTCTATGCACCACAGGAGTAATCACATTTAGTGAAGATGGTACTTATAGAAATGTAGGTAACGTCACTTATAATGGTGATGTCATAAATGATCTCACTGATAATGGAACATGGTCCAGAACTGGTGTAAGTGTTATCTTATGTGACTCTACAGGAGACTGTAATGGTAGTACGATCGATATTGATGGAGATAGAATAACAGTCAAAGATGGCGTCTCTGATTGTGATAGAACAGCAGAATATATCAGAATGTAATCATAATAGATTTTTATATAATACCATAAGAAAATGGATGATTTACATCCATCATGGTCAAGGAATGGATAGGTAATATACCTGTTCATTCCTCTATCCTTATCTAATTTTATTATTATACTAAATTAATCATACATGAGAGTCATTTTATATTCTGCAATTTTCCTCATGACAATTCTTCAAAGTTTTGCCCAAGATAGTCGCATTGCATCTGGTTTTACCATTGAGCCATTCGTAGGATACTCGCAATCGACTTTTATAGATGGTAATGTGCCTATGGCAGCTTATCTACGTACATACTCATTAGGAGTGATAGGTAATTATTATTTCAATGATACGTGGAGTATACGTAGTGGGATTGTCAAGGATAGGATGGGTGGATCATTGTTTGGTATAAGAGTCACTTCACCTCAAGGAACAGTTTTCTTATCATCGAAAGTCTTAGAGCAAGAATTTGTAAGCTTTCCTATTCAGGCTAATTGGCACTTTGGAAAACGTAAGCGATGGAATTTAGCTTTTGGAGTTTCTTATGCTTTAGCAATAGGCGACAAATTAGAATTTGGAGATCAAGAATACACTAGCTTTGTCGGAGGTGCTATTGATATTGGTTATAGATATCCACTTGGTCCAGGCCATCTTGTTATTAGATCCTCAGCATTAGTAAGATCTGAAAACGATACATCTATATATAGTGGACAAAGACGAAGTTCGATTTCCTTAGGATATGCTTATGGGTTTTAATTGTAAAGAGCTCAAGCAAGGAAGAGATTACTTAATCTTCTTTGCTCAGGTCCTTTTACCCAATAGTTTCTAACCTCACAATATTATTTTTCAGATTTTCTATGAGTCCTCCGTAAGCTTTCTTATTGGCCTTGTTAGATCCCCATGTCATTAAAGGTACTAAGACGATACTTACGCCTATCATGGTCAGAAGTAATCTTGTATCTGAAAAGCAATCCATGAGACTCATGCCAGATTGTACACTTCCTAATAGAATGCCTCCGATGACGGCAGGTATAAAAAATATCATTCCCCACAGTTTTTCGATTCTGAGGACAGATGTAATTGTATCGAGATTACGTTTCATTGTTTCTAATATGTTTTCATCCTGAGAAAGGCCATCGTCTACTTTTCTGTAATTCATATACATTGGAATAAATGCAATTGCGTAAGCAGTAATTGAAAAGCCAAAGAGAATTGTTAAGTCTGGATTCGATAAATTAAATAATAATAGAATCAGAAATAAAATCGCGAATCCTATACAGTAGAATAGTTTGTACTTCAGTCTCTTCTTGAGTAAAGAAATATCGGAGTGTGATTCATTCATAATAGCTTTCATAATATCTTCTTTTTTTATTGGGTTATTAATAAATTTTTTTTCTGATAGTTCCTTCCAGGTCTCCAGTAAGTTGATGTTATTAGTTTCTTCCTTACTCATGATATATGCTTTTTGAATCTTTCAGTAATGACGGCTTTGATTCTATATAATTTGACGTTGATATTGTTAGCATTGATACCTGTGATATCTGCGACTTCTTTATTCTTGAATCCATCGAGGTGTAATGTGATAATCATTTTATCTACGGCATCTAATTCTTTGATGATCTTGAATAGTATTTCATGGTTTTCGTCAGCATGCTTTTCTACTGATGGATCTATTGCCTCCAGTACAGTAATAGCTTCAGTGATGATTCTATTCTGCTTCTTTCGGTATGTCAATGCTGTATTCAATGCAATCTTGTAAAGCCAAGTGCTGAATTTGGCGTCTCCTCTGAATTTTTTATAAGATTTCCATCCCTGAAGCAGCACTTCCTGATACATATCTTTTTTGTCCTCGGCATCATCTACATAGAGTCCTATGACCTTATAGATGATGCTTTGATGCATTTCTATCAGTGATGTGTACTCTATTTCTTTAGATTCAGACATTTATTTTAATAAGATTTCTCATCCTTAAGATCACTTAATTAGTAGTTATGGAGACTAAAATATTACAGACTTTGCCACTTTTTTTATAATAATTTTATAATTCATAGATTATCAATGCTTTACGTGGTATTTTTAGATCGAACTTTCATTTTGTGACAGCGTTATTTTTATATCGCTCTGAAGATTTTCTTACTTGCAATCTTTATTTTTGCAATTCACAAATAAAAACCTACTTATATGGCATTTGACATTGACATGATTCGTAAGCATTACGAAACCCTTCCTTCCAAAATAGAAAAGATAAGAGCAGAACTGAATAGGCCTTTGACACTGTCAGAGAAGATATTGTATTCTCACCTGCATGCAGATTCTCCGTTACAGAACTATAAGAGAGGTAAGGATTATGTCTTCTATGCCCCAGATAGGGTAGCGATGCAAGATGCGACGGCTCAGATGGCCTTGTTACAATTTATGATGGCTGGTAAGAGTAAGGTAGCAGTACCATCTACAGTACACTGTGATCACTTGATCCAAGCTAAGATAGGCGCTGATGCAGATCTCCAGCATGCCATCAATACAAGTAATGAAGTTTTTAATTTTTTAGAATCAGTTTCTGATAAGTATGGTATCGGATTCTGGAAGCCAGGAGCAGGTATTATACATCAAGTAGTACTTGAGAACTATGCATTTCCTGGAGGAATGATGATCGGGACAGATAGCCATACCGTTAATGCGGGAGGATTAGGAATGGTTGCTATCGGAGTCGGTGGTGCTGATGCAGTAGATGTTATGGCAGGAATGCCATGGGAATTAAAAAATCCAAAATTAATAGGTGTTAAATTAACTGGTAGATTATCAGGATGGTCATCTCCTAAAGATGTTATCTTAAAAGTAGCTGATATCTTAACTGTAAAAGGTGGAACAGGAGCTATCGTAGAATATTTTGGAGATGGTGCTATCAACTTAAGTTGTACTGGAAAAGGTACAATCTGTAACATGGGTGCTGAGATAGGAGCGACGACTTCTACATTTGGCTATGATGATAGTATGGATAGATACTTAAGAGCTACAGATAGAGCAGATATAGCTGATGCTGCTAAGGCAGTAAAAGAACATCTTACTGCTGATGCTGAATGTTATGCAGATCCAGATAAATACTTCGATCAAGTTATAGAAATAAACTTAGATGAATTAAAGCCATTAATTAATGGACCATTCACACCGGATCTATCTACTAACGTTGGTAAGGAGATGACTAATAAGGCCACTGAGAATGACTGGCCATTAGATGTAGAATGGGGACTGATAGGATCATGTACTAACTCTTCTTATGAGGATCTATCAAGATCAGCTTCTATAGCTAAGCAAGCTGTAGATAAAGGGCTGACTACTAAAGCAGAATTTGGTATCAATCCAGGTAGTGAGCAAGTGAGATTCACGACTGAGAGAGATGGTATATTACAGATATTTGAAGATCTGAATGCGACTATATTTACTAATGCATGTGGACCATGTATCGGACAGTGGGCGAGATACAAAGATCCTATGAATGCACCTAAGAATAGTATTATACATTCATTTAATAGAAATTTCTCTAAGAGAGCAGATGGTAATCCATCGACACACGCATTCGTAGCGTCACCAGAGATTGTAGCAGCTATTGCTATAGCAGGTAGATTGGATTTTAATCCGATGACAGATACCTTAACTAATGATAAAGGTGAGCAAGTTAAGTTTGACGAGCCTACAGGATTCGAATTACCGCCTAATGGTTTTGCAGTAGAAGATAGAGGATATGAAGCACCTGCCGAAGATGGAAGTAAAGTAGAGGTGAAAGTAGATCCATCGTCTGATAGGCTACAATTATTGACGCCTTTTACGCCTATTACGGCAAAGGATGTCACTGACATGAGAATATTGATCAAAACAAAAGGGAAGTGTACGACGGATCATATCTCTATGGCTGGACCATGGTTGACTTATAGAGGTCACTTAGAGAATATATCTGAGAACTGCTACACTGGCGCTATCAATTACTTTAATGATAAAGCAAATCTTGTCCTTAATCATACGACTGGAGAATATGGTCCTGTGCCTGATTCTGCTAAGGCATACCAGAAAGCCGGTATCGGTACTGTCGTATTCGGAGAAGAAAATCTGGGAGAAGGATCTTCAAGAGAGCATGCAGCGATGGAGCCAAGATTCTTAGGTGTCAATGCTGTAATTGTTAAGTCATTTGCGAGAATACATGAGACTAATCTTAAGAAGCAAGGAATGTTAGCTTTGACATTTGCAGATAAGGCAGATTATGATAAAGTAAGACAAGATGATAAGATCACTATTGTAGGTTTCGATGAGATGGCACCAGATACACCATTGAAAATAAAACTATCACATGCTGATGGTACTGAAGATGCCTTTATGGTTAATCATACTTACAATCAAGCTCAGATAGAATGGGTCAGATCAGGATCTGCTTTAAATAAGATTAGAGAAGATATGGGAGTGGCTTAGTCATTCTTAATCATACAATAAATTCTGAAAGGTGTTGATCAATGATTGGCACCTTTTTTATTTGTTACATATCAAGATTATTTTCACGTCTCTTTACCGCTTATCATTTTAAAATAAAGCAGTCTTTAGATCGGAAATATGATCCTAACTTATACTAATTAAATTTTAAGGTGTCGGAAAAGATTATAGATGAGAATTTGTTAAGATTAAGGCATGAACGAATGATTTCGTTTCAGACGAATCGAATATGACAATACTCGAAAAAAGTGAACCACGAAAGTGGGTGGGCTGACTCATAGCTGTAGCTACCGCCGTGGACGGCACACGTAATGATGAGTATTTTTAACGCAGAGATTAGCTAATTTCAGCGGAATATATGCGACATTCTAATGTGTAGATGGTATTACTTATTCTTTGATATATTAGGTGAAGAGTAAAGTATACGGAACTTGTTGCACCCTTAGGAATTAGTTAATATGAAGTTGAGATAGTTTATCTCATAACCTTAAGGAAGGTGTTGAGTAGCAAGTTACTTTTTGATTCTATAATTTTATCTAATGCTTTGTTAGCGGCAGAGGATATGGCATCGAGCTCCTTGACAAGCTTATTAAATTCTTTAGATTCTGCATCATTAGATGGTACATCAGATATTTTTCTGATCATATCGAGCATAGGATTAAGCTCTTTAGTTTTTCTTTTTTCGAGGGTTTTCTTAAACACATCCCACAGCTCCTTTTCAGCAGTAAAAAAATCTCTGCGTTCGCCTGCTTGAGATCTTCTGTATATGAGTCCCCAGTCAAGCAGTGCTCTTAGATTCATATTAGCATTACCACGAGATATTTTAAGTTCATTCATGATCTCGTCAGCACCTAATGGCTTAGGACTTATAAGGAGTAGGGCATGTATATGCCCCATGGTCCTATTGATCCCCCAGTTAATCCCGAGCTCACCCCAACTTGCTATAAAGTAGCTTTTTGCTTCTTGAAAATCTTTCACTATCGATTATTGTAGTCTTATTAATGATATTACTACGTATAAAGTTGTGACTTAATGTCAAAAATTACTTGTATACATCATAAAGCTACATAATTATGGTGATGGAGATTATTAATGGAGTAGTTAAGAAGGTGGAGATTATGAGTCAAGTCTTGGATTTAAGAGATATCATTAATAAGTGACATTGACATTGATATTGACATTGATATTGACATTGATATTGACATTGACATTGACATTGACATTGACATTGACATCGATATCGACTCATCAGTCCTACTTTTTATAGAACGGCATCTTAATGATCTCAGCTTTCAATATTTTCTTTCTGATTTTTATACCTATCTCCTGACCCACTTTTGATAATGATTTAGGTACGTATCCGATGCCAATCGGAATATCGAGTGATGGAGAGAATGTTCCAGATGTCACTTCACCGATAATATTTTCATCGGTGTCGACAATTTCATAACCTTGGCGGGGTACTCTTTTGTCATCAACTTTAAATCCTACTAATTTTCTGCTTGTGCCTTCAGCTCTTTGTTTCGTAAAGATATCTTTTGAGAAAAAATGACTTTCTTTTTTAGTTTTTGTTATCCATCCTAAGCCGGCTTCTATGGGGGATGTATCGTCATTAATTTCATGACCATAGAGACAGTAGCCCATCTCTAATCTCAGTGTATCTCTGGCGCCTAATCCAATCGGAAGGATACCTTCTTCTGCACCAGCTTTTAGAATCTCATTCCATATGTGAACGGCAGATTTATTATCTACATATAATTCAAATCCTCCAGATCCTGTATAGCCTGTACCAGATATGATTACATCTTCTATACCACATACTTCTCCTGTACCAAAATAGTAGTATGGTATCTGATCTACTTTGACGGAAGTCAATTTCTGTAATACGGTATTAGCAAGAGGACCCTGTAATGCGAGTAATGCCATGTCATCTGACTTGTCAGTCAGCTTAGCATCGTATGTATTAGCTTCTGATATCCAAGAGAAATCTTTCTTGATATTGGAGGCGTTGACGACGAGCATATATTCATCATCAGATAATTTGTATGTGATAAAATCATCGACGATACCACCTTTATTATTAGGAAAACAAGCATACTGCGCTTGGCCTACGACCAGTTTTGATGCGTCATTAGAACTTACTTTCTGTACAAGATCAATCGCTTCGTCACCTTTTATAAAAAACTGTCCCATATGAGATACATCGAATAGTCCGACCTTCTCTCTTACTGTAGTATGTTCTTCATTAATACCAGAATAACTTACAGGCATATTGTATCCTGCGAATTCCATCATTCTTGCACCTAAGTTAATATGCTCTTGTGTTAATGGTGTTGTTTTCATATATCTATCTTGATTCTGGCTTTCGTCGACGTGGACGCCTACAAATTTAATAATTAACGAATTTAATTGAAATTACTTATTGTACTATGATAATATCGAGAATCTTATCTCCTAACATTATATTGTGTATGATATCCATCCCTTCCGTCACTCTTCCGAATAATGAATATTTTCCGTTAAGGTGTGGTGTCGGAGAATGTGTGACGAACCACTGCGTCGATTCTGTATCGTTACCGGCACTTGCCATACCTACATAACCTGCATCGTTATACTGCATCGGTCCGAGGTCTGATCTAATAACGTAATCCATACCACCGTAGTTGTCTCCTCTAGGACTACCTGTCTGTATGACAAAGTTAGAGGCGACTCTATGGAATATTTTTTCGTCATAGAAATTGTTGTTGATAAGCTCTATGAAATTAAGCACTGTACCTGGTGCTTCTTCTAATAATAGTTCTATTGTAAATGGACCTTTATTTGTTTTGACAACGACTTTAGTAGAAGTATCATATTTTTCTAAAAGTGACCAATCAGGTAGCTTCGTTGTTTCTGCTTTAGTGAGTATAGGATTATTGACACCTCTTGTCTTAGCTATGGCTCTCTCTATAGCATTAATGCTTTCTATCTGACCAGGTGCATTCAGTCTGTCGATAGCATCAAATAGAAATTGAGTGCTATCGATAAGTGGTAAAAGTCCTGTGTTCTCATTAGCTATGGCGTCAGCTATTAACCCTGTCATGCCCTCATCGCCGATTTCCATTTGTGTTAGTAGGTATTCGAATATTTTTCTTCTATGAAAAGCTACAAACCCTTGGAATGTTCCATTGAAATTTTCTGAAGCAAGCATTTGTGTCAGTGCAGAGGTGATAGCTGTTCTGATGGTTGTATTTGAATTTTCTTTAGCATAATTAATGAGGTATTCGTAGCTGCCTGGGTCATTGCCGAGAGATTGTATATAATGTGATATTGCAAGTGTATCATCTTCAGCTTTAATGGCTTGTTGGACTTGCCATCTTGTAGCATTGATAGTCTTAGAATAATAGTAGGGTAGCAACTTAAAAATCGATTTGTACAGCGAAGTGTTTAATTGCCAGTTAATGGTGTCATTTGCATATTTTCTATACAAAGAGACATCATCTTTACTTCCGTTATCTCCAAGGTATTCTGCTGCGACTAAGGCAATATGATTATTTTCATCTTCGAGTAATGCTATTATTTTTTCAGCAGATTCTATGTAGCTGTAATTTTTTAATGTCCTTATTATGTTACACTTGATACGGTAATCAGTATCGATTTCTAATTGATTAATTAGGGTTGTCTGTATCTCTTTATCATCAGTATGTCTTAATGCAGAAGCTAAAGCCATTTTTATGTTAGTATCGTTTTCCTCTACCATGGCTTCAGCTATCTGAAACTTAATCTTATCGATATCTATCTCTGATGGTCTCGATAGGCAATGTGCTGCATAGAATCTTATTCTACTGTCTAAGTTTTTTTTACGTAGTGTATTGATGCAGAATTGTGTAATCTCTGGGCTCGTTATGCCCCTAAGTGCATATTCATATAGACTCTGCATTCTTCCTAATAACAGCAGTGTATCTGTGTCTCTATAGTTCTGAGCAGTAATCATCTGGTTAGCTAATTTGATATCACCTATTCTACCTAATGCGTGTAAGATGCTGGCATTACCCTGATTATCTACAGACATGGTATCTGTCTGTCTGAAGTTAGCGATGAGCTTGTCTTTAGAGCTGGCATCAGCTATCTGACCTATGGCATATGCAGACATAGATCTGACTTTGACTACAGGATCACTTAATAGATTATAAAGGCTATCTAAAGCATTTTTATCTTGATGTGATGCGAATGCTCTTGCAGCGATGTATCGATAAGTCGGGTTAGGATCAGACAGGTACACTAGTAGGCTATCGGTCCGTTCCTGATACTGATGAGCTCCTATCTTTATAACAGTGGGGTCAGATGGTGTAAGCTCTACTTCAGTGAGTATTTTTTTTGACTCAGGGACACAAGAGTACAGCAATAAGCATGATATAAAAAGAATACAAACTTGAAAAGACTTCATTAACAAAGGTTTAAGCTCAAAAGTATTTTAATTCACTCTAAAAATGGTAACTTTCGATAAATGTTTTCTTTGACTTAAATATTTATCACTGTATGAAATTTGGAATAGTTTTCGTATTTCTTTTAACGAGTAATCAGATTTCACTTGCTCAGATTGTAAATGATTATTATTACTTCACTTCCTATGATATAGAAGACATTAATGCTTTAAGTGATGATGATATAATTGTAGATTATAATGTTAATGTTCTGCATTTAGAATCTCGTATTACTGATGACAATGGCACTGAAAGTTATACTTCGGGATTAGTTTTAATACCCAATAAACCTTGTGATTCATGTCCTCTTTTATGTTTTCAGAATGGTGAAGACTATCTATTAAAAGAAGGCGTAAATGATCTATTTTCTTTTGGGAGAATAGCAAGAATTTATGCAGGTTTAGGATATGTTGTTGTTATGCCTGATTACAATAGAGAATTTCCAGACTTACATTCAGCAACTCAAGCTACTTCTGCAATTAATCTTATGCGAGCAGCGAGACAGCTCGGAAGTGAAAATTTTTATTTCAACTATGGATTATCAACTGATGTATACCTTGCAGGTTATGGGCAAGGAGCACATGGTACTATGGCACTTCAGAGAATGATAGAATCTGAATTCTCTGATGAATTTAAAATAATAGCATCTTCTGCAATGTCGGGACCTTATGACATGTCGGATGTTATGATGGATTATACGCATGGAGATATAGAATATACTCCATTAAATTATCTTGTTAGACTGTATTTAGATTATAAAGATCTGTACCCTCTGGGGTCTCTTGATCAATTGTTTAGACCAATATTTGTTCCTTTTATACAATTTTATTTCGATGGCAATTTGACACTCCGCGAGTTAGAACAGGGCTTTGTTAATCAACTTAAAATGGAATTCGGTATAGCAAGACCGAGAGACTTATTATTACCTGGCGTTCTTAATAGTATAATGACAGATACTTTGCATCCCTTTGGAATAGCGCTTAGAGATAATGATATCTATGATTGGGCACCCAAAGCGAATACTAATATGTATTATTGCTTAGGTGACGAGAAAGTGCCCTATGAAAATGCGATAGTATCCGAAGAGGTAATGAGAGATAACGGTAGTAGAATAAATGCTATCCAAGTAGATTCTGAGAGAGCTCCATTATCTCATAAAGAATGTATTTTACCCTCTGTAAAAAAGTCAATTAATTATTTCAAAGAAGTTAGATTTCTTACAAATAATCATGATTTAATTAATGAAAATGATATCAATTTCCATTTTGAGAATGAGAAATTAGTAATTAAAATGCTACAAAAACCTAATGTAGAATATACCTTATCCATCAATTCTATTACAGGCCAAAATATTTATCAAAGTAAGTTAAATACTGATATTCATAAAGTCTTATTACCTAAAGTAAATTCTGGTATTTACATTGCAATAATAAGCGGAGATAATGGTTTTCACAAAACTCAAAAATTTGTTAAACCATAGCTTATTTTTTGAGTTAATTAATGATGGGGCATCAACGAAATAAACCCTTCTCAAAATAGACTTTATAGTCAATCAAGCTTAATTAACTTGAGGTTTAAGCTCAAAAGTATTTTAATTCACCCTAAAAATGGTAACTTTCAAGCTTTGAATCACCTTATACTTCGAAAAAATATACTTGTACATAATGAAAAGATTTATATCAGCAGTAGTGTTATTACTGACAACACAAATAATATTCGCTCAAGTTCTAGAAAATGCATCTTATCTGCGGACGCTTACAGCTGCTAATATTAACGCAATAACTTTAGGTCAAATTACTGCATCTTATGACGTAGACCTTTATAAGATTACTTATAATACTCCTGATGTGGATGGACAATCAAGTATCGCTTCCGGACTTCTGTGTATACCTAAAGATGGGACGACAATATTTCCATTATCATGTTATCAGCATGGGACAGTAGGAGGCAGAGAGGATGTACCCTCTAATCTTATGGGAGGATATATACTGCCAGTCATTCTAGCAGGAACAGGATATGTCGTTGTAGCACCTGACTATTTAGGACTTGGGGATTCTCCAGGAGTGCATCCATACGTCCATGCTGCTACGGAAGCATCAGCAGGCGTAGACATGATGAGAGCAGCTCGCGAGTTAGATTCTGATGATTCATTTGGAGAGTTTGATCTTACCGAGGAGGTTTTTATAACTGGGTATTCTCAAGGAGGTCACGCGGCTATGGCATTGCATAGAGTATTAGAGACTGATTTTCCTAGTGAATTTACAGTTACAGGATCAGCTCCTATGTCTGGTCCATATAGTATTTCTGAGAGTATGATAGATTTTACTCTTGGAGACATGGACTATAATACGGTAGCATATATTGCTTGGTTGACATTAGGATATCAAGTAGCTTATCCTAATACAGTCGGTATGATCACATTAGAAGAAGTATTCTTACCTGAGTATATTCCAAGTATTGTACAGTTCAGAGATGAGGAGATCGATCTATGGACGTTAAATGATAGGTTGCTTAATATGTTAATTGCTAATACGGGCTCTACAAAACCAAAAGATCTATTACAGCCAGACATTCTTAATAGTATTCTGACAGATCCTACACACCCTTTCTCTGTGGCACTAGCAGATAATGATACTTATGATTGGGCTCCGGTAGCACCGACAGCTATGTACTATTGTGAAGGAGATGATCAAGTCACATTCGAGAATGCCATACTTGCAGAATCAGTTATGCAAAGTAATGGAAGTAGCGCCATGGCTGTAAGAGCTGATACAGATGCTAATCCACTTAATCATACGCAATGTGTGTTTCCAGCGGCATCACGAGCATTAGCATTTTTTGATGGTCTAAGGAATCTATTAAGTAATACAGAAGATGGCCTCACTGAGGATAATAGTGTCATCTATATTACGGATGGTACTTTGGTTATAGATATACCGTCTGATAGAAAAGGTCAGAATTCTATGGTTGTAATCTCACAGACGGGCCAGAAACTAATCGAATCTCACCTTAATATGGGCATTAATAAATACAATATGTACAGCATGAACTCAGGATTGTACATTATCTCATTGAGGGATGATAATGGTATCTATAAGACTCAGAAAGTCGTAAAGTTTTAATATTCTAAAACAGCAGAATCATGATACCGCCTAAGCTGTTGTGGCAATAATTAGATGCCGATAAGCATTTATACTATGGTATGCTTATTTTTGGGCTTTTATTAATATTTGATAAGGACAATAACAGATGAGTTTGAATTTTCAGAACGATAAAGAAGCAGTAGATGGGTTGTCATCAGCCTATAAAAGATTAAAATCAGAAATCGGTAAGGTTATCATCGGGCAAGAAGAAGTCGTACAGACGGTTCTTATATCTCTATTCAGTAACGGACACAGTTTACTTGTCGGTGTACCAGGATTAGCCAAGACGCTACTTGTGAGTACTATATCTCAAGTCTTAGACTTAGATTTTAAGAGAATCCAGTTTACGCCAGATTTGATGCCTTCAGATATAATGGGTTCTGAGATACTTGATGAGAGTAGAAATTTTAAATTTAACAAAGGTCCATTATTCACTAATATCGTATTAGCGGATGAGATCAATAGGACACCACCTAAGACACAAGCGGCCTTATTGGAGGCGATGCAAGAAAGGAATGTTACAGTCAGTGGTGTGAAGCATGTATTGCCGAAACCATTTTTTGTATTAGCGACACAGAATCCTATCGAGCAGGAAGGGACATATCCACTACCAGAAGCGCAGTTAGACAGATTTATGTTTAACATACCATTGGACTATCCATCATATGAAGAAGAATTAGCAGTTGTAAAAGCAACCACTACAGATAATAATGTAACATTAGGAAGTATACTTACTGGAGAAGAAATTCTTGCTTATCAGCAACTCATACGTAAGATTCCTATCGCTGATAATGTGCTAGAATACGCTGTATCATTAGCGACTAAGACTCGACCTAATACAGCAAGATCTACTGCAGATGTCAATAACTATATTGCATGGGGTGCCGGTCCGAGAGCAAGTCAGTATCTTGTATTGGGGGCTAAGACTTATGCAGCTATACATGGTAAGTACTCACCAGATATCGATGATGTCAAGGCGATAGCCAAGTATGTATTAAGACACCGTATAGTAAGAAACTATAAGGCGGAAGCTGAGGGTATCACAGAAGATAAGGTTATAGCAGGCCTGTTATAAGTCTCTAATTTTCTGGACTTCCATACTAAGTTATAATAATAAGATTCCCAGTTTACACCAAAACAGAGGTCGTAAGCATCTATGTACTACAGAAATTATCTATTTTTAGAAATATATGATTAGAATCCTATACATATTAGCTATAGCTCTATTGCTATCCTCGTGTAATAGTGAGGTTGCTCAGCAACTTGACTCTAAGAATCCGGCTTTAGGTAAGCTTAATCAAATTATCGTCGTAGCTGATGAAGATCTATGGATCGGGAGTGTTGGCGATACATTCCGTTATTATTTTGAATCAGCATATCCGATTCTACCAACTCCAGAACCTATCTTTGATCTTAAGCATTACACACCTCAGGAGCTATCTGCAAGTGCTGTAAGAAAGGAGTTAAGAACATATGCATTTCTGGCTGATCTATCAGATACAGAATCCCCTACTGCTCAATTGCTTAAAAAAGATATGGGTGATGAGAAGTATAACTCGGCACTAAAATATGGTACGCCTTTCTCCTCCATGGGTAAAAACAAATGGGCAAAAGGACAACTGCTTGTATACTTATTCGGAGCCAATCAAGATTCACTCAAGTCTTCTATTAAGAAATCCTACCCTACATTAGCCCGTAAGATAAATGAACATGATCTTAAGAAATTGAAAGCGATTTCTTTTGGTATAAAAGAAAACAAAGGCTTAACAAGAAAAGTATCTGAGCAGTTTGGAATCGATGTAGAAATACCTGTCGAGTATGAGACTGCAAGATATGACTCGTTGAATAATCTACTGTGGCTAAGAAGAGGCAGTAAGCAAGCAGACTACCATATGGTATTCCAAAAATTAAAATACAACAACCCCAATCAACTTGGTAAAAAAGCTATCATAGATCTACGTAATAAATTTGGTGAGAAATATGTGACTTCTGACATAGAAGAAAACGTCATGATTATCAATAATGAAGATCTACCGGTATACGAATATGTTACCGAAATAGATGGGCACTATACTAAAGAGCTACGAGGTGTATGGGAGATGACACAAGAGTTTACAGGAGGCCCATTTGTGACCTATGTCATTGTCAATGAAGCAAAGAAAGAGCTTATCTATATCGACACTTTTATTCTTGCTCCCGGTGAGAAGAAAAGAAACCATATGCAGCAACTCGATTGCATAGTTAAATCTGCTAAAGTTAATTCATAATTCTACAAAGAACTTAATTTGAGAAATATGAAAAAGCGATCATTTGATTTATTTTTCATTCTAATATCGACTTCAATATTAGTATTGTTAGGTTTTTATGGACTTTTAGAGAAATATATTGGTTTATCATTAATTCCAATATTGATTGCTTATTACCTAGGCAGTACTCAGAAAATAAGTTTGAAGATTAATAACTTTTCCCTTAAACCCTTAAACCCTTAAACCCTTAAACCCTTAAACCCTTAATCCCTTAAACCTTTACACCCTTACACCTTTAAACCCTTACCCCCTTACCCCCTTAAACCTTTACGCCTTTACGCCTTTACACCCTTACACCCTTAAACCTTTACACCTTTACACCCTCACCCCCTTACCTTTCCATTAATTCCGATTGTACTATCTTCGTTCTATGGAATCCATGATATCAAAGTATGCTCAACTGTTAGTCAACTATAGTCTTGAGCTTAAAGCCAAAGAGAAATTATATATCTCAACTACAATACTAGCAGAGCCGCTAGTAAGAGAAATCTATCGCCAAGCTGTAAAGATAGGAGCTGTTGTAGAAGTTGATTTTGCATTCCGAGAGCAATCGAGGATACTACTTAATGAAGGGAGCGAATTTGCATTGACTTATGCACCAACTTTACACTCTCGAGCGATGGAAGAATTTGATGCATATCTTAATATCAGAGCTCCTTATAATCTTAATGAGACTAATAATATCAATAAAGAAAATAGGAAGATCAGATCGAAGGCATTATCACATCTTAACACGCTATACTTCGAGAGAACTGCTGATCGCAGTGCTCCAGGGGCTCTTAAGAGATCATTATGTCAGTACCCAACTCAAGCCTCTGCGCAGGCAGCTAATATGTCATTAGAAGAATATGAGGAGTTCGTATTCAAGGCATGTCACCTCTTTAGTGATAACCCTGAAGGGGAATGGCTCAAAGTCCGAAAGGATCAGCAACGTATCAAAGAATATATGGATGGAGTAGACACAGTAAGATATAAGGCAGACCATACAGATATAGAATTTTCTGTAGCAGGCCGTACATGGATTAATTCTGATGGGCAGACGAACATGCCATCAGGAGAAGTATTTTCTGGTCCCGTAGAAGATAGTGTCAATGGTAAGGTCCATTTTACATTCCCATCTATATACATGGGACAAGATATACGAGGCATCACTCTATGGGTAGAGAATGGTGAAGTTGTAAAGTGGGATGCAGAACAAGGTAAGGAAGTTTTGGATCATGTCTTTGAAATTCCAGGGGCAAGATTTTTTGGAGAAGTAGCAATCGGTACTAACTATAATATACAGAGAGCAACAAGAAACATCTTATTCGATGAGAAGATAGGTGGCTCGATACACATGGCAGTAGGACAATCTTACAAGCAGACAGGCGGTATGAACTCATCGGCTATACACTGGGATATGATCACAGACATGACTGAGTCAGGAGAGATATATGGCGATGGAAAATTAATTTATGAAAAAGGGAAATTTTTAATATGAGAGTAATATACTTTACTATAGCATTAATAATTGCATTGTTTGCAATTTCTTGCTCAACGACAAAAACTAACTCCGGAATTAGTAACAAGCGTGTAATAAATTATGAGTCCGGATGCTTGCAGCAAGATAGAATTGCAGAATTAGCTAACGATACACTTTTGCTTAATGATTACGACAGTGCAATAGAGTTTGTAAAGTCGAATAGCGGAAAAAATCATAGTCCTGTTGATAGACCTATAATTTATAGAAACATAGAATCTATTTTAGAATCAGCAAGATTTGAAAATCAAAGTGATACAGAAATAGTATTTAACTATTGGGTAGACAGACTTGGAGATTTAATTATGGCTGAGTACAATGACGAGACGACAGCAATTATAAGAGAAGATAGAATGCCAGATCTGCTCTGTAAAGTATTAGGTTATAGGGTTATACCTGATGAGACAGCACCATTAATATCTAAAGGAAAGCTTACTATTAAGCTTAATAATATCAATGCATTTGGTAATGAGTGATGAAGTATAATTTTATAATGTGACACAACAAATAATCCTACGTCTAAAGAGTAGATTATTTAATTTAAACAAAAACAAAACATGTTAGAACAATTGAAAAGACTTGCGATGCAGAAATTAATGCAAAAAATGGCTGGTAACAGCCTTAATGCTGAAGCAACAAATGCAGCCGCTTCAGAAGGTGTAGGTGCATTAATGGACAGTATCAAAGGCGGAAACCTTGGTCAGCTTACTGCATTATTTAGTGGTGGAGCAGAAGCAGGAGAAGGTAGCGATATACTAAACAATGTTAAAGGCAAATTAAAAGAATCACTTCAAGCTAAAGGTATGAGTGCTGAAGAAGCTGAAACTGAGTCTGCTTCTACTGCTCAAGATCTTGTTGCTGGACTGAAAGAAAAATTTGAATCTAAGTCTGAAGAAGACAGTGCATTTGATCTAAGTAGCCTTACTGGACTCTTAGGTGGTAATGCCGGCGACTTATTAAATAAAGCTAAGAACTTATTCTAAGAGTTACTATCTGAATAATATAATATGAAGCCGCTGAGATATATTTTTTAGCGGCTTTTTGTTTTGCGCCATAGAGTCAATATTTTATGGCCATCTTTATTTAATACCATTTAAACATTAGAATGTCGGTTATATTATAATAGAATTAGGCAATATCTGCGTTAAAAATACTCGCTATTACCTGTGCCGCCCACGGCGGTAGCTACCTCTATGACTCAGCCCACCCACTTTCGTGGTTCGCTCATTTCGAGTATTGTCATACTCGATTCGTCTACGCCGAAATCATTCGTTCATGCCTTAATCTTAACAAATTCTCTTCTATAATCTTAACCGACATCTTAAAATTTAAATGGTATAAGAATTTAATTCTGAGTTATTATCTTTCCATCATTTCAGATAGTTCCATCCATCGATTTTCTTTCTGTTCTATTTTTGATTCTATTTCTGATATCTGTTTTGATAGATCAGTCATCTGATCTGGGGTCAGAGAGGTGTCATAGAATTTTTCTTCTACAGTTTTCTTTTTCTTTTGTAACTTTTGGATGTCAGACTCTATATTGTAGAATTCTTTTTTCTCACTATTGCTGAGAGGATTTTTATTTGAAACTACTTCTTTCTTTGGCGCCGACTCAGAGCTTGATTTGGATTTGGCATTCTGTTCCTTCCTTTTTTCTTCTCTGTAATCGGAGTAGCTACCATTATAATCTTTGACTTTCCCATCTCCCTCTAATATAAACATATGATCTACCAACTTATCCATGAAGAATCTATCATGAGAAGTTACGAGAAGACAACCTTCATAAGAGAGTAAGAAATCTTCGAGAACATTAATCGTCAGAATATCGAGATCATTAGTAGGCTCATCGAGAATAAGGAAGTTAGGATTAGTTATAAGGATTCTTAATAGATGTAGTCGTCTCTTTTCTCCACCACTTAATTTTTTGACATATACTTGCTGCTGAGATCTTGGGAATAAAAATTTCTCAAGCAAGGACTCTGCAGTCATCTTACGTCCTTTCTTAAGTGGGATATATTCTGCGATATTTCTTATGCTATCTATGACACGAATGTCTTCATTAAGGCTATCATTATCTTGATGATAGTGACCGAATACTACAGTATCTCCTATGACTACTTTTCCACCTGTAGGTGCTATTTCTTTAGTCAGTACTTTTATTAATGTTGTCTTACCGGCACCATTAGCTCCAGCGACGCCGACACGTTCTCCCTTCTTAAATTTATAAGAGAATCCTTCTATAAGGTTCAAATCATCAAAACCTATAGAGATATTATGAGCTTCGAGGATCTTACCGCCGAGTCGTGACATATCTATACTCATGGTCATGTCGTCATCAGCGACTTGCTTATGTGCTTTCTCTTTGATGTCATAGAATTTGTCTATCCGCGATTTTGCTTTAGTGGTACGAGCTTGAGGAGATCGACGCATCCATTCCAGTTCTTTCTTAAAAAGTTTTTTAGTTTTTTCTAAGTTACTTTTTTCATTGAGCATTCTGGCATCCTTCTTCTCTAAGTATTCAGAATAGTTGCCTCTGTATACATGTAAGATTCCATTATCAAGTTCAAGAATTTCTGTACAGACTCTTTCCAGAAAGTATCTATCGTGAGTTACCATAAACAAAGTCAAGTTTTTAGCTGTGAGGTAAGACTCCAGCCACTCTATCATATCAATGTCTAAGTGGTTAGTGGGCTCATCGAGGATAAGAAAATCTGGCTCTTCTATTAAGATCTTAGCTAAGGATAGTCTTTTTTTCTGACCTCCTGATAACTCATTGATTGGTTGATCTAATTTATGGATATTTAATTTGCCAAGGATTTCTTTGACACGAGATTCTATGTCCCAGGCTTTAAGATCTTCTACTGCAACGATGGCTTCTTGTATGCGATTATCATCTCCTAAGATATTAGCAATCTGCATTTTTTTGATCGCTTGAATCTTAGGATTCTCAGAATCTAATGCGGCCTCTATTACTGTATCCGAATCATTAAAATTAGGTTGCTGCTTCAGGTATCGTGTTACGATATCCTTACTTACTATAACTTTTGCATTTTCGCCTTCTACGGACTCTGTACCAGCTATAACTTTAAGAAGTGTTGTTTTACCTGTACCATTTTTAGCGATAAGTGCTATTTTTTGACCTTTGGCTATTGTTAGATTTATATTCTCAAAGAGTACTTTCTCTCCGAAAGACTTAGTAATATTTTCTAATGTAAGATAATTCAATGTTATGTTTAATATTGATAAGCTACAAATGTAGCTTAAGAAACTTACAATGCTATAATCAATTGTAAATAGTGAGAACTATGACCGTTTTGAAAATTATAGTAGCGACAGATTGCTATTTTTTAGGAAATGATAATTCTATATCAACTTACTATGATGTACCTGTGATCGCCCTATGCTGGACTATTGAGTTTGATTTAATGTAGATGCTAGGAGAAGAATAACCTGATTCTGTTGCTCCTATAAATGATAGCCTATAATAAGATAAATGTATGGGGCATAAAAAAAAGGGAATCATCATTGATGATTCCCTTTTTCTTGTGACATTAAGAAGCTCTTCTATAGAGCTTTGTTTTATATTTTTCAGCTTGTGCTCTGAGCTTTGCTGCTGCATTATCCAGAGCGATATCGTGCTTAGGTCCTGATGCTTCTACAAATACATCTTTGCCTTTTAGTCTTGCGTGGAGTTTTACTTTTTTAGTGGGGTGCTTGTCTCCTCGGAAGAACACTTTAATGGATTCTAAAAATGGGTATTTTGAAAATATCTTTTGCAAATTCTTATTTGCATAGTTTTCAAAATAATTATTACTGTCATTCAATTCTACTCCTCTTTCAATTTTAATATCCATAAAAAATCTTTCTATAAAGTGAATAAATATTTATCAAAAACGATACTTCATTAAGTATCATTATAAATGTACCAAGAACATATTCAAAAGTCAATCAATATTATGTTAAAATTAATATTAAACATTATATTCTATTATTTGCCTTTATACCCTCACATACCAAATATAATTTCCCCTATGTCTGAAAGTTGATTTTCGACTTTATCATAACATAAGTGTCAAATGGGCTACATAAAATCGCTGATAAGTTCTAATATGTAGGGTTGCTGTAGGTAGTCTGTAGGTCTTCTTGTAGGGTTTAGAACATAGGGGAGAAGCTGGATTATCTGTCTTTACTATACAAGTGTAAAAGCCAAAACTATGAAAACATTAATCTTAAACTTAATCCTCTTTTTAGCGATAAGCGCATCTGCTTCTGCTAATAATAATGATCCTAAAAATACCGTTAAGGTATTAGAAAATATAAATGTATCTGTTTCATTAAGTAATGCTGATCAAACAAACATTTTTACAACCGTTGCATATAACGATAATCAAAGGAATATAGAGTTTGCAACTAAAGAAGCAATCTCTTACGTTCAGATTTTTAATGCAAGTGGTGCATTAGAATTTCAACTTATGGTAGATTCCAAAAAAGTCAAGTTAAG
>ENA-ORXT01002522-ORXT01002522.1-marine-metagenome-genome-assembly--contig:-NODE-2522-length-21869-cov-26.476413_pt1 | contig 21869 bp, 19 predicted proteins | sample MGYA00237868_ERZ511482 | MGnify/ENA metagenome assembly ERZ511482
GCTTGCCTCGACCTCGCCCAGCGCATCGAGGCCGAGGATCTGTTCACCAGGTTCCCTCGTTCGATGAGCAAGGGGCAGAGGCAAAAGGCATCACTTCTTGTCGGCACCGCCCGCCCGCTCACCGTGCTCTTGCTGGACGAACCAACCTCAGGCCTCGACGCCGACTCGAGAACCGCCCTGATAGCCGGACTCGGCGCACTCGCTGCAACCGGCGTAACAGTTGTCGCCAGCACCCACGACGAAGAACTGATCCAAGCCGGCGACGGCCGAATCCAGCTCGACAACGGCAAGCTCGTCACCGAGGTATAAGAATTCATCTGCTTTGGCGTCGATAGTTTCCTTTCGACCGGTCCGGGCGTCGTCCGATACCGCCCTAGGCGACTGCGGGTCGCTCGACGCTGGGGCGTCTCCCTCGCCTTAACGTCGCTACGGTCGGCACCGCACGCCACCCTCCCCTACATGTTTGACACGTGATGTGGGGGTTTTTAGCAGCGCTCGCAGGCTCGCTTGTCGATCCGGACTTCGACGTGGTGACCCAGTCCTGTGGTCGCCAAAGTGCCCGCTATCGCTAGCGCTCAGTGCGACAAGTCCCTGGTGGGATCCAACTAGAAGTCAACCAGCCGGCTCCCTTCAGTCAACGTGTTATCGACCAAGCGAGTCCTGCGAGCGTTGCTAACCAACCAACTTGCTGTGCAGAAAAGGTGTGGAGGCGGAGAGCTGCGCGCAGCCGCCTCTTGGAGCGAAGGCGCGCCAGCGCCGCAGTGAAAGGTGCGGCGAGCACAGCCCGCAGTCCTCCACATCACGTGAAACCAGAAAACAAAGGGAAAAAGGCGAGAGAAAAGAAGAACTAGGAGCGTTCGATAGAGGTTAATTCTTCGAGTCGTCGAATCTCGTCAAGAGAAAGCTCTCGCCATTCACCAGGCTTCAGGCCACGATCGGCTAAAGCACCAATGCGGATGCGAACAAGCCGGGTAACAGTGAAGCCGAGTGCGGCGCACATGCGCCGGACCTGTCGGTTGCGACCCTCGTGGATGGTCAGCTTGATGACCCTGTCTCCAACTTGTGAGGCTTTGGCGGGCGAGGTCATGCCATCGTCGAGTTCGATACCTTCGCGCAACTGGCGGAGGTGGCCTCGATGCATCGTTGCGTCGACTTCGATCAGGTATTCCTTTTCGATGCCGTAGGACGGGTGGGTCATACGATGGGTGAGGTCGCCGTCGTTGGTGATCAGCAACAAGCCCTCGGTGTCCATGTCCAGGCGGCCGACCGGGTACACCCGTGGTTCTTCCGGGACCATTTCGGTCACAATTGCTCGGTCATGGGTGTCGGCAGCTGTGGTGACCACACCCTTTGGTTTGTTCAGCAAGTAATAGGTCAGCTCCGGCGCCACGCCGACTCGTACATCGTCGACCTCGACCACGTCGTGTTCCACATGGACGCGTCGGCCAAGTACCGCACGCTCGCCGTTGACTCGAACCCGGCCATCTTCGATCATGTCTTCGACAACCCGGCGGCTTCCAAAGCCACGCACCGCAAGCACCTTTTGCAGCCGCACCCCATCGGCGTGTGCAGGTTTGTCCACGATCGCGGCCGGCTCAGGCTTCTTCGGAGAGATCACCGTTTTGTGATGCAAGATCACCAGCGACCTCGGCATCGTTGTCGCCACCGCTGTCGGCCCGCTCTTCGGCGTAGTCGTCGCTCGGTGCAGCGGCCGCAACTGCGGCGACGTCGAAGGCGGTGTCGTCGAGCCCTGCGGTTGCGTCGTCGGCCGAGGTCTCCGGGTTGACCATCAATGTCGTTTCCAACGCTTCGACTACATCGGCGCCGGGCACGAACTGACCAAGCTGCGGTAGTTCGTCGATGCTGTTCAAGCCAAGCCGCTCGAGGAAGGCTGGGGTGGTGCCGTAGAGCGACGCCCGGCCCGGACCGGGATCGCGGGCCAGTTCGTCGACATAACCCCGGGCTTCGAGCGTGCGCACAACGCCCTCGGCATTCACACCGCGGATCGCCGAAATCTGATTGCGACTGATTGGCTGCTTGTACGCAATGATCGCCATGGTCTCGAGCGCAGCAGCAGACAAACGTGATGCTTGGCCGTCGAGTACGAAACGCTCGACCACCGGGGCCTGGTCGGGATGGCTTTGAAAGCGCAACCCACCTGCAACCCGTTGCAGCACGAAGCCACGCCGCTGGCTGGCGTAGCTCTGGATGAGATCGGCGGCCGCAATCTCGACATCTTCTTTTGACGTACCGATGATCTCGGCAAGCTGACTCGGCGCCACCGGCTGGTCGGCGACCATCAAAATTGCTTCGATGCCAGCCTTGACGTCTTGTGGATCCATGGCGTCGTTCATCCTTCGTAGGAATCGATCATGTCAAGCGCAGCAGATCCGTCGCTGCCCGCAATCCACTCGACCTCGATGTTGCCGAAGCTTGTTATCTGGGTGATGTCGAGCATGTCTTGTTTGTACAACTCGAGGACGGCCAAGAAGTAGACAACCACTTCGATGCGGTCCACGAGTTGGGCCGTCAGTTGACGAAAGCTGACCCGGCCGCGGTCGGGCAGATCGATTGAGAGTTCGCTGACCGCGTCGCCCACCGTAAGCGAAATGGCAGCGATGTGATCGGTCGCGACTCTGATCACAGGCTTGGGCGCAGTCGCTCGCATGAACGCACTGCGAAGATCGTCGGGAGTCACGTTCGCAAGCAGATCAGGCAGCAGCCCGATGAACGCATCTTCGATGCCTGACCGGCGCGGATATGAACGGCTCGCTTCGCTCGACAACACCTGGAGCGAGTGGGCTGCATCTTTGAACGTTTTGCATTCGAGCAGTCGGGACAGAAGCAGATCTCGCTCTTCCCACAGTGCCAGTTCGTCGTCGAGGTCAGACCCTGGAGGATCCGGCAGCAGCCGACGGCTCTTAAGCTCGACCAACGTTGCAGCAATCAGCAAGAACTCGGTTGCAAGTTCGAGTTCGAGCTCTTCCATCTGCTCAAGCACCGAGATGTACTCGTCGACGATCGCCGAGAGCGACACCTCGTAGAGATCGACCTCGTCTTTCAGGATGAGGTGAAGCAAAAGGTCGAATGGCCCGTCGAAAACGGGGGTTTTGACAGCAACGCTCACGGGCCAGAGGTTATCTATCCCGCCCCACTATCGAGCGGATGATCTGATCAGGTTTATCCACCTGCACGATACGCAGGTGTGCAAGTCCACCGCGTACAGTCGACCCCATGGCAACAACGACGCATCATGTTGTGTGGTTTCGACGAGATCTGCGCCTTGGCGAAAATCCGGCGTGGGCCGCAGCTACCCAAGAGGCCGACGAAGTCACTGCGCTTTTCGTGCTCGATGCTGCACTCTTTGACCGAGCCGGGCCGTTTCGTCAAGCGGCGCTGGTGTCGCATCTCACCGCCCTCGACGAACAGGTGGCCGCCCGAGGCGGACGCCTTCGCATCGAAGCCGGCGACCCAGCAGAGGTCGTGTCGCTCATTGCGAGTGACGTCGGCGCCGATCAGGTGCATTGGAATCACGACACCACTCCCTATGCTGCTCGACGCGACGCGGCAGTTCGCGCTGCACTCGAGGCGACGGACTCTGAACCCACAGCAACCACCCACTGGGGCATGTTCGTGCACGAACCCGGCAGAGTGCTGACCCAAAAAGGGACGTTGTCAAAGGTGTTCACTCCGTTCGCCAAAGTGTGGGAAAAGACCGAGATGACGGCCTGGGCCGAGGGCGAAGGCGACGCCACGATTGCAGCGGTTACCGGTATCACGCTGCCCAGCGTCGACGGGGCCGATGACTACCCGGGCGGCGAAGACGCAGCGCGGGACCGTCTAGCCGACTTCATGGATCGAATCGACGACTATCTCGATACTCGTGACCTGCCAGCGATCGTCGGAACGTCGATGTTATCTAGCGACATCCGCTTCGGCACCCTGTCGCCCCGCGAGATCGCAGCGGTTGCGGGCGAGTCGACCGAAGGACGACGAGGGTTCGTTCGCCAGCTCGCGTGGCGCGACTGGTACGCACACCTGCTGTACGAGAATCCGTCGATGCCCGATGCTGCTATCAGGTCCGAATACGATCGGGTGAAGTGGCGCGACGATCCCGAAGAGTTCGATGCGTGGAAGCACGGCCAGACCGGTTTCCCGATCGTCGATGCCGGTATGCGCCAGTTGCTGCACACCGGCTGGATGCACAACCGCGTTCGTATGATCGTGGGGTCGTTCTTGGTCAAGGATCTTCTGATCGATTGGCGAAAGGGCGAACGCTGGTTTCGCCATCTGCTTGTTGACGCCGACGTGTCACAGAACGTGGGCAACTGGCAGTGGGTCGCTGGTTGCGGTACCGACGCCGCCCCGTATTTCCGGGTCTTTAACCCCTGGACCCAGAGCCGCAAGTTCGATGCGCGCGGCGAATACATCCGCACTTGGGTGCCTGAGCTGGCAGAACTGGACAACAAGCAGATCCACGAGCCGTCCGAGGCGGCGCCGCTTGATCTCGCCGCGGCCGGGGTCGTGCTGGGCGATACTTACCCGTACCCCATCGTCGACCATGCCTTTGCCCGTGATCGCGTCCTCGCCGCATACAAGACTGCGCTCGGCAAGGACTGACGAGCGCCCGCCAGCCAGCGAGCTAGTGACCTGTCCAGGTGGGTGATCGTTTCTCGACGAAGCTGGCGATGCCTTCCTGTCCGTCGGCGGTGGCCATTGCCGAGGTGATCATCACGCCTTCGAACTCCCCCGCGCTTTCGAGGGGTTGCTCGAAGCCGTTGTAGATGACCTGCTTGGCATGGCCAGTGGCAAACGGAGCGCCCGCGGCGAGCTCGGCGGCAAGCGCTGCAGTCTCGGCGTCGACGTCGCCGTCGGGAACAACCCGGTTGACCAGCCCCCACTGTTCGGCGGTCGTAGCGTCGAGGACCCGATTGGTCAGCGTCAGATCTAGCATGCGGCGAAGCCCGATGTGGCGCCCGATGAAATAGGACGACGTGCCGTCGGGAGTCATGCCAGCCCGGGTGTATGCCATCGTGTACTTGCTGCTCTCGCCACTGATCACCAGATCGAAAGCGCCCACGAGCGAAAGGCCGGCACCGCCTGCCGCACCCGTCACCCCGGCCACAAATGGCTTTGGCATTCGGTTCATCTTGTACAGAGCGGCATGAAAGTCACCGAGTAGTTTTGCGCCGTGGCGAGGCAGGTTCTCGCCCTGGGCATGGAACTCTTTGAGGTCGCCACCCGCACAGAACACCTTGCCCTCGGCGGTCACGCTCACTGCGCGCACGGCGTTGTCGAACTCGATGTCGATCATTACATCACGAAGGTCGCGAGCGAACGCCTCGGACACTGCGTTCGCTCCGTTGGGTCGGTTCAGTCGAAGATGCCCCACTCCGTCGGCGGCGCGGTACGTGATCGTTTCGAAGCTCATGCGCCAAGCTTGACCGCAATCGGGCATACAGAGCAACTGCCAGCCATACTTTTCCGAATCAGGTGCGACGGATCGCAAATATGGCAGCGACCAGTCGGCTGCGCACTACCCTGCTGGGCGCATGACGACGCAACGAGTGTTCAGCGGAATCCAACCCACAGGTGACTCCCACCTCGGAAATTACCTCGGGGCGATCCGTAACTACGTGAGTATGCAAGACGGCCACGATGCGGTGTATTGCATTGTTAACTTGCACGCCATCACGATTCCTCAAGACCCTGAAGAGCTGCGCTCGAGCACACTGCGCATGGGGCAGCTTCTGATGGCATCGGGTCTTGATCCTGAGCGCTGCATCTTGTTTGCGCAGAGCCAAGTCGCCCAGCACGCCCAGCTCGGATGGTTGATGGAAGCAACGGTCAGCTTTGGTGAGCTCAGCCGCATGACCCAGTTCAAAGACAAGAGCGACCGCCACGACTTCATCTCGGCGTCGCTGTTCAGCTACCCCGCTCTTCAAGCAGCCGACATCTTGCTCTATGACACCGACTTCGTGCCGGTTGGCGACGATCAGCGCCAGCACCTGGAGTTGGCGCGCGATGCAGCCGAGCGGTTCAACAAGCGTTATGGCGAGACCTTCGTCGTGCCCGAACATGTCATTCCGCCAGTAGCAGCTCGGGTCATGGACCTGCAGCGACCCCAGAACAAGATGTCGAAGTCGGCCGACGCAGAGAACGGCGTGATCAAGATGCTCGAAGATCCCAAAAGCATCGAGAAGAAGTTCAAGCGAGCCGTCACCGACAGCGACGAAGAGGTGCGCTTCGATCGCGAGAACAAGCCCGGTGTGTCGAACCTGTTGGAAATTCTTGGATCGGTGACCGACAAGGACCCCGTTGCGCTCGCCAGCGAATACACCCAGTACGGGCGGCTCAAGGTCGACACCGCCGAGGCGGTAATCGCCAAGCTGGCGCCGATCCAAGCCCGATTTGCCGAACTCGCCGCCGACCCCGCAGAGACGCAACGGCTGCTACAGCTCGGTGCAGACAAGGCAACCGAAGTCGCAACCGTGGTCTATGACCGAGCCCGCCAAAACATCGGCTTTCTGTAGTCCACCGCTCCGGTTGAGCCAAGGCGTGCGCGGACACTGGACTTTTTGGCTCGGACAGCATGAGCGCAGCGAATCCGGACGCCTATTCGTCGGCGGCTGCTAGGGCTGCTGCCAGATCAGAGTCAATCGTCTGCTGTGCGGGTTCGAGGTGGTGCTCGCGAGCCCACGCGACCGCCAGCGCAGATGCGCCCGCGGCTTCGAGTTCTCGGGCACCAATCTCGGAGTGGTCTAGGTAGCGGCCGATCTGTCCGAGCACGCCACGTCGCTGATCCCACTGTCGAGCTCGGTCATACATCAGCAATCCGGCAAAGCTTGCGGCCACCCGGCCCGGTGTTCCGAGGCCGGCTTGGGTCTTACCGACATCGTGCAACGCCGAAGCAACAGCAGCCTCGGCACCAAGATGCTCGACTGCGCGAGCACAGTTGGTGGCGTGTGCTCGGTCGACGAGCGCCATTGATCGGTACAGCACAGACTCAGCTGGCGACAGCAGCGACAGGAGCCATTCCTCGCCGACCGGATCTGGTTCAGGCTTGCGAAGCGACCACAACGTGCGCTGCGCCAAATGCGGAATCTCGCGCCAGGAGTAGGCTCGGGTTGCTGAGGCCGCTGGCTGGGTTGCGCGAGTCGGGGCTGCCACGCTTCCAGTGTGGTCGAGATCAGCGGTCAACGTCGAGCAGCCCCCGAGATTTTGCCCAGAACAGGCCGATGAGAGATTTGGCGTCGGTGAGCTGGGAGTCGAGCCAGTCATCGATGTCGCGCAGCGGCACCCGAACTATCTCCGAATGTGCTTCTTCGACCCCATCGACTTGGCGTCCGACATCGACACAGTCGTTGCTGAAGAAGATAGCGATGGTCTCGTCGCTGAACCCGGCAGCAGTCACAAACGTGCCCAGGCTGATCAGCGTTTTGGGGTCGAGGCCAACTTCTTCGATCAGTTCACGGCGGGCTGCGATGGCAAGTTCTTCGCCTGCAATGTCGCACTTGCCTGCCGGAATCTCGATCAGATTGGCGTCGATTGCGGCCCGATACTGCTCGACCAACACCACTGCGCCATCGTGCACCGCGACGACTGCGACCGCGCCCGGGTGCCGGATCACCTGGCGTTGCACCAGATCACCCTCGGGGGTGCGCACGCTCAGTATCTCGGTGCTCACGATCGCCCCGACGTGAGCGACCGTCGAGCTTTCGACGACGAATTTCTTATCAGCCATAGCCGCAGAAACTACGAGGCTGGTTGACTGGACGACGTCGTGTCCGCGAGTGCCTCGACCTGGATCAGCTGCGGGTTGCGGCCCTCGGCACGGTCCAGTGCGGCTGCGATCAGGCCGCGAAACAACGGTGCTGGCCGGTTGGGTCGGCTCTTGAATTCGGGGTGTGCTTGGGTGCCAACCCAGAAAGGATGCGAGGGCATCTCGATGAATTCGACCAGCTTGCCGTCGGGCGACTGGCCCGAACACACCAGACCAGCCTCTTCGAACCGGGCGCGATATGCCGGGTTCACTTCGTAGCGATGACGGTGGCGCTCAGACACGACGTTTTTGTCGTAGAGCTTCGCCACCTGAGAGCGCGGAATGAGCTCGGCCACATAGGCGCCGAGGCGCATGGTGCCACCCATGTCGGTCACGTTGCGCTGCTCGTCCATGAGATGGATGACGGGATGTGGCGTTGGCTTGGCGCCAACATCGAACTCTGATGAGTTCGCAAGGGGCAGTCCGAGTTCGTTGCGGGCAAACTCCACGACCATTACTTGCAGGCCCAGGCAGATGCCAAGACAGGGAATGTTGTTCTCGCGGGTGTAGGTGGCAGCCCGGATCTTGCCTTCGACGCCACGCTCGCCGAAGCCAGGAGCAATGATCACGCCGTCCATGTCCTTGAGCCGGCTGGCCACTAGCAAACCCTCGACATCCTCGGCGGGAATCCAGTCGAGATCGATCTTGACGCTGCGCTCGAACCCGGCGTGATTAAGTGCCTCGGCGATCGACAGGTAGGCGTCGGGCAAGCTGACATATTTGCCTACAAGGCCGATCTTGACCGTGCGCTCCGAGCTCTGGACACGGTCGACGAGCGCTCGCCAGTCAATCAGATCGGGCTCGCCTTCGAGCTGCAACAAATCGCACACGGCCTTGTCGAGGCCTTCGTCGTGCATGACCAGCGGGATTTCGTAGATGCTCTCGGCATCGGCTGCGTTGACCACCGCGTTCACCGGCACATCGCACAGTCGCGAGATCTTTTCTTTGAGTTCGTCGCTGATTGGATCATCGCTTCGACACACGATGGCGTCGGGCTGGATGCCTCGGCTGCGCAGCTCGGTTACCGAGTGCTGGGTGGGTTTGGTCTTTTGCTCGCTGCTCGGCCCGATGTAGGGAACCAGCGTGACGTGCACGTAACAAACGTTGTTTCGGCCGATGTCGTTGCGCATCTGGCGTATGGACTCGAGGAACGGCAAGATCTCGATATCGCCGACGGTGCCCCCGATCTCGGTGATGACCACGTCGACGTCGTCGCTGGCCAAGCGTTGAATGCGGCTCTTGATCTCGTCGGTGACATGCGGAATGACCTGCACGGTCTTGCCGAGATAGTCGCCGCGGCGTTCTTTGGCCAGCACGGTCTGGTAAATCGAGCCAGTTGTTGCGTTGGAGTTTCGCGACAGGTTTTCGTCGATAAACCGCTCGTAGTGACCAAGATCGAGGTCGGTTTCACCGCCGTCTTCGGTCACGAACACTTCGCCGTGCTCGAACGGATTCATCGTGCCCGGATCGACGTTGATGTACGGGTCGAGCTTCTGCATGGTGACCCGTAGGCCCCGATTCTTCAGCAGCCGCCCAAGAGACGACGCCGTGAGTCCCTTGCCAAGCGAGCTGGCCACGCCGCCCGTTACGAAAATGTGCTTCGTCACGGGAGCTAACGCTAACCCATCAAATGGGTGCGGGCGCGGAGCGCGCGGCACCAGTTCCGGCTTTTTGGATCGGTTACGTTGCCGGTGTTTGTCACGTTGCTACTGGGTGACGTGAGAGCCGCCGACGTTGGATCAATGTAGGAAACGCGCACCGCTACGACGAGCCCACTAGCGGGCCGACGCCAGCAGTTCGGCGGCGTGGGCTCGGGCGTTGTCGCTGTCGGGGGTACCCGACAACATGCGTGCTAGTTCAACAACCCGGCCTTCGTGGTCGAGGTCGTGCAACACCGTGGCGGTCGACTTGCCCTTGACGGTTTTGACGATGTTGATCTGATGGTCGGCGCATGCCGCAACCTGAGGGAGGTGGGTCACGACCAGCACTTGGTGCTTGGCACCTACCCCGGCCAGTGCCTGGCCTATCGCCAGCGCAGCCTCGCCGCCGACGCCAGCGTCGACTTCGTCGTAGATCACCGATTCGGTGTCGCCGCCAACCACAAGTTGCAGTGCCAACATGATCCGCGACAGCTCGCCGCCGGATGCGACCTTGGCCACGGGCAACGTTGGCGAACCCGGGTTCATCGACACCAGGAAGTCAATGTCTCGGCCGGCGTCGCCTTGGATCTGAATCTCGAATTGGGCTTTGGGAAGCGCGAGCCGACGCAACGCAGCCTGCACCTTTTTGGCCAGCTTTGGTGCGGTTGCTTGACGAGCGGCCAACAGCTCGGCGGCCGCCTGCGCCTCGGTCGCCTGAAGGGCCTCGATGCGGGCTGCAACCTCGACGGCCCGCTCGGCGAAATTCTCAAGCTCGTCGAGACGCTGGCGGGTGGTGGCGCCGAATTCAAGCACTGCGGCCAGATCGGCGCCGTACTTGCGGCGGATAGCGGTGAGTTCTTCGCGCCGGGACTGAAGCTCGTGCAGTGACTCGGGATCGTCGTCGATCGTCGACGACGCGGACCGGAGCTCTTCGACAAGGTCACTCAGCTCGGCCTGCATTGCATAGAGCCGTTCGACGATCGACGCGAACGGTTCGCGGTCACGCAACGCCGTCAGCGCCTCGGCCAGCGCCGACCCGGCTGGCCCATCGACACTCAACTGCTCGATTGCAGCATCGGCGGCTTCGCCGTGCGCACCTGCATCGCCCAGCACGAGTTCCCTGGCAGCCAAGCGGTCATCCTCGTCGGCATCGACGATCGCCGCAGCGTCGATTTCTTCGAGCTGATACTGCAGCAGTTCGATCTCGCGGTTGCGAGCGATCTCGTCGCCGCCGAGCGCATCGAGATCGGTCATGGCCTGGCGAAGCGCCTCGCTCGCCATCGCAAGCGGTTCGAGGTCATGGCCGCCGAAACGATCAAGTGCTGCCCTGCGGGCTGCAGAGCGCAGCATCGTTTGTTGGCCGTGCTGGCCATGAATCTCGATCAGCGGGCTGATGGCCTCGTCGAGCACCGTGGCGGTTGACAGCCCGCCGTTGAGGTAGGCGCGGCTGCGACCTTCGGCAGGCAGCACTCGACGCACCACGAATTCGCCGCCTTGGTCATCGACAAAGCGACCCTCGACCGAGGCTTCGGAAGCTCCGGGACGCACCAGCGACGGCTCGGCCCGGCCGCCCTTGAGGAGATTGATCGCTTCGGTCACCAGCGTCTTGCCAGCACCGGTCTCGCCGGTGAGTGCAGTGACACCCGGTTCCAGCAGCACCGACGCTTCTTCGATAACACCAAGATTTCGTACTACGAGTTCAGTCAACATGTGGTCACCTATCGATCGGTCAGGCCAAATTTGGTTTTCAGCACGGTCAAGAACTCCTCGCCGTGCAGTGACACGAAACCCGCCGGGATGGTGCTGCGGGTGCAGCGAACACGGTCGCCAGGAAGCAGTTGCGTGATGGAACGTCCGTCGAGCGAAAGCGAAGCATTGCGGTCAGGCAGCACTTCGATCTCGATCATGCTCGATGGGTTGAGCACGAGCGATCGGTCGAAAAGTTGATGCGGGGATACAGCTGTCACCACTAAAGCTTCGTGCAGGGGTGCGACAATTGGGCCTCGGGCCGACAACGAGTAGGCAGTTGAGCCCGTCGGCGAGGCCACGATTATGCCGTCGGCGCTGTAGGACATGAAGAACTCGTCGTCGATCGTGAGACCCAACATAACGGTTCGCCCGCTCTCGTCTCGTTCGACAAGCGCTTCGTTGAGTGCATGGCCCGCATCGATCACAACGCCGGACTCCCGCACGACCGTGACCGCCACTCGCATGCGCATTTCGATGTCGACGTGACCGTCGAGCGCCTGGTCGAGCGCTTCGATCATGCCATCGGGCTCGACCGCCGTCAGATAGCCGAGTTGGCCGAAGTTCACGCCTAGGACCGGCACGCCGTGGGGCGATGCCAGCTCGGCGGCCCGCAGCATCGAACCATCGCCACCAAGTGAAACCACCAGCGCACAACCTTGTGCAAGATCTTCGGGTTCGCATATCTGCGCTTCGGCCGCCAAGTCGACGGTGTTCGTGGTGAGTATCGCCAACTTGTGGCCACGCTCGAGGAGCCACGCAGCCAGCGTGCGCGCTGCTTGCTCGGCGTCTTGTCGTATCTCGTGGACGATCAGCGCGACGGTTGCCATGTAGCTGTTTACGGTAGTGCCCGGGCTCGGTCGAGAGCCGTCTTCACCGCAAGGTCATCCACAACATCAGCAACACCGGCGTCGGCGCCACCGATCCACAGAAAGAACTCCACGTTGCCAGCGCCTCCCTTGAGGGGCGACGTATCAACGCCTCCAACCGCTAAATTTCGGCGCCGGGCAGCATCGACGCACTCGTGCAGCACCCGTTGCCATATCTCTGGATCTTTGATTATCCCCTTGCCTTTACTGGCCTCTTGTTTGCCGGCTTCGAACTGGGGCTTCACCAAGGCAACGATCTGGCCAGCAGGACCAGCGAGGCTGACCACGATGTCAAGAATGCGATCCAGGCCAATGAAACTCACATCGATCACCACCAGGTCAAACGGCGCACCGATCTCGCTCGGCACCACCGATCGGACATCGGTCTGCTCATGCACGTCGACTCGCGGGTGGCGAACCAAACGGTTGTGAAGCTGAGCGCGGCCGACGTCGATCGCAACGACAGCGCTGGCGCCTCGCTGCAACAAACAATCGGTGAAACCGCCTGTCGATGATCCAACGTCGACACAGTGAAAACCCGCCGGGTCGATGTCGAATGCGTCGAGCGCACCGTCAAGTTTGTCGCCGCCGCGGCCCACATACTTCGGTGGTGGCCCAAGCACCACGATTGCGTCGCCGCCGAGCACCATGCGGGTCGGCTTCGCAGCGAGAGCCCCATTCACGGTGACTTGTTTGTCGGCGACAGCCCTTTGGGCGGCGGTCCGACTGGGCATCATCTTGCGGCGAACAAGTTCAGCGTCGAGACGTCTCCGAGGCGCGGCCACCGCCGCAGACTATCTGACCGCTGTTGGCCTCCTGTGCCGAGAACCCGGCGCAGGTCTGGGTGCCTTTCAGCCAGCGAGATCGCCGAACTCGTCGGTGATGTCTATCCATTCGGTAGGCACGTCGACGTTTACGTCGGCGCCGAAGTCGAAGAAGTCGACTTGTTGCCACATCACCATGTCGAGTCCGGCCATCGAAGGGTCCATCGATTCAAGCGCGCTGAAGTCCATCGTGAACTCGACTCGGCGCACCATTTCGTTGTCATCGACGAACACCGCCACGTTGGCGGACAAGCCTTGGAGGATGCTCGCTTCGCCATTTCCGACGCCGAGCGCTTCGAGATCTTGGCCACTTGCTTCGATCAGATCAGCAAAGCTCACGTTGGCGTGCGCCACCCGTGTCGAAACACCGCGCACGTCGGCCTCTCCGCCGTCGAGCACTTCGGCTGCAGAATCCAGGACTGCCAGAATTTCGGTGCCCGCGCTTCCGGCACCGATGCCGCTCATCAGGTCACCGTTGTCGAATTCGTCTAGGTCGATACGACCCCAGCCGGTGGCGATGTCATCGAGCCAATCCATACCGCTCATCGAGGGGTCGACCGCCGCGAATGCGCTGAAGAACGGAGCATTGAGGTACGCAGCATCTGCGTCGGTGACGATCGTCATGTTCAGGTCAGCGGAGTCGATGCCCAGATCCAACTGGTTCAGCATCGCACCCATGAACGCCCCCATATCGACGTAGGTGTGCGACTCTTGGCCGTCGACTTCGCCGGTCACGAACGGCGTGGTGCGACTGCCCATATCGAACAACGATGACTCGACTTCGGAGAGACCTTCGAACCGGAACGATGCTGCCTGGACCGTTTGCATGCGAGCGCGAGCCAGGTACTCGGTGGTCGCCTCGAACTCGACATCGACTGGTTCCGCAGCTACGCCAGCCGCTCCTGTCGAACCAGCGGCGCCCGAACTGGTCCTTTGGACTGCGGTGTCGACCGCACACGCCGATGAAAGCAGCGCCAGCACGAAGAGTGGAACACAAAGCCGAACAAGTGAAGAGATGCATCGCATACGTGATCCAGCGTAACCATGCGGTCCCACGCTTTCAGGACTCATGACTCTGCTGACCCACGTTCGGCTGCGCCGTGTCAGGTGGCCGGGAGATCGGTTGCCAGGGCGTAGACTCGGTTGCGCCCGACACCATGACGTCGAGCGACCTCGGAGGCTGCGTCCTTTGTGGTCGCCCCGCCGTCGAGCACCTGTTGGATTGCCATGATGAGTTGGGCGTCGGTTGCTTCGGCAGCTGGCGCGGCCTGATCAATCACGATGACGTACTCGCCCCTCGGCGTGGAGTGGGCTGCGGCAGCGTCGCTCAGCAGCCCTCGCCAGACTTCCTCGTGCATCTTGGTCAGCTCGCGGGCAACCACACAGCGGCGGGTATCGTCGAGCGCATCAGCAAGGTCCGCCAGCGTGCGTTCGATGCGGTGCGGTGCCTCGTACAAGATTACGATGCGGCGTTCGGTCGACAGTTCGTCGATGCGGGTCTGACGCAGGCGCCCCTTGCGCGGAAGAAACCCCTCGAACACGTACCGCCCGCCAACAAAGCCAGCCAGGGCCAAGGCGGCAGACACTGCCGTTGGGCCCGGCACGACCACGGTTTCGAATCCGGCCGCGGCTGCCGCTTCGACTGCAAGTGCGCCAGGGTCGCTGATCACGGGCATGCCTGCGTCGGTAACGATCGCCACCGAGATCCCGCCGGCCAGCGTCTCGACGATGCGCTCGGCGGCGCGCTGCTCGGTGTGTTCATTCATGACCAGCAAGCCCGGATTGTCGATGTTGTACTTCGACAGCAGTAGTCCGGTCCGGCGGGTGTCCTCGCATGCGATTAGACCCACCGATCGCAACACGTCTTGCGCTCTTGGTGACCAGTCCCCCAGATTTCCGATTGGAGTGCCGACGAGTTGCAGTTGCGGGGCGCTCACTGACGGACTTCGAGTTGATCGCCCGCCACGAGGCCCCAACGTTCGAAGCTGCCTTTGGGCGCCTCGAGGACAGCGCGGGCGCGCAGCCGTGGCATCCCCACCCGGTTGGGCTTCATCGTCACCACATCGATCACGTTGAGGTCGCCGTCGCAGTAGGCAACGTCGAGCACAAACCTGACGCCAAAGGTATGCACACTGAACGCGGGCCTGATCAGCAGCGCGCCTTCGATGCCGTCGCGACCCAGCACGCCCTTCGCTCGACTCTTCCAGGTATCTGCAACCTCGAGTGTCGCAAGCACACGGTCCTGACAGACCAGCCAACTCATGGCTAAATCTTGCCACAGAACATGACTACGTCGCTCTTCAGCATCTGGCTAAACGTTGAATCGGAAATCCATCGTGTCGCCGTCGGCGACCACGTAGTCTTTGCCTTCCATACGGGCATCGCCAGCTTCGCGGGCCTTGGCCCAGCCACCGTGTTGGATGAGCAGATCCCACTGGATCGTCTCGGCCCGAATGAAGCCACGCTCGAAGTCGGTGTGAATGACACCTGCGCACTGTGGCGCCTTTGCCCCTGCGGGAAACGTCCAGGCACGAGACTCCTTCTCGCCGGTAGTGAAATAGGTACGCAAGCCAAGCAGGTGGTACGCCGCTCGAGCGAAACGCGGCAGGGCGCCTTCGCCCAAACCGAGGCCGTCGAGCAACTCGGTTCGTTCGTCGAGATCCATCAGCGCAGCTTCGGCTTCGAGCTGGATGCACATGCCAAGGACCTCGGCACCATCGAGTTCGGCCGATACACGTTCGGCGAGCGCAGGAATCTCGTCGAGGTCGTCGTCGCCTACGTTGACGACGGCCATCACCGGTTTGTTCGTGAGCAGGAAGAACGGCTTGAGACCCGCAAGTCGGTCCTTGGCCATACCGCTTCGGTAGAGCGGTTTGCCTTCGCCGAGCAGTGCGACTGCTTCGTCGAGAAGCTCGACGTCGACCTTTGCGCTTTTATCGCCCTTTGCTTGGCGACGCCGCTTGTCGAGTTGTCGTTCGGCGCTGTCGAGGTCCGCCAGTGCGAGCTCGATTTCGAGCACACCCAGGTGTTCGAGCGGGTCGGTGGGGCCAGGCACGTCGGGGTCGCCGAACGCCCGCAACACGAACACGATGCCGTCGGACTCGCGGATGCCCTGCAAGAACTTGTTGCCCAGACCTTCGCCTTGGCTTGCACCCTCGACCAGACCGCCAATGTCGGTGAACTGCACGCTCGTCGGGACGGCCTTGAGCGACTTGCTCATGCCCGCAAGTTGGTCGAGTCGGTCGTCGGGAACCTTGGCGATGCCGACGTTTGGCTCAACCGTTGCAAAGGCGTAAGGCGCAGCAAGCGCGCCGCCCCCGGCAAGTGCGTTGTACAACGATGACTTCCCAGCATTAGGAAGTCCAACAAAACCAAAGCGCTCCACCGATCGGAGGCTATCTAGTGAGGATGTGCCTGGCGCATCCTCGCCGGCCACCGACTACAGATCGGCGACGGCTTCGCAGAGGCCAGCCACTTCTTGTTCGGTGTTGAAGTAGTGCACGCCGGCTCGCACGACCTGGGGGATCGAACGTGGTTCCAGATCGAGCTGGGCGTTGAGTTTTGTCGGGCCCGAGAGGTTGAAGCCTGCGGTGTGTAGGTCGGCAATGACCTCGGCTGCTGGTTTGGCGTCGACTTCGAATGTGACGATGCCGCATTTGTTGCGGCCTTGGTCCAGTAACCGCAGCCCGGGAATGGCTGACAGATCGAAACGGAGCAAGCCAGCGAGTTCGCCGACTCGTTCGGCAATGGCATCGATGCCCAGGTTGAGCATGTACTCGGTGGCGACGCCGAGCCCGACTTTGGCGCCGTAGCCATACTCTCCGAACTCGAACCGCTGGGCGCCGGGCATATAGGTGAGGCTGTCAGGCGTCGTCCACTCGGCTGACCGTCCGTCGATGAACGGGGTGGCGCCGAGCCGGTCATACACGTCGGCCTTGGCGTACAGGATCCCGGTGCCACGAGGTCCTCGCATGAACTTGCGGCCGGTGTACAACAAGAAGTCGCACCCGAGTTCGTGCACATCGAGCCGAAGCTGGCCGGCGGCTTGGCATGCATCGAGCAGATAGATCGCTTGCGAACTGGACTCGGCCAGGATGCGACCAACATCGGCGGCCGGATGGATTGCGCCGTTGCTCATTGCGACCATGGTCAGCGACACCAGTTTGACCCGGTCATCGAGCAGCTCTTTGAACACGTCGAGATCGAAGTCGCCCGCGCCGTCGTGCGGCACGATGTCGACTTCGACGCCGCGATCTTGGGCTTGGAGCCATCCAAACGCGTTTGCCTGGTATTCGCTGCGGCCGACGAGAATCCGGTCACCGGCAACTAGGGGCACCGAGCTGAACGCACGCCACCAGCTATCACCTGCGCTAGCGGTGAACGCGACTTCGCTGGGATCACAGTTCAGGTAAGCGGCGGTGGCGCCATAGACCCGGTCCAGGTCCTCGGCCCGGCTGGCTGCGGTTTCGTAGCCGCCTTCGAGTTCTTCGGCCCGCAGATAGTCGACCATTGCGTCGACGACCTGCTTGGGCGGCAGCGACGAACCGGCGTTGTTGAAGTGGGCAACGGCTTCGCAACCCGCTGTATCAGCACGAACCTGAGAGATATCGATCACCGAGCGAACCTACTCTGAACTCTCTCGCGCCCGCACCGCGATTCCTGCCCCTGACAGACCCAGCCTCTCGCCAGCAGCACAGCTCCCGCCATCGAATTGTTACGTCCCCTGGGGACGTAACAATTCAGAACAGTGAGTCCTGGATGGCGATCTCGTCGCTGCCGTAGTCGCCCTCGTCGAGCCAGATGCCATAGAGCGGTGCCGGGTCTATCACGAACACGTCGTCGCCGCCGGGGCGACGAGCCAGGATGTGGCGGCCGACGGCGGTGATGCACTCGAGGTCGTGGCTTCCCTTGATGAGACGAAGCGGGTAGTCGATGGCTTGGGCGACGGCAGGATGGTCGGACATGGGGTGGCGCCATTGCTCGTTCATGGGAAGCGCTTCGGTGCGGGTCTTGCCGACCATGACGCCGAGGACCTGGGTCGCCTTGTCGTCTAGCGCAGCGGCGAGCGCAGCGTCGGGGATTGGGTTGGTCAAACCTCTTCCCTTGCGGACCGCCGACACCGCCTGTGGGATGTCTAAGTATTCGGTCACCGCGTCTTCGATGTGGCGCACTTCTCGACCGTTGGTTGTCTCGGCTACGAAGCGGGCCATCCACGCACCTTGTTCTTCGAGTCGCTTGCCTGACCGGTTCAGCGTCGACGTGCCTATCTTGATCGAGCCGTCTCGGAACCCCGCCAGGTAGAGACGGTTCGGCTGGTTCAGATGTTTGCTGATGGCCGGGTCAAGTTCGGCTGAGCCTCGGGTGTGTGCATGGTGCAGGTTCGACGCAAACGTGGCTTCGACGATCGCGCAGTGCCGACAGATTCGTGAGCCAGCCTCGGGTTGTCTCAGGCAGTCGAAGTAGTCGCCTCGGCCGGTGCGAAACGGCATGTGGCCCAGACAAGTGCGGTCTACGTCGTCACCGAGTCGATAGTTCAGCTTCAGCTCAGCAACGGGCACGAGTTCTGACGGCGTGTCCAGCGCACGCCGCACGCGCAGATGTGGCAGATGGTCCTTCCACACCATTTTCAGCAACATCACCAAGCCATCATCATGGACCAGCTACAGCCCACTGCGCATCATGCGCCTGGCGAATTGTTACGTCCCCTGGGGACGTAACAATTCGCCGTGCCGCTGCAGGTTGTTGGTCAGCTGGGGCCGGCGCCGTGGCGGCTTTGTTCGGTGGCGGGTGCGTAGGTGCGGGCTGCGTAGCTGGTTAATTTCTCATGGGCGGCTTCGGTCATGAATGCACGTGTTTGGGTTGGCGACATGGGTGTGGCGGTGTCTTCGATGCGGGTGATGTGGACCGTCATCACATCCGTTGGCAGGTTGCCGTTGCAGAGCATGCCTCGGGTGGTGACCTCGGCGTGACCTCCTGCCCACTCGACAACAACGCTCTGTCCGTCGCTCACAACCGGAGACAGTGACAACAGCGCGATCAGCAGCAGGGGTTCTGCGACGTGATCAAGCGTGCGTCGTTCGGATCCAGCAAACAGCTCATCGCCAAGATCACTTGCAGCGGCGCCGGTGCACACCGGGCACAAGATGCCTGCGTCTGATTGCCACCCAGCGTTGGGCATCACCGCGGCAAGCACATGCTGGTCGACGCGGTCGAGCAGCCTGACGGCGGCATCGGCGGCGGACAGGCCCGCAGCTTCGATTCGGCGACAGGCGAACGCTGCGTCGTCGGCCAGCCCCCATGAATAGCCGGCGCCACGGAACGCCTTGGCTGCAAGCTTTTCGAACTCCCCCAGGGACATCTCGAGTGGCACTAGGAGACTGCTGCATAATGTCGGTGTTGCGCATCGGCGGCTAGACGCGCCGCTCGCAAGGCGTCCGAAGACGCCACTCCTCTGGCCTGGTATGGCGGTTTTAGAGAACGTAGCGAGAGGTAATGGATAGTCGTCGAGGCGTGCGGCATGTGTTGTTCAGCAGTCTCCTAGTCAGACAGCGGTTGCGGCGACCGGGTAGGTCCACGAGTCCGGATCAGCGTCGGCGAGCTCGTGAGGAAACGGTGCGCCGGTGAACATGTTGATGCGGACCCAGCGATCAGATCGAGGATCGAATCGAGTCGCACCAAAGAAGCTGAGCTTCGCTCGCAGCAGGTCGATCGGGAGCACGTGCGAAGAAATCGTGTTGTCGCGAATCTCGCCATAGGGCGAATTCTGCGCCATCTGCAAGCGCCGAGCCATGTGCCGATGCTCGGGATGGGCACGCAAGAAGTTGGCCAGGGTTTCGTCGCCAGGCCAAGTGCTGAGCGCTGCGAACATACGCGCCGCATCTCGGCCTGGTTGCAACGGCTGTTCGAAATCATCGAGCGCTTCTTGGCGCCGCTCGCCCAGCCGAGGCTCCAGCTTCTCTTCGGATACGTACCAGGCGCGTGCGTCGGCGGCTGGGTCGTTCCAATCGATGTTGAGCGCCCAGTCATAGGTCGCCGAGAGCTGGTTGCGAACTTGAGCAACGGGCAGCGTTCCGTCGATGCGCACGGGCTTGGATTCGTCGGCGTGCATGGTGGCTTCGAGGTCGTCGACGAGCGCGCCATAGGGCTCCATTACCAACGACGCAACAAGCTCTTGGCCTTCGAGCGACAGCGCCTGGGAACACTGCGGATCGTTCCCAGGCCCTTTGGTGTGTTCCTTAGACTCAGCGAGTTTGGGAGCTTCGCACAGATCTACCCGCTGGGTCTCTTGAGCGCTCCAGCGAAGCAACTCGTCCCAGGGGCGCACGCCGCCCAGCGAGTTGCCGTCGAGATAGTTGGCGAGCTGGGCCATGTCATGGGCCAGTACAGTCAGCTTGTCTTGCTGGGCCGGATGTTCGCTGGTCCACAGCTCGACGGTGCGATGAGCTCGTTCGACGTAGGTTTTGAACTCGGCGATCTCGGCAGGTGACGCGTGTTCGACGTTGCGCACCCGGGCAATGGCTTCTTCGCGTGCCGCGATCCACTTGTTGATCAAGCGGGGATGTGTGAGCAAGAACGGCGCCATGCCGAGTCCGGTGGAGTTGCCAATGCCGCAGCGACGGCGCACTGCCGGGTCGAGCACGACGGCGTTGGTCGAGCGCAGTGCCGCCATGTGTTCGACCAGGTCCATCACGAAGGTGCGAATGAGATACACGGTCAGCATCTCGACTTGGAACGGTGCAGTGAATTCGATGCGCCCGGCAATGGAGCTGCGATCGGCGGCGCCGAACTTGCCGCTGCCGTAGACCGCGGTGGTGCGCATCAGATAACCAACGTTGTCAACCAGCTCGGCGTCGGGTTGTTGACCGGCAGCCAGCGCGTCGACGACGTGAGAGAACAGCCGCACCGACCGGTTCGCTCGTGACAGCGTGAGTTCGGTTTCGCGGATCTGACCTGCTTCTTGCAGCGGCACGTTGGCTCGCAGCCGTTCGACGTCGGCGTCGCTCGGCACTCCGTCGTGCAGCGCGAACGTGGTGTCCCAGGCAGTGGCGATCACCCGGTCAGAGCGCTGGTCGTCGGGCAGGTCGTGGCCAAACGCGACCAAGGTGTAGGAGCGATAGGGGCCGTGGGCGGTGTAGAGCGCCGTGCCGACACCATCGGCGTCGATGTCGAACCGTGAGCGCTCGAACGTCCAGGCTTCGCGTTTGAGGCGGCGCAGCAAGATGCGCATGAACGACAGTCGTGACTGATGAAACGAACCCATGCGGTCCAGGCGCATCACGACCTCGGGCGGGCGAGGTGCCACCGGTGCGGTCACGAGGCTGGCCCAAAGCTGTCGGCGAAGAAGCGATACCAGTTGTCGCCCATCAGGCCGGCGGTCTCGTCGTCAGAGAAACCAACTGCTCGCAGGCCAGCTTCGATGTTGCCGAAGTCGAGGTTGCTGGCGAACCAGTCAGGCTGAGGCGGAAATCCGGGGGCGGCCGCCGATCCTTCGCCGAAGTCGATGCTCTTGGTCCAGCGTCCAACCCGCATCCATTCGACGATGCTGTCGGGCTGGTCCTGACACAGGTCACTGCCGATGCCGAAGTGTTCGACGCCATAGGTGCTGGCGGCATCGGCGACCATCTGGCAGAAGCTCTCGAGGGTGCACTCGGACTTGTCTTTGAGGTGATGGGGGTACAGCGAGAAGCCCATCATGCCGCCGTTGTCGGTCACTGCCTTGATCACATCGTGGCGCTTGTTGCGCAGCGCCGGCTGCCAGACGTGGGGGTTGGCATGGGTGATGGCGATTGGCCGGTCTGAGAGCTCGGCGGCCTCGATGGTTGACCGGTCAGCGGAGTGGCTCATGTCGATGACCATGCCGACCCGGTTCATCTCACGAATCACTTCTTTGCCCATGCGGGTGATGCCGGGGTCGTCGGCTTCGTAACAGCCGGTGGCGAGCAGCGACTGGTTGTTGTAGCTGAGCTGC
>ENA-ORXT01002523-ORXT01002523.1-marine-metagenome-genome-assembly--contig:-NODE-2523-length-21868-cov-9.192373_pt1 | contig 21868 bp, 21 predicted proteins | sample MGYA00237868_ERZ511482 | MGnify/ENA metagenome assembly ERZ511482
GCCGCCGTGGAGTCCGCCGGGGCGGATGGTGCATGGGTCGACGCGCGACCGCCGATGTTCCGGTAGGGGGTGGGGCGATGCCCGGGTGGGGTGGTCGTTGCGGCCCTCCCCCCCCCGATTTCGTTGGACAGGCGGCGGCGGGGGAGTCACCTGTAGCCGATGACCCGAAACCCGCCCCCCATCCCCTTCCGCCGCCACATCGTGCAGACCCTCGTGCTGGGCCTGCCGCTGGTGGGCAGCCTGCTGGCGCAGATCCTGATCGGGCTGACCGATACGCTGATGCTGGGGCGCTATTCGGTCGAGGCGCTGGCGGCGGGCACGCTGGGGAATACGGTGTTTTTCACGATATTCATCCTCGCCGCCGGGTTCGCCATCGGCGCGATGGGGGCCGCCGCCGATGCGGCGGGGCGGGGCGACGAGCGCAGCGTGCGGCGCACGGCGCGCATGGGATTGTGGCTGTCGCTGGGGGCGGGGCTGCTGGGGATGCCGGTGCTGTGGTTCTCGGAACCGCTGCTGGTGATGGCGCAGCAGGTGCCGCGCACGGCGGGCGATGCCCAGGACTACCTGCGCATCGCGATGCTGGGGCTGGTGCCGGCCCTGCTGACGGCCACGCTGCGCTCGCACCTCTCGGCGCTGGAGCGGACGCGCATCGTGCTGGGGGCGACGCTTGCGGCGGCGGTGCTGAACGTGGGGCTGAACTGGCTGCTGATCTTCGGCAATGCGGGCGCGCCGGAGATGGGCATCCGGGGGGCGGCCTGGGCGAGCGTGCTGTCGCATGCGACGATGGCGGGGCTGCTGGCGCTGTATGCCGCGCGCGGGCCGGGGATGGCGCGGTGGGAGCTGTTCCGCAACATCTGGCGTCCGGATCGCGAGATCCTCGTGCGGTTGTTCCATCTGGGCTGGCCCGTGGGGCTGACGCTGGTATCCGAGAGCGCGCTGTTCACCGGCACGGCGCTGATGATGGGGGCGATCGGAGGAGTGCCGCTGGCCGCGCACGGCATCGTGATGCAGGTTTCGGCGGCGACCTTCATGGTGCATCTGGGGATCAGCCAGGCGGCGACCGTGCGGGTCGGGCGCTATGCGGGGCAGGGCAATGCGGTCGAGTTGCGGCGCGCGGCGCTGGCGGCGCTGGTGCTGTCGGGGATAGCGGTCGCGGTATCGGTGGCGGTGTATCTGGGGGCCGGGCGGTGGATCGTCGCCGCGTTCCTCGACATGCAGGATGCGCAGGCCCCCGCCATCCTGTCGCTGGGGGTGACGCTGATGGGGGTGGCGGCGCTGTTCCAGCTGGTCGATGCGGCGCAGGTGATGGCGCTGGGGTTCCTGCGCGGGGTGCAGGATACGCACCGGCCCATGATCCTCGCCGCGATCTCCTATTGGGGCATCGGCATTCCGGCCAGCCTGCTGCTGGGGTTCACGCTGGGCGTCGGGCCGGTGGGAGTGTGGCTGGGCCTGGTCATCGGGCTGGCGGTGGCGTCGGTGCTGCTGACGGTGCGGTTCTTCCGGCTGGCCCCGGCCCTGCCCGCCGATCCTGACCCCGCACTCTCCTGAGCGGGGGAGGGCGATGCCGTCGGGTCGGCCAGGGTCGCCGGGCGATACTTTCCCGATCCGGAGCGGCTGCAACGCTGGAGACAGAAGGCGCGGCAGTGCCGATTGCTGTCCCCGACCCGTGCCGCTCTATCAGGGGCCGTTCGGCAGAACTCACAGACCCCGGGATGCACCGCCCCCTTGAACTCGCTGCGGAGAGTTCGACCGCCCGTATCGCACGGGGCCGCCGTATGGGGGCCAGGTCGGCAGGACTGCGTCGGCCCCTACAGGTCCACCGCGTTCGGCAGGAGCACCAGATCGCGGATCGTGACATGGGCGGGGCGGGTCAGCATGAAGACGACGCATTCCGCCACTTCGCCCGGTTGCATGAGGCTGCCTTCGGCGAGGGCCTGATCCATCTTCTCCTGCGGCCAGTCGTCGAGCAATGCCGTCACGACCGGCCCGGGCAGGATCGCCCCGACGCGCACGCCGTGCCGTGCCATCTGGCGGCGGACGCTGTGGGTGAAGGCCTGCACGGCGTGCTTTGAGGCGGTGTAGATCGGCTCCCACACCACGGGGACGACGCCCGCGACGGAGCTTGTCAGGATCACGTCGCCCGATCCCTGTTTGGCGAGATGCGGCAGAACGGCGTGGATGGAGCGAAAGGCGGCGTTGATATTGAGGTTGAGGACGCGGTCCCACTGATCGGGGTCGCCCTCCAGCACATCCCCGCCCACATAGGCGCCCGCATTGGCGTGAAAGATGTCGAGCCGCCCCGTATGCGCCAGCACGGCGGGCAGCATCCGCGCCACGCTGTCGGGGTCCAGCAGATCGGTCACGACCGGGAAGGCCCCGTCGCCCAACTCGGCACATGCCGACGCCAGCGCCGCCTCGTCGCGATCGACCAGCACGACCCGCGCGCCTGCCGCCAGCATGGCCCGCGCGCAGGCCAGCCCGATCCCCGAGGCCGCGCCGGTGATGGCGGCGGTCTTTCCGTTCAGGTCGCGTGTCATGGCGTGTCCCTCTTTATATGCTCGAATGTCCGCCTTCGATCATCATGATCGCGCCGTTGACCAGATCGGAGGCGGGGGAGGCGAGGTAGAGGGCCATGTCGGCGATCTCCACCGGCTCGCCGAACCGGCCCAGCGGCGTGCGCGCGATGAAGGGGTCTTTTTTCGCAGGGGCCGACCAGAGTTCGCGGCCCATTTCCGTCAGCACCACGGTGGGGCAGATCGCGTTGACCTGCACGTTACGGGGCGCGGCCTCGACCATCAGCGATTTGGTCAGGGCGTTGAGGCCCCCTTTCGACGTCGCGTAGGCGGCATGATCCTCCAGCGCGATGACGCCGGTCTGCGACGAGATATTGATGATCTTGCCCTGCCTGCGCGCCATCATGCCGGGCAACAGGGCTTGCGACAGGATGAACGGCGCGGTCAGGTTGATGGCCATGGTGCGGGACCAGTCGGCGAGGTCGTAGCCGACGACCGGCCCCGTCAGCGCCACCCCGGCGGAGTTGACGAGAATGTCGATCCGCCCCGCTCCCTTCAGCGCATGGGCCGCGATGGCGATGGTGTCTTCGGCGGAGGCCAGATCGCCGGTGACGGCGTGAAAGCGCCGCCCCGCGCGCCGCACCGTCTCGCCCAGTGCCGCAAGGCGCTCCTCCGACCGGCCCTGCCCGACGATATCGGCCCCCGCATCGGCGAAGACCTCGGCGATGGCGGTGCCGATGCCGGAGGATGCGCCGGTGATCAGGGCCGTCTTGCCGTGCAGGCTGAACCGGGATTGCCAGTCGGACATGGACCTCACTCCAGATTCGTGTGCCGGGCGCGCATGGCATCGGGCGAGACATCCATCCGCTCGCGCAGGTCGAGGACGAGGATTTCAGAGAACAGGAACATCAATGCTTCGTACAGCGACCCCATCGGCAGGATCGAGGTCGCCGCCGCGCCCCGATCCGCCGCCATGGTCTGGGCGGGCAGGTGGATGGTCAGGTCCGCCCCGCGCGGCACCGCGCCACCCGGCTCGGCGGTGAGGCAGACGACCCGCGCCCCTGCCTCTCGCGCAATGTCGCAGAGCGCCGCGACGGTCGAGAAATGCCCCGGCCCCGCGCTGACCAGCAGCACGTCGCCCGGGCCGACGGGCGGCGCAGTCATGTCGCCGACGACATGCGCGTCGCAGCCCAGATGAAACAAACGCATGGCCAGCGCCCGCATCATCAACCCTTCGCGTCCCACGCCGTGACAGACGATCTTTTCGGCATTCGCAAGCGCCAGCGACAACCCCTCGACCTGCCCGAGCGTCCGGGGCGAAAGACCGGGGCGCAGTTCGTCGAGCAGCCGGTCGGTCACGGTATCGAGAGGCAGGCTCATGCGGGGTCGGCCCCGACCCTGATCTGGATCTTCACATCCGTGGGCCGCGCCTCGACCGCGCGGTCGAAGGCGGCGATGCTGTCGGCAAAGGCGAAGGTTTCGGAGATCAGCGGCTTGAGGTCCACCTTGCCCGAAGCGATCAGCGCAATCGCGCGGTCGTACATGTTCGCATAGCGGAACACGGTTTCCATGCGCAGTTCCTTGGATTGTGCCAGCACCAGATCGACCGGCACGGGATCGACCGGCATCCCGACCCAGACCACGCATCCGGCGGGGGCGGCGGCCTCCAGCGCCGTCTGGATCGAGGCCCGCGCGCCCGCGCATTCAAAGACCACATCGGCCCCCCATCCGCCCGTCGCCTCGCGGATTATCCGCGCCGGGTCGTCGCGGGTGACGTCGATCGGCTCGATATTGTCGTATTGCCCGGCGACCCCGAGTTTCTCGTCGACCATATCGGTGATGTAGACCCGCGCGCACCCCCCCGCGAGGGCCGCAAGCGCCGCCATGATCCCGATCGGCCCGGCCCCGGTCACGAGGGCGATATCCCCCGGCTTGATCCGGGCGCGGGTCGCGGCCTGCATCCCGATGGCGAAAGGCTCGACCATCGCGCCCTCGGCGAAGCTGACGGAATCGGGCAGGCGATAGGTGAAGGCCGCCGGATGAACGACGGAGGGCGTCAGGCACCCATGCACCGGGGGCGTGGCCCAGAACCGGACCGACGAATCGACGTTGTAGACCCCGAGTTTCGATGCCCTGGAGCGCAGGTCGGGAATGCCCGGCTCCATGCAGACGCGGTCGCCCGTCTTCAGCGCGGTCACGTCGGCCCCCGTCTCCGCCACGATACCGGATGCCTCATGCCCCAGCACCATCGGCTCGCGCACGACGAAGGGACCGATCCTGCCATGGGTGTAATAATGCACGTCGCTGCCGCAGACGCCCACGGTGTCGATGGCGATGCGCACGTCCTCGGGGCCGAGCGTGTCGGGCAGGGCGATCTCGCGCAGGGCGAGTTTGTTCTTCTCTTCCAGAACCAGTGCTTCCGCCATGGTGTCTTTCTCTCCTTCCTGCGGCTTTGCAGGTCAAGCGTCGGCTCGCTCCAGCAAGGCCCTCGCGGTGTTCTCATCGGTGACGAGGGTATCGACGAACCCCCGGCGCAGGGCGGCGAGGATCACGGGGGTCTTGTGCGCCCCGCCCGCCGCCAGTATGACATTCTCGATCTTCGCCAGATCCTCGATGGAGACTCCGATGACCCGGTCGTTGATCTCGTGCGCGATCGTCCGGCCCTGCGCATCGAGTACATGACCGGTGATGTCGCCGACGCCCCCTTCGGCGATCAGGGCCTCGTGGTCCACGTCGCGCGGCAGGGCATCGCGCACCAGCAGCGAGTTTTCCAGATCCCCCGTCGCCAGCGCCACCGCCCCGCAGGAGCGGATCTTCTCCAGCATCTCGATGATGACTTCCTGTTCCATGAACACCGCCTGACTCGCGGCACTGCTTGCATAGAGGGGGGCGAGGAAAAAGCTGTGCTCGGCATTGCACAGGTCGGCCAGCCGCGTGGTGATCTCGTAGGCATTCACGTCCGACCCGCGCGAGACGCCGCCCATCATCGAGACGATTTCGAGGTCGGGGCGGTCGATGGGCTGCATGAACCGCGTTGCCAGATTCAGCGTATTGCCCCAGGACATCCCGAACCGCATCACCGCCGGGTCGGACAGGACGCCCCCCAGATGCGCCCCCAGCCCCGCGCTGACCAGCATCGTCACGGAACCCGCGTCTTCGGGCGAGGGCACCACGACCGCGCGCTTGAGGCGGAACCGGCGCTCGACCCGCCATTCCAGATCGGCGGCGGCCGCATAGACGCTGTCGACGCTGACGCGCAGGATGCCCCGGTGCCGCGCCTCCGCCAGCGCCTTGTTCACCTTGAGCCGGGTGATGCCGAACCGCTTGGCGGCTTCCGCCTGGGTCAATCCCTCGATCTCGCACGCCCATGTCAACCGCACGAGCAGTTGTTCCTCAAGGTCGATCCGGTCGATCTTGATGTGGCGTGACACGGAGCATGTTCCTTCTCTGATATCGGCGGGTTCGCAGGGGTTGGGCGATTACTTCACCGCCCCCATCGTCAGCCCCCGCACCAGTTGCTTCGAGGCGATCAGCGCGAAGATCAGGACGGGGATCACGATCAGGGTCGAGGTCGCCATGATCTTGCCGTAGGGCAGATTGTACCCCTCCATGAACGACACCGCCATCGCGGGGGCCGTCTTGGCCTCGCTGCGCGTCAGGATCAAGCCGAACATCAGCTCGTTCCAGGAAAAGATGAAGGAGAAGATCGCCGAGACGGCCACGCCGGGCATCGCGAGCGGCAGGCAGATCCGGCGCATGATCGTGAATTGCGAGGCCCCCTCCAGCCGCGCCGCCTCGTCCAGATCATAGGGGATGCCCCGGAACTGGTCGGTCACGATCCAGATGACGATCGGCAGGTTGAAGGTCAGGTAGATCAGGATCAGCGTGATGTGCTTGTCCAGCATCCCCAGATTCTTCGCGATCAGGAAGAAGGGCAGCGCGAGGACGATGGGCGATACCATGCGGTTGGTGATGAACCAGAACCACAGATCCTTCTTGCCCCGGAACTCGAACCGCGCCAGCGCGAAGGCTGCCGGAACCCCGAGGATCAGCGCTAGCAGGGTCGTGCTGACCGCGATGACCAGCGAATTGACGAGGGTGCGCAGCACGCCGTCCTCGAACAATGCCTCGCGGTAATTGTCGAGCGTCGGCTCGAAAACCCAGACGGGGGGCGCTTCGAGCGCCACGATCTGGGTCTTCAGCGAGGTCGTGACCATCCAGTAGAACGGAAACACGCAGACCGTGATGATGAGCGCGAGGAGGAGCACCTGGATCAGGGCGGAGCGGTTCGTGGTCATCGCTCAGACCTCCTTGTAGAAGATGCGGATGTAGATCTGCGCCAGTACGATGGTGACGATCAGCAGGATGATCGCCTGCGCCGAGGCCAGCCCCTGGTCGAAGGCGCGGAAGCCGACCCGCTGGATCATCAGGGAGATGAACTCCGTCGCCGCCCCCGGCCCGCCGCGCGTCAGCGTGAAGACCATGTCGAACAGCTTGAGCGTGTCGGCGGTGCGCAGGATCAGCACGGCGGTCAGGCCCGGCAGCAGGAAGGGAAGCTGGATATGGCGCAGCACCGTCCACCAGCTCTTGGTTTCCAGCCGCGCGGCCTCCTCCACCTCGCCGGGCACCATGGTCAGGCCCGCCAGCAGCACCAGCGCCACGAAGGGCGTCCACTGCCACACGTCCCAGAAGACGATCATGATGAAGGCGTTGGTCGTATCGCCGATCCAGTTGATGTCGGCCCCGCCCATCAACTGGTTCACGACCCCGAATTTCTGGTTGAACATCACCTGCCCGAGCAGGCCGACCACCGCGTAGGTGGTCGCCATCGGCAGGACGAGGCTGAGCCGCGCGAGGGTCTTGACGAGGGTCAGCCCCGGCTTGTGCAGCACCAGCGCGATCCCGAGGCCGAGGGCGATCTGGAGCGGCAGCGCCGTGCAGAGCAGGAAGAAGGTGCGGCCCATGGCCTGCCAGAACGCTTCGTCGGTCAGGACGGTCGCGTAGTTTTCCAGCCCGATGAACTCGACGCGCTTGAGCTTGGTCAGGTTGAAGAAATGCAGCGACGTCCACACCGCATAGAGCAGGGGGGCGATGCCGACGACGGCCAGTCCGATCACCGCCGGGCCGATGAAGCCGAAAATCGTGCGCCTCGATACTTGCCCGCGCATCGCGTGCTCCCTCGTCCGTTCCGAATGGTGCCTGGTAATGCGCCCTGCCCCGCATGGCGTGCGGGGCAGGGCGCTTTCAACGCCTTACTGCGCGAGCGGCTTGTCGCCGGAGTAATAGCCCGCGTCTTCCAGCACGGCTTCCATGCGGGTGCCGATTTCCTTCGCGCCCTCCTCGGTCGTGACCTCTTCGAGCATCATCTTCGTGCCCCATTCCTGCACGATCTCGGTGATCTCGGGCCATTCGGCGAAGCGGGGGCGGAACTCGGGAACGCCGTCCTGCCAGCTTTCGACCAGGGCGGGCACGAACTTGTACTTCTCGGCCAGTGCGGGGTCTTCATAGGCGGACTGGCGGGCGGAGACGCCGCCGCGTTCGAGGTATTCGACGGCATTGGCCTTGGAGGTCGCCCACTGGATGAACAGCCACGCGGCCGCCTTCTCGTCGTCATCGGCCTGATCCGCTACGGCGAGCGAGAAGCCGCCCAGGGCGGGCTTGCGGCCTGCGGGGCCGGACGGTTCCGGCGCGATCTCGACGCAATCGATGACTTTCGACGTCTCCGGCGACATGACCGAGGAGTAGAAGGCCGACCATTCCGTGATGATCGCCACATCGCCCTGCGCAAAGCCGTTGACCGTCTCGGCATGGTCATAGGCGACGATGCCGTCGGGCATGTACTGCATCAGATCCTGGCGGAACTTCAGCCCGGTCTGGCTTTCCTCCGAGTTCAGGTTCGACTTGAACTCCGCATCGAGGAACGACCCGCCGAAGGGCCAGAGCATCCGCGCGAAGCTGTCCGCCGACTGCGTCTCGTTGCGCTTGGATTGCAGGGCATAGGCGTATTTGCCGTCCTTGGTCAGGGCGGGACCGTAGGTGTCCTTGAGTTCGGCCCAGGTCTCGGGCGGGCCGTCGAACCCGGCCTCCTCCAGCATGCAGCGGTTGTAGAACATCAGACCCGAATAGTTGTCGAAGGGCAGGCCGTAGACCGTGTCGTTCCAGCTGCCGAACGCATCGAGGGTAATGGGGAAGAAGTCTTCCATGTCCAGATCGGGGTCGACGATATCGGGGAACTTCTCCTTGATCGTATCGACCGGCACGATCCAGTCGTTTTCGGCGAAGTTGCCCATCCAGACCAGATCGATCAGGGCGATGTCGAGGTCGCCATCCGACACGAAATCGCGGACCTGCTCGCCGAGCGCGTTCTCGTAGGGGTGCTTGATCACGTTGATCTTGATCCCGGTTTCTTCCTCGAAAGCGGGCAGCATCGCCTCGACGGCTTCATAGCCGGGGCGCAGCAGGAAGACGACATCGACCGTCGTTCCCTTGTAGGGTTTCGCCGCATCCTTCAGGCTCCAGCCATGGGCGTCCGCAAGAGCGCCGGTGGTGGTGAGCGACATGGCCATCGCGGCCGTGCAGAGCAGTTTTCTAAGTCCCATCGTGAGGTTCCTCCCTTGGACGTCGATCCGTAGATTCTGATCATTTGTAACGGTATCTATACAAAAGACTTGATTTTACGATAGTGTCAATACAAAAGTTAACGGCGAACACATTTGACGCGGCCACGAACGGCGGCGCAGGCGGGGAGAAGGCCACGATGGCAGCGATCACGATCAGGGGCATCAACAAGTTCTACGGGTCCATGCAGGCCCTGTTCGATGTCAGCCTCGATATCGAGGACGGCGATTTCGTCGTGTTCGTCGGCCCGTCCGGTTGTGGCAAGTCCACGCTGCTGCGCACGCTTGCGGGGCTGGAGGGAATCGATTCGGGCGCGGTTCTGATCGACGGCGAGGACGTGACCCGTGCCGAGCCTGCCGACCGGGGCATCGCGATGGTCTTTCAGTCCTACGCGCTCTATCCGCATATGAGCGTCCGTCAGAACATGAGTTTCGGCATGGAGGTCAACGGCTTCGACAAGGCCACCCGCGAGGAGCGCATCGCCGAGGCCGCCCGTGTCCTGCAACTGGGCGAGTATCTGGATCGCAAGCCGTCGCAACTGTCGGGCGGTCAGCGCCAGCGCGTGGCGATCGGGCGGGCGATCGTGAAGGATCCGAAGGTCTTTCTGTTCGACGAGCCGCTCTCGAATCTCGACGCGAAACTGCGCGTCCAGATGCGGGTGGAACTGGAAAGCCTGCACAAGCAACTGAACGCGACGATGGTCTATGTCACCCATGACCAGGTCGAGGCGATGACCATGGCCGACAAGATCGTGGTGCTCAATGCCGGGCGCGTGGAACAGGTCGGCTCGCCCATGGACCTCTACCACCGCCCTGTTTCGCGATTCGTCGCCGAGTTCATCGGCTCGCCCGCCATGAACGTCTTCGATCCCGGCCCCGGCGCGCGTGGCCTGTCGCTGGTGCCCTCGGCGGACTCGATCGGCTGCCGCCCCGAACATTTCGAGATGCTGCCCGCCGGACAGGGCCATTTCGATGCGACCGTGAAGGTCAAGGAAAGGCTGGGCGGCGAGAGCCTGCTCTATCTCGATGTCGCGGGCGGCGGAAGCGTGGTGGCACGGGTCGATGGCGATGACGATACGCGGGTCGGCGCAGCCGTCGGCCTGGGCATTCCGGATAATCGCCTGCATCAGTTCGATGCGGCGGGACGGGCGATTCGATAGGATGTCCGGCATGATGTCCCCGTCCCCGCCCGCCGATATGCCGCCCCCGGCCCTGTTCGAGAACGTCGATCTGGTCATCTTCGATTTCGACGGGGTGATCGCCGATAGCGAGGTGATCTCGCTCGCCTCCCTGCAGACGGCCCTGTCGGAATGGGGCGTGGATCTGACACTGGACGAGGTGCGGGCGCGCTATCTGGGGGCCTCGTTCAAGACGATAAAGGCGGATCTGGATGCCCGGGATTCCGCGCGTCCGACCGAAGAGTTCGGCGATTTCTGGCACGCAGCCCTTTTCGCCCGCTTTCGCGAGGAGCTTGCACCGATACCGGGAGTGAAGAACCTCCTCGACCGGCTCGACGAGCGGAAAATGCCGTTCTGCATCGCGTCGAGCGGGTCGTTCGAGCGGATCGGGGTCGCTCTGGATGCGATGGCCCTGACCGGGCGCTTCGACCATGTGTTCAGCGCGCAACTCGTCGCCAGGGGCAAGCCCGCCCCCGATCTCTTCCTCCACGCATCGCAACAGGTCGGGATGCAGCCGCAGGTCTGCCTGGTGATCGAGGATTCGCCCCTGGGCGTCCGGGCGGCAAAGGCGGCGGGGATGCGCGCTATCGGGTTCATCGGCGGGGCGCATCTGCGCGGCATCCAGAAGGAGCATCGTCGCTTGCTGCTGGAAGTCGGAGCGGATGATGTCGTCGGGTCGCTGGACAGCATCCTGCCGATTCCGGCAACCGGAGGGGAAATTTCGATATGATTTATGGCCGAAACAGCGAAGGCGCGTCGGGAGCATGAGTTATCTGGGAATCGATCTGGGCACATCCGGCCTGCGCGCCCTGCTGGTCGACGGGGCGGGAGAGCCGGTGCAGGCGGTCGAACGTCACTACGAGGTGCAGCATTCGCATTCCGGCTGGAGCGAGCAGGACCCGCAGGACTGGCTCTCGGCGCTCGAAAGCGCGATCGCCGAATTGCGCGACGACCAGCCCGCTTTTGCGGATTTGCGGGGGATCGGCGTTGCCGGGCATATGCACGGGGCGACCCTGCTGGATGCCGACGATGCGGTGATCCGCCCCTGCATCCTGTGGAACGATACCCGCGCCCATGCCGAAGCGGCCGCGCTCGACGGAACCCGGAACGTGCGCGATCTGTCGGGCAATATCGTCTTCCCCGGGTTCACGGCCCCGAAACTCGTCTGGATGCGCACGCATGAGCCGGAGAATTTCGCGAGGGTGGCCAAGGTCCTGCTTCCGGCGGCTTACCTGAGCTTCTACCTGACGGGCGACCATGTCGCCGACATGTCCGACAGCGCAGGCACGTCGTGGCTGGATGTCGGCGCGCGCGAATGGTCCGGAACATTGCTGGATGCCGGTCATATGCGGCGCGATCAGATGCCCCGGCTCGTGGAAGGGTGCGAGGTTGCGGGCCGGTTGCGCCCCGAACTCGCCCGGAACTGGGGTCTCGGCGAGGATGTCACGGTTGCAGGCGGGGCCGGAGACAACGCAGCGGCGGCCTGCGGGATCGGGGCGCTGAACGAGGGGGAGGGATTCCTGTCGCTCGGCACCTCGGGCGTCCTGCTCGCCGCGCGCGACGGATACTTTCCCGCACCCGACTCGGCGCTGCACACCTTCTGTCATGCGGTGCCGGATCGCTGGTACCAGATGGGGGTGATGCTCTCGGCGACGGACAGTCTCAACTGGCTGGCGCGCATGGTCGGTCAGGCCCCCGCCGACCTGACCGCTCCACTCGGCGATACCCTGCATGCGCCGGGCCGGGTGCGGTTCCTGCCCTATCTTTCCGGCGAGCGGACCCCGCATAACGATGCGGTAATCCGGGGCAGCTTCACGGGCCTGGGCACCGATACCGCGCGTGACGACCTGACCCGCGCGGTGCTGGAGGGCGTCGCCTTCGGCCTGCGCGATTCCCACGAGGCGCTGAGCCGGTCCGGCGTGCGTATCGACCGGCTGATCGCCATCGGCGGCGGCACGCGCTCGCCCTATTGGCTCAGGGCAATCGCCACCGCGCTCGATGTGGTGCTGGAACTGCCCCATGACGGCGAAACCGGCGCGGCCCTCGGCGCGGCGCGTCTGGCGCAGATCGCCCGGACCGGCGCGACCCCGGAGGACGTGTTGCTCCCCCCGGCCATCCGCGAGCGGATAGAACCCGATGCGCGGCACAAAGATGAATTCGCCGCTGCCTACGATAAATTCCGCGCTTCCTACCGACCGATCGCGCAAATTCAATGATGGGGTGACATATCCTGCCGGATGCGCCCTAATGAGGATCCCGTTCGGGACGGAACGACGATAACCCTGCCCGAAAACGCGGCAATGGCAGGGCATTACAAGAACGATCCGCCGCAATTTCATTCCTCGGGAGGGAAACGATGAAGAAGATACTTGCACTGACGACCGCACTGACCCTGAGCATGACGCAGCTGGCCTTCGCGGAGACGACCATGGGCGTCGTCGTCAAGATCGGCGGCATTCCATGGTTCAACGCGATGGAAGAGGGCATCGAGGCCCGCGCCGAAGAACTGGGCGTCAGCGCCGAGATGATCGGCCCGACCTCCGCCGACCCCGCCCTTCAGGTGCGGGCCATCGAGGATCTGATCGCCAAGGGCGTCGACGTGATCGGCGTGGTCCCCAATGACGAGGCCGCGCTGGAGCCGGTGCTCAAGAAGGCGATGGAGGCGGGCATCAAGGTGATCTCGCACGAGGGGCCGGGCCTGAACAACGTGGACTGGAACTTCGAGCTGGCTTCGGCTTCCGGCTTCGGCGAGGCCCATGCCAAGCTCCTGTGCGAGAAGGCCGAGAAGCCCGGCACCTACGCGGTCTATGTCGGTTCGCTGACCGTGCCGCTGCACAATGCCTGGGCCGATGCCGCCATGGCGTGGATGGAAGAGAACTGCGCCGATCTGACGGTCGTGGGCGAGCGGTACGGCGTGGCCGAATCGGTGGATGACAGCCGCTCGACCGCACTCGACCTGATCGCGGCGAACAAGGATCTGCGCGGCTTTCTCGCGTTCGGCTCGCAAGGCCCGATCGGTGCCGGACGCGCGGTCGAGGAACGCCGTCTGGGCGGCAAGGTCCATGTGATGGGACCGTTCTCCCCCGGTCAGGGCCGCAAGCTGCTGAAGGAAGACATCATCTCCGGCGGCTACATGTGGAATCCGGCCGAAGCGGGCCGCGTGTTCGTGACGCTGGGCGAGATGCTGGTCGCGGGGACCGAGATCGAGGAAGGCACCGAGATCGAGGGGCTGGGCGCGGTGTCCCCGGATGCGGAAACCCGCAATATCATCACCGACAACCTGCTCGAAATCAACAAGTCTACCGTGGACGATCTTGCCGAAAAAGGTCTCTGATTTCGCGGATTCCACGCGCCGTCCCGGTTCCGGGGCGGCGTCCGGACAGGATGATATGACAGCATGACAGAGATACCCCCCGCCCTGCGCCTGCGCAGCGTGAGCAAGACGTTCGGCGGCGTGCGCGCGCTCGACGGCGTCGATTTCGAGGTGCGTCAGGGCGAGGTGCATTGCCTTGCCGGCGAGAACGGGTGCGGAAAGTCGACCCTCATCAAGATCGTCACCGGGGTCTACACCCCCGATCCGGGGGCCGAGATCGAGATTTTCGGCGAGCGGCAAGCCACCCTCGGCCCCACCCGCGCACGGGCGCAGGGCATCGCCGTGATCTGGCAGGATCTCGCGCTGTTCCCGCATATGACCGTGGCCGAGAATATCGGCTTCGACGAGATGGTCGGCGGGTTTCCGCGCCTCGTGCCGCGCCGGGCGATCCGCAGGCGGGCGGGAGCGGTGCTCGACCGCCTCGGCATCGCGCTGGATCTGGATGCGCCGCTGGGCGATCTGCCGATCGCGAAACGCCAGATCGTCGCCATCGCCCGCGCGCTGATGGGAGAGGCGAAACTGGTCTTCATGGACGAGCCGACCGCCTCGCTGACGCAATCGGAGACGGATGGCCTGCTCGACGTCGTGCGCACCCTGTCGGGGCAGGGCGTCGCGGTGGTCTTCGTCTCGCATCGGCTGGCCGAAGTGCTCGACATCGCCGAGCGCGTGACGGTGGTGCGCGACGGCCATCTGGTCGGGGTCTACCCGACGGAGGGCATGACCCAGAGCCGCCTGGGCGAACTGATGACCGGCTCGTTGCTGCAATCGGAAGTCACCGCCCGCGACCATTCCGCCGCCGCCCCGGTGCTGGAGGTGGATGGCCTGACCCGGCACGGCGAATTCGAGGATGTGTCGCTGACCATCCGCCGGGGCGAAATCCTGGGCCTGACCGGCCTGATCGGGGCCGGGCGAACCGAACTGGCCCATGCCCTGATCGGCATGGCGCGGGCGGATGCGGGCGAGATCCGCCTCGACGGCACCCCCATCGACCCCGCCGATATCCGCGAGGCCATCGCGGCGGGCATCGCCTACGTGTCGGAAGACCGCCTGTCGCTGGGCCTGATCCAGCCGCAGAGCATCGCCGACAACACCGTCATGGCCGTGATCGACCGGCTGGAGGGCGCGCCGGGCCTGCTCAGCGGGGGCAAGCGGGCGCGGCTCGTGGATCAATGGATCGGCGAACTCGCGGTCAAGATCGGCCATCCCTCGGACCCGGTTTCCACCCTCTCGGGCGGCAACCAGCAACGGGTCGTCCTGTCGAAATGGCTGGCGACCGAGCCGAAGCTGCTGATCCTCGACAGCCCGACCGTCGGCGTCGATGTCGGCGCGCGGGCCGGTATCTTCCGCATCGTGCGCCGACTGGCGGAGCAGGGTCTGGCGATCCTGCTGATCTCCGACGAAGTGACCGAGGTGCTCTACAATGCCGACCGGGTGCTGCACATGGCGGGCGGTCGGATCGCGGGCGAATACGACCCGCGCGAAACGGGCGCGACCGCGCTGGAGGAAAAGATCTATGCGTAGACTGTTCGAGACGCATCGGATCGAGATGCGGCTGGCGACCGTGCTGCTGATCCTCGTCGTGTTCCTGTCGCTGGCGACCGATACGTTCATGACGCTGGGGAACGTGACCTCGCTGCTGAACAACAATGCCGTCAACCTGATCTGGGCCGTCGGCCTCCTGGTCGTGCTGATCGCGGGGGGGATCGACATCTCCTTCGCCGTGGCCGCCTCGGTGGTGCAATATCTCGCGGCTCAGGTTCTGGGCGGCATGGGCGGGGGCAACTGGGCCATGGGGCTGGTGGTCGCCGGGGCGCTCGGCATCATGCTGGGCTGCATCAATGCCGCGCTGATCCACGGGTTCCGGGTCGTGTCGATCGTCATCACCATCGCGACCTTCAACGTGTTCTTCGGCTTGCTGATGTATTTCACGCGGGGCCGCAATATCTACGACCTGCCCGAATGGTGGGTCGACCGCATCTTCATCTTCGAGCATCAATCGGCGGATGGCGTGTGGTCGGAGCTGACGCTGTCGGTCGCCGTGATGGTGGTCTGCGTGCTGGCGACCGCTTTCCTGATCCGCGCGACGACGCTCGGGCGTCAGCTCTACGCCTTCGGCGATAACCCCGAGGGCGCGCGGCGGGCGGGGGTGAATATCTGGGTCATGCAGCTCGTCGCCTATGGCTGGTGCGGGATGATGGCCGGGATCGGCGGGCTGATGCAGGTCAATATCGCCAAGGAAATCGTGCCGAACGCGCTTTACGGGCGTGAATTGGAGGTGCTGGCGGCGGTGGTGCTGGGCGGTGCGCGGCTGGGCGGGGGCAAGGGCACGGTGATCGGGGCGATCCTCGGCGTGATGTTCGTCGCGGTGACGCAGAACGGGCTGAACCTGCTCGGCGTCTCGCCCTTCGCCTTCCAGATGATCATCGGCGCGACCATCCTCGTCGCGATATCGTCCTCGAACCTGTCCTTCGACTGGCGCAGGCGACAGGCGACGGGGGCGGGGGCGGGGGCGGGGGCGGTCCCATGAGCATCAAACGCCGGATCGACGCGGCGCTCGGGGCCGAAACCCTGCCGCTGCTGGGCTTTCTGATCTTCGTCGTGATCGTCTTCTCGATCGCCACGCCACTGTTCCTGACCGAGCGCAATTTCGGGTCGATGGCATTCCAGATGCCGGTGCTGGGCCTGCTGACGCTGGCGATGATGGTGCCGATCCTGTCGGGCGGGCTGAATCTGGCGATCATCTACACGGCCAACCTGTCGGGTCTGGCCCTCGCTTCGGTCCTGATCGCCTTCGGCGGGCCGGAGGCGGGACCGGGGGCGATGATCCTCGGCTCGCTCGCGGCGCTGGCCGTGGGGGCGGCGTCGGGGGCGGTGATGGGGGCCGTGGTCGCCTATATCGGCGCGCATCCCATTCTCGTCTCGCTGGCGATGATGATCTTCCTGCGGGGCCTGGGCGAGTTCCTGACCCGGGGCGGCGATATCTCCGGCTTTCCGGATTACATGAACACGCTGGGGCAGGGCATGGTGTCGGGCATCCCCGTTCCGCTGCTGGTCTTCGGGGTCGTCGCCGTGATCTGGCACGTCATGCTCAGCCGTACGCGGCACGGCTTTTCGGTCTACATGGTCGGCTCGAACATCGAGGCCGCCGAATATTCGGGCCTGCATACCAAGCGCACGCTAACCCTGATCTACACGATTTCGGGGATGCTCTGCGCGGTGGCGGGCATCCTGATGGCCGCGCGGTTCAATTCGGTGCGGGTGGGGCATGGCGAGGCCTTGCTGCTGGTCACGGTGCTGGCCTGCTTCCTCGGCGGGGTCGATCCGTTCGGCGGGTTCGGCCGGGTGCTGCCGGTGGTGATCGCGCTGATCATCCTGCAAGTGCTGAGTTCCGGCCTCAACCTGATCGGTGCGAACCAGCACCTTTCGACCGCCGTCTGGGGCCTGTTCCTGATCGGCGTGATGACGTTGCGCTGGGTCGGCGCAGAATGGCAAACCAGAAAGAAGGGAGGCGTCTGATGCAAGGATTCGGCGTACATACGAGCATGTGGACGATGCAATGGGACCGCGAGGGGGCCGAGCGCACCATCCCCGCCGCTGCGGCCTACAAGATGGACTTCATCGAGATCGCGCTGCTCAACACCGCCATCGTCGACGCGGCCCATACCCGCGCGCTGCTCGACAAGCACGAGATGCGCGCGGTCTGCTCGCTGGGCCTGCCGGAGAAGAACTGGGCCAGCGTCAACCCCGACGGCGCGATCGAGCACCTGAAGATCGCCATCGACAAGGCGGCGGAAATGGGGGCCGAAGCGTTGTCCGGCGTCACCTATGGCGGCATCGGCGAGCGCACGGGCCTTCCCCCGACCGGCGGCGAATACGACAACGTGGCCCGCGCGCTGGAGGGCGCGGCCAGACACGCGAAGGCCGCCGGAATCGCCTTCGGGATCGAGCCGGTCAACCGCTACGAGAACCACCTGATCAATACCGGCTGGCAAGCGCGCGACATGATCGAGAAGGTGGGCGCCGACAATATCTTCATCCATCTCGACACCTATCACATGAACATCGAGGAGAAAGGCGCGGCCAACGGCATTCTGGATGCCCGCGAACACCTGCGCTACATCCACCTGTCCGAATCCGACCGGGGCACGCCGGGCGAGGGCTGCTGCGACTGGGACGAGGTGTATGCGACCCTTGCCGCCATCGGGTTCAGGGGTGGGCTGGCGATGGAAAGCTTCATCAACATGCCGCCCGAGATCGGCTACGGCCTCGCCGTGTGGCGACCCGTGGCGGAAACGATGGAGGAAGTCATGGATCGCGGCCTGCCCTTCCTGCGTAACAAGGCGCGGCAATACCGGCTGATCTGAAGGCGGAGAGGAAGACATGATGGCGAATGACCGGGGCACCCGTGCGGTGCTGGGCATCGACGTGGGCACGGGATCGGCCCGCGCGGGCGTGTTCGACCTGACGGGCACCCTGCTGGGCGTCGGCAAGCACGACATTCGCCTTCACCCCGGCCCCGGCGGCATTGCCGAACACGAAAGCGCGGATATCTGGGCGGCGGTCTGCGCCGCCAGCCGCGCCGCGACGGGGGCAGCGGGGGCGGTCGAGATCATCGGCATCGGCGTCGATGCGGCCTGCTCGCTGGTGGTCGAGGGGCAGCAGATCTCCGATGGCGGCAGCCCTGCGCGCGATGTGATCGTCTGGATGGACCACCGCGCCACCGTCGAGGCCGAGGAGATCAATGCGGGCGGCCATGCGGTGCTGGACTATGTCGGCGGTCGCATCTCGCCCGAGATGCAGACGCCGAAGCTGCTCTGGCTCAGCCGCTATCGGCCCGATGCCTTTGCGAACGCGCCGCATTTCATGGATCTGGCCGATTGGCTGACCTGCAGGATGACCGGTTCCACAGCACGCTCCGCCTGCACCGTGACGTGCAAGTGGACGTATCTGGCCCATGAGAACCGATGGGATGCCGATTATTTCCGAACCATCGGCCTCGGTACCCTGGCCGATGAGGGTTTTGCCCGGATCGGCACGGATATCCGCACGCCGGGAAGTCTGATCGCACCCCTTGCCGACACTTCCGCCCGGGCGATGGGGCTGGCACCCGGCATCCCCGTCGCTGCCGGATTGATCGACGCCCATGCGGGCGGCATCGGCACGCTCGGCGCGGCGGACGGGCCGGGCAGTGCGGCCACGCGCCTCGCCTATGTCTTCGGCACATCGGCCTGCACCATGACCTCGAACCCTTCCCCCGTCACCGTGCCGGGGGTCTGGGGACCGTATTACGACGCGATGCTGCCGGGCATGTGGCTCAACGAAGGGGGGCAATCGGCGGCGGGAGCGGGCCTGGACCAACTGGTGCGGATGCATCCCGCCTACCCCGATATCGCGGCGCGCGAGGGCGATGTGCTGGGCTATCTGACGCAGCAGGCGCTGGCGACGGGGGATGCCGCCACGCTGGCGCAACAGATCGGCCCCCTGATCGTCGTGCCGGATTTCAACGGCAACCGCGCGCCCCTCGCCGACCCCTCCGCCCGGGCCATCGTGGCGGGTCTGGGCATGGAGCGCGACGAACGAAGCCTGATGCACCTGTTCGTCGCGGGTCTTGCCGGTCTGGGCTACAGCCTGCGCCAGATCATCGAGGCGCAGACGGCCCGGGGCCTGTGTACCGATGCGATCGTCATTTCAGGCGGGGCCGGCGCCAACCCCCTCGCCCGCCAGCTTCTGGCCGACATCACCGGCCTCGATGTTCTGGTACCCGCGACGAGCGAACCCGTCCTGTTGGGTGCCGCCATGCTCGGGGCCGTTACCGGGGGTGCCGCCCCCGACCTGCCGAATGCCATGAACACCCTGTCACGCTTCGACACCCGCCATCCCCCCGACCCGGCCAGCAAGCCTCTGCATGACCAAGCCCATGCCCGCTTTCAGGCTCTGCATGCAGCGAACCGTCTTACGTGAACTACAAAGTTATTATAATCCCGGTTTATAAGTTTTGGATTGTAGCAGCGGTGGATTCTATTTCCAAGTGCGACTTTTCAGTAAAGTCAATATCTTAGCTTGGAGATGAATCATGCTCTGTTCTTATCGTCAGATTAATCCCGTCGAACGCCGCAAGATCAATGACCTGCTCACGCAGCGTTTCCGGGTGGATGATATCGCCTGTGAACTCGGTCGCCGTCGCTCCACGATCTATCGCGAGATCAAGCGCAACCGGCTCGTCTGACGCAAGCAGCTTTTCAAGACCGCCGCGTCACGGGAACGGAGCAGATCGCGCCGCAATGGCAGCTGGACGATCCGGCATGGTGGACGGGTCTTCGCGGGACGGTTGGCCCCCTCGTCAGGCGCGGCGGCGCGTTCCTCGCCTAGATGCTCGTCCAGCTCCGTGGTCAGCGCCCGCTCCGCTAGCGCCTTCGTCAGCTCGGACAGGATGCCGTCTTTGCCGAACAGGTCACCGGGCGAGCGGTCTTTCATCAGTTGGTCCAGAAGGGCTTTGTCTATCGTATACGTGGGTCTCCTCTTCATCGGATTACCACGCCACCGCACAAAATTTCCGACAGTCCCACCATCGCCGCCACCACCGGTCACCGGACTGGTCCCTTGATCGCCACGAAGGAACATAGACGCTTCGTCGAGTTCTCCACGGCAGTGCGTCGCCATCGCTATATCGGTCTGTGTTACGGCCCCGCCGGGGTCGGCAAGACGCTTTCGGCGCGGCGGCTCGCGAAATGGGACAGAGTTAAGCGCGAATCTTGGTGATGTTCAGGCGGCGGACGAAATGGCTTGTTCGATGCCATCATTGAATTTTGCACCTTGCTGGATGCGGGGCAAGAGATGTTTTCCGTCAACGCCGCGCCATCTCTTCTCAGCGGCGATGAGAAGTTTGAAGACCATGGCCATGGCAGTCTTGCGGGTCAGGCAGTTTTTTGACCGCTTGGTTCGGTGCCTGACGGTGGCAAAAGCCGACTCGATAGGGTTGGTCGTGCGCAGATGCTTCCAATGCTCGGCGGGGAAATCATAGAAGGCCAGGAGCGCATCCCGGTCCTTGGTAAGGCAGGCGACGGCCTTGTCGTATTTCACGCCATACTTTTCGATGAAGAGATCGAAGGCGGCTTCGGCATCGACGCGGGTCTCGGCCATCCAGATATCCTTCAGATCGCTCTTGGCCTTGGCCTGAAGAGATTTGGGCAGCTTGTTCAGCACGTTGGCTGTCTTGTGAACCCAGCAGCGCTGCTGGCGCGTGGAGCCCGAGACCTCGCTGAGCGCGGCCCAGAACCCCAGCGCCCCGTCGCCGACGGCGAGTTTCGGCGGCACCTTCAGCCCCCGATCTCGTAGGTCGATGAGCAGCTCCCGCCAACTCTGGGTGCTCTCGCGGTATCCGTCATGGAAGCCGATCAGTTCCTTGTCGCCTTCGGGCGTCACCCCGATGAGGACGAGGATGCATTGCTTGTCGTCCTCCATCCGCGCCCGCAGGTAGACCCCGTCGGCCCAGACGTAGATGTAGGATTTGCCGGTGAGATCGCGCTTGTTCCAGGCTTCACATTCCCCCTGCCACTCGCCGACGAGCCGCCGCACCGCGCCGGGCGAGAGATTCGCTGCCTCCGTGCCCAGCAGGGCTGCCAGCGCCCCCTGCATGTCGCCAGTGGAGATGCCGCGCAGATAAAGCGCGGGAATCAGCTCGTCCAGCGCCTTGGAGCGGCGCAGATAGGGCGGCAGGATCTTCGATGTGAACCGGACCGGTTCCTCGCCCTCCGCGCCCCCTCGGTCGCGCAGGCGCGGCTTCTTCACGGGAACAGGACCAATCCCCGTCTGGATCGTGCGCTCGGGCTGATGGCCGTGCCGCACAACGCGGTTATGGCCGTCCTCGGTAACCTCGTCAGCATACCGCGCCAGAAACGCCGCCGCCTCCGCTTCCACAGCCTGCGCCAGCCGCCGCCGGGCACCATCGCGCAAAACTTGGGTCAGATAATCGACGCCACCCTCTGGCGTCGGGAACTCGATGATCGTATTCTCAGTCATAGGCGTATCACTCCTTCGGGAGATGTGGCTTGGCTCGACACCAGCCACGATACGCCGCCTAAAGATCATCACCAACTTTCGCGCTTAACTCTGGCACGCGACCGGGCGATGACGGGTTCGACCTCATGACAAGAAGGGGCTGGGAATGATGGATTCAGGCGATATCTG
>ENA-ORXT01002524-ORXT01002524.1-marine-metagenome-genome-assembly--contig:-NODE-2524-length-21864-cov-4.677239_pt1 | contig 21864 bp, 16 predicted proteins | sample MGYA00237868_ERZ511482 | MGnify/ENA metagenome assembly ERZ511482
TCTGCGATTGTCGCCTGACGGGCCTCGATCACGTCCCTTTGGTTCGCAATCAGATCTGTCTGTTCTACAATCGTTTGGTCCCGCTGGTTGATAATGGCGCGCGTTTCGTCCAGTTCAGTGCGTAAAGCGGCCTGATCGTCAGACAGACTGGCCCGAAGGGTGTCAAGCTGAGTGTTCAAACCGTCCCGATCAACAGTCAGACCTGCAATCGTCGCATCGCGTTCAGTTACCATACCGTTCAATCGGCCAACTTCGGCCTCAAGCCCGCTTTCAATGTCAGGCGAAGACACAAAGGCAGTCCAGCCCTCGCGATCCGTCAGATCGTCAGTGGCGTCTGCCACCGCGCCATCGGTTGTGCCCGACAACACATATGTGCCTGCCGCAACCGTCATCGCACCGGTGCTAAGCCCGGCAATCTGGGCAAGACCAAACCCGGCCTCATCCTGCCAAGCAGCATCCGCGCCGCCGATGGACAATTGGTCATCGACCGTGCCGTCCGTGGCTGCCACAGCCTTAGCGACCAGTTCAACGCGGTCAGCCTCTGTAGGGACTGTGCCACGCAGGGTGATCGCGTCGGGCGTTTTGGTGGCCGTAATGTATCCGCCATCGGCAAGATAAGTCAGACCGTCAATCGGGCCAAGCGCACCATATGTGCGATCAGCCGTATCCAGATATGCGGCTTCGGTGGTTTCGTCATAGACAATGCCGGACAATGTTACATGCCGCCCGTCTACCCCAACATCGATACCTGTGGCGCCAGACGTTTCAAGCTTATCTGTGACGCGTTGTGTGATGTCTTCTTCGATCGATTCAGATTTGAACCATAGCGCCGAATAAAACGTGAGCACGGTCATCAGCAAGACCAGTGCAATGAGAATACTTCTCATGTTACCCCTCCCTTTAAAGAACAGTCGCAACATGTCGGTGTTGCACAGCCTATCAAAGGTGAAAAACCACAACATTTTGTCGTATCTGACAAATTTGAGCGCAATGGCATGTCGCAGAAACAGAGAAACCTGAAACGGACGGCATGTAGATCAATCAACCAAGGTTCCCATATGGACCATTCCTACGTTATGCTGCGAATGGTAGCTTCAAGCTGATTGTGTTGAAAACTCGTTGGTTTTGGCGTGTCGAATTGGGCTATCGCGCTGATTTTATTTGGGACGTCGGTAGATCTGCCACTTATCATCCGACGGCTGACCTTATCGGCTTGAGTTTTGCTAATTTCCGGAGGTTTTGGGCGGTTACCGCGAGGGTGAACTCGTCTTGGACGCCGCATGCACTGCCCGGCAGGGTCATGGCACATACATGAAGAAGGTGTCTTTGACATCAACCATGGGTCCAAGCGTGACACTGAACATCGACAACGCGACCGGAAACTAGTGAGATAACCGCGTTCCGGCACGGGTAGTTAGAGAAATAGAAGGCGTCCCGATTGGGGCGCCTTTTTTTACGATAGCGAGTGGCTGCTGTGCGGACAAACCCGCCTTTTGCTCGCGCGGCTATTGCTCACGCAGCATTGTTTTGCGAGTGCAACAAGGTTGCTGCTGCATTGGGGTCAATGTTGCGGAACCGGCCATTCGATTGTTCCAATTTGAATAAATTTCAAACGACCTGGCGTCTTGGTCCACACTAACACTCCTGAAATGAAAAGGGGCTGCGTAATGTGTTGAATCGCGCATGGTGGCTAAGCAGTGGCATGGCATGCGACAATCTGGTGACGCGTGTTTACGCAACATCGCCCAATAAACGTCTTTCAGGTGGAAAATCTCTTGTTGAATCAACACACAACATAGGGATGTAGCGCTATGACAGCTCAAGTCTGTTTTGGAGCAATATGCATGACATAATTACAGAATATGACGTGCATTTCGACGGGATCAGCCCCGATTGCCGACAATCTGAGCCTGTTTAGAAGGACCGTAAATTTATAGTTTCGTTACAAATACGAAATTTATAAAGGATGCCCCAATGAACGGTGCAGATATACTTGTCAAAATGCTTATTGGTTACGGGGTTGATACGGTGTTCGGTGTGCCGGGCGACACCAATGTCCCGCTTTATGAATCTCTCCAAATGCACGAAGAAGACATTACGCATGTTATGGCACGAGATGAGCGTTCAGCAGGCTTTATGGCAGATGCATATGGGCGTTTCACCAACCGCCCGGGGATTGTGGAATGTCCATCTGGTGCAGGTGCGATGTATTCATTGCCGCCGATTGCGGAATCAAATGCGTCCAGCGTGCCTGTCATTTTGCTCACGATTGATATTCCGTTGCCCGGCGAAGGTCGTGGCGTTTTGACAGAGCTGGATTGTGCCAAGCTTTTTGAACCCATCACCAAGATGTCGGTTCAAGTCAAATCGGCTGAAAAGCTGCCCGAGATTATCCGTCGGGCCTTCCGTGTTGCGTGTTCCGGAAAACCGGGTGCTGTGCATCTTCAAATTCCAGAAGACATGTTGCTGGCGGACGTTGATCCTGCGAAAGTCTCGTTGCATGTCGAAACGGAATGCAAAACCTTTCCTGCTTTCCCGACCCGTCCCGCACCGGGATTGGTGGAAAACCTGATCGATATTCTGGCAAGTGCCGAGAAGCCGTTGATTGTGTCCGGTGGTGGTGTGATCCGGTCCTGCGCTGGCGATGATATTTTGGCTGTCGCCGAGCGCATGAATATCCCGGTTTGCACAACGATGACCGGTCAAGGCACGATGCCCGATGATCACGAACTGTCGATTGGTGTCATTGGTGACAATGGATTTCATCCGCATGCCAACCGCTCCATGGAAGAAAGCGATTTCGTTTTATTTGTTGGGTCGCGTATGGGATCTGTCGTCACAAGCGGCTGGACCTTCCCAAAGATCACGTTGAACAAACGTGTGGCGCAGATCGACATCAATCCGGACATTATGGCCAATAACTATGAGAATGTGATTTCAATCACCGGAGACGCCAGTCTTGTTTTGAAAGACCTCCTTGCGGCCATCCCGACTGATTTTGACAGTGCGAAATACCAGCCATGGGTGGCGCATTTGAATACGATGCGTTCGAATTTTTGGGAGAACGCGCAAGTATTGTTGCAAAACGACTCCGTGCCATTGCGACCAGAACGTGCTGTGCGGTGCTTTAACGAAGCGCTTGAAGGGTCGGGCGAACCTGCCTTGATCTACTCGGATGCAGGCACACCTACGCCCCACATGACGCGGTTCTTAAAGATCAATGATCCTGCGACACGTTTTGCAATCCCGCGCGCGTTTGGGGGCCTTGGGTCTGCTTTGCCCGCAACCGTCGGCGCGTGGCGTGCTGATCCAACCAAACGCCCGATCGGTTTGTTTGGTGACGGGTCGTTCGGGATGTGTGTGGGCGAGTTGGAAACACTGGTGCGTCTACAGGTCCCCGCGATCTTAATCCTGTTCAACAACGGTCACTTTGGTTGGATTAAAGGACTGCATCGCCTCAAGGGACACAATCAATGCTTTGGTGTTGATTTTACCCCGCCACGTGGTCAAGCGATTGCAGAAGCATTTGATCTCAAGGCGTGGACGGCGAAGACGGCAGATCAGTTGGATACCTCTCTTACTGAAGCATTTGCCTACAAAAAGGGCCCATGTTTTATTGACGTTCATGTTGAATCTATCGCGGATCGGGTGCCGCCCGTCTATTCTTGGTTGAACAAGAAAGGCGAAGACCCATTGCAACTAAATGCAAAAGACGTTTCCTTTTTGTGACGCAATGTCGGGGCTCTCTAGGATGAAAAATTGCGCCAAATTGGTAAACAAAAAGATCGTCGTGCTCGGGGCCGGTATGGTGGGTGTCTGCACGGCGTTAGAATTGCAAAAGCGCGGTGCGGTTGTCACGTTGATTGATCGCAAACAACCCGGCCAAGAAACGTCATTCGGCAATGCGGGGGTACTTGCGCGTTCCTCGCTCATCCCGATCAACAACCCCAGTATGCTGGGCTCTTTGCCGCGCATGGCCCTTAATAAAAGTGTTTCTTTGCGCTTTGATCCTAAATTTATGGCGCGCAATGCCATATGGGTTGCGCAATTTCTTGCTAATGCGCGCCGATCACAGTTTTTGGAAACCACCAACGCGCTGAATGATCTGATCTGTCTATCGATCGACAAGCAACTGGCGCTGCTCAAGGAAAACGGATTGAACGAGTATCTGTCTGATCTGGGTTGGCTTTTCCTGTACCGCCAAACGGCCGGATTTGACGCTGCTACAGCCAACCGTGCGGTAATGGAGGGCCATGGCGTGCCGGTTGAGGTTTTAGACCAAAACGCGCTGCACGATCTTGAACCGGGATTGCGGCGCGTCTTTCCAAAGGCGCTTTGGATCAAGGGCAGCTATTCCATCAGTGACCCGGGCGCCGTGGTCGCCGGATATGCGCATGCTTTCGTTAAACGCGGCGGGACTATCCAGCAAAGTAGTGCGACAGACATGACCGAGGCGGAAGAAAATGTCACTGTGCACTTAGGCGATGCCCAAGACATTGTAGCTGACCAAATTGCGGTATGCCTTGGTCCGTGGTCCAAAACATTTCTGGAAAATTCGGGGTACCGCGTACGTATGGCGTTCGAACGCGGGTACCATCGCCATTTCCAAGGATCCGGTGACGGCAGCAATGTTCCCCAGCTAGGACGCCCTATCTGCGATACTGCGGGTGGGTACGTTCTGTCACCCATGCGGTCCGGTCTAAGGCTTTCATCTGGCGTTGAGTTAGCCGATTGCGATGCGCTTCAAAACACCCGACAAATCGAGCAGGCCGAACATGCCGCCCGCGATGCAATTGATCTGGGCGCGCGTGTCGATGAAACCACGTGGCTTGGTCGGCGCCCGACCTTTCCAGACAGCCGGCCTTCTATTGGTATTGCACCGGGGTCGCGACGGGTTGCCCTCGGTATAGGTCATCAACACATTGGCTTTATGACGGGCGCAGGAACGGCGGATATGATTGCAGACATCATGTCAGGCCAAACATGCGACATCGACGCAAGCCCGTTTCGCACAGACCGTTACATCCGCCGACATTAGGTTTTCTTTCGTGCCTGCGCGAGGATCCAATCGCGAAAGTCCAATACTGGTTTGGAAACACCAAGCTTCAATGGATAGACGACGAAATAGCTCAACCCACTTGGAACCTCCGGGCCAAACGGCATGTGAAGACTGCCATCGGCCAATAAGTCTGTGATCATCAATGTTGGCACAACGGCAAGCCCTATGCCCGCACGCGCGGCCTCGATCACCATGCTGGTCTGTGCGAACCGTGGGCCCGTAATATTCTTGGCCCGTGAGAGACCTTTGACATCCAGCCATTGCAGCCAGCTGTCCGGCCGGTGCGCGTTTTGGATGAGCGGGTATTTGTCGTAATCTGCCGTCAAAAGCTGCGCGTTTGTAGGGATCAAACTGGGTGCTGCGACAACCGCAACTGTCTCGCTCATCAAGTGGTATGCATGGGCGTCCTCCCAAGCTCCCCTGCCGCGCAGCACAGCCACATCTATATTCGACGCCTCAAAATTCAGATGCGTCGTGACAGGTACCATATTGAAGTTGGTATCCGGAAAACGCGAAAGAAACCCCGGCATTCGCGACACAAGCCACTGGCTGGCAAGACTGTCTTGCACCCCAATCTGAAGTGCATCTTGTGATCGACTGCCACGCACCAGATCAATGGAAGCCTCTTCCAGATTGTTCAGCAACTTGGTGACAACACCCACATATGATCGCCCCTCATCTGTCAGAACGAGGCGCGGGCCGATCCGTTCAAATAGCTTTATCCCGAGTGTTTTTTCCAAGCTGCTGACCTGCCGGCTTATGCCGCTTTGGGTTAGGCCAAGGTTCTCGCCGGCACGTGTAAAGCTTCGGTATGTTGCGGCCGCTTCAAAGGCGACCAGAGCAGAGAGGGAGGGGATAAAACGACGCATCATGACTTATTGTCATGATAATCTGAAAAATCAACGCTTTTTGCAGGAATAGGGCTGGTTGACACTGACCGCACATACAGTGGGGATTCTTCATGATACAGCGCAAACGCGACACCATCGACCGCAACCTAATCGCTCTCTTGCAAGAGGATGCGCGTATTTCAACGTCGGAAATTTCGCGCAAACTCGGCGTGGCGCGATCAACCGTCACCGAACGTATTGCAAGATTGGAGCAAGACCGCGTGATTACCGGATATACAGCTGTTGTCTGTCAGGCTGATGACGTGCAGGAAACTCACAGCTATGTTTACTTGGAATGCGACCGCAGTATGCGCCGCCAAATTGTACAACTTTTGCGTAAATTCCCCGAAATTAAAGAATGTGTGTCGATTAGTGGTAAGTATGACTTGATGTGCAGCGTTGTGGCCCCTTTCGCGGAAGATATTGACGCATTGATTGATGAGTTGGCGGACATCTCGGGCGTCCAAAGTCTGGAAACGACAGTCGTCCTCGCCAGTAAGTTTTCGCGGTTAGCCACCCAAACGACGGGGTCCGCGCCGCAGCTGTTTTTGGCGAGTTAAGGGCTACCGCGCACGGACGACTTGTTTGCGTAACCACGCCGTAAACGCAGCAACAAGCGGGGTATTCTGCCCCATTGGAGTGGCAACAAAATAACTTTTCGAGGTTTGCGTCGTGACGTCTGCCAAGCGGCTTAAACGTCCGTCTGAAAGTTCATCCTCAATGAGGTATGTCGGGAGTATGGCCGCCCCCATTCCCGCAATCGCCGCACCGATCACAAGACTGAATTGATCAAAATGACTGCCGTGAAGCGGCATCGCAAGATTTGCATGGCTCTGCGCAAACTCGCTCCATTGATTTGCCCGCGCAGACAAATGCAACAGCGGCATGTTCAGAATATCAACTGGATCTGAAACCGGGTGACGTGCCAAAAGGTCGGGTGCAGCAACGGCAATCAGGTCTTCGGGACACAGCGGGGTCAGTTGTGCGCCGGGCCAATCCCAGCCACCGAAATGCACGGCGACATCGACCCGTTCCTCTTGGAGGTCGAAAGGTTCCGCACGGCTCCTCACCACCAATTCCAGACCTTCGTGCATATCGCGAAACAGCGAAAGCCGTGGTGCCAACCAGCGGGCGGCAAAAGTCGGGGGGGCTGCAATCGTCAGAACCTGCGCCCCGGCCCCTGCAGCAATAGCCTGATGTATCGTGCGTCTTAATCTGTCCAAATCACCGCGCAGAGAACTGAACAAGGCATTACCAGCGTCAGTCAGACGTACACCGCGGCCTTCGCGTCGAAACAACGGAGTGCCGATATGATCTTCCAGATCCTTTACCTGACGACTGACCGCGCTTTGTGTAAGACCCAGCTCTTCTGCGGCGGCGGTAAAACTCTCTTGTTTTGCTGCGGCCTCGAAACACCGCAAAAGGGCCAGGCTTGGGAGTCGGTTATGAGATACCATCGCAAAGTCCATTCATGAGTAACATGAATGAATGGATGTATTTTATAAGTATTTTTAGCAAGTTGAATTTTGGCTAACGTTTTTTGAAATCAGGAGAAATCACATGCAAAATGTCGCGATATTGGGATTGGGAAAAGTCGGTACATTAGCGGGTGAATTGCTGCATGAGGCTGGTTTTACGGTATCGGGCCTAGATAGCCGCGCACGTGAGGACCTGCCATTTGCTACGCATATTGTTGATGTTGCTGATCTAGACGAATTAAGAACAGCTTTGACGGGTCAGGACGCCGTTCTGTCCTGTCTGCCGTTTTTTCTGAACACGAACGTCGCGCAGGTCGCCCATGATTTGGGGTTGCACTACTTTGATCTGACCGAAGATGTGCCCACCACCAAAGCCATTCTGAAACTTGCAGACACATCCAAAGGTCTGATGGCTCCGCAATGTGGGTTGGCACCTGGATTTGTCGGCATTGTTGGTGCTGATCTGATCGGTCAGTTCGACGACTGTCGGTCTTGCCGCATGCGCGTTGGTGCCTTGCCACAAAATCCGACAGGACAGATGGGATATTCTTTCAACTGGTCGCCCGAAGGCGTTGTGAACGAATACCTCAACGATTGTGAGGTTCTTGAGGGTGGTGAAATTAAATGGGTCTCTCCGATGGAGTGGATCGAAAAAGTTGTCATCGGCGGGATCGAATTGGAGGCCTTCACCACATCCGGGGGCTTGGGCACCATGTGCGAAACCTACGCCAAGACCGTTCCGAACATGGACTATAAAACCATGCGTTATCCTGGCCATGTCGACTTAATGAACTTCTTTTTCCATGAACTTCTGATGCGTGACCGGCGCAAAGAAGCTGGTGAAATTTTAGTGAATGCAAAACCACCTGTCAGCGATGACATTGTTTATATTCACGTTTCAGCCGAAGGCACAATTGACGGAGCGCAGGAACGTCGTGAATTTGTCCGTGGACTAAAACCGCTGGAAATCGCAGGCAAACACCGCACAGCGATCGCTTGGACAACCGCGTCTTCCGTGGTTGCGGTCATCGAAATGGTGCGGGACGGGGTGTTGCCCAGCAGTGGGTTCCTCAAGCAAGAAGACATCCCGCTTGGTGCGTTCTTGAAAACTAAAAATGGCGCGCGTTATGCGGGATGAACCAAGTGATTTTCGCCGTGCGGGTCGGATAGACGGGATCGAGATTTCGCAGATTGTGCAGATATCTGAAACGGCGGCGCAGATGTGCGCCGACGGGCACGATATCGTCTCACTGTCCACTGGTGCGCCGGATTTCCCGACACCCGACTTTGTTGTGGCCGCAGCCCATGATGCAGCGGTTGCCGGACAAACAGGGTATACCGCCACAGCGGGGACCAACGCATTGCGCGATGCGATTGCGGCTGAATATGGCGCAGAGCGGGCGCAGGTTGTTGTCTCTACAGGGGCCAAACAGGTGTTGGCCAATGCGATGCTGGCCACGCTTGACGAAGGCGACGAGGTCATTATTCCGACTCCGTACTGGACGTCCTATTCAGATATCGTTGCTATGGCAGGCGGCAAGGCCGTCACGGTCCCCTGTCCGATGGCCCAAGGTTTCAAATTGACACCCGAGGCACTGGAAGGTGCGATCACGCCAAAAACACGTTGGGTGATGTTGAATTCGCCGTCGAACCCATCCGGGGCGATCTATACAGCCCAAGAAATTCGCGACCTCGCGACCGTCTTACAGGCACACCCTCATGTTTGGGTGCTAGCCGACGAGATTTATGAACATTTAAGTTATGTGGACTTTACCAGTTTTGGGAGTGCGGCGCCTGAATTGGTTGGACGCACGTTAATTGTAAATGGCGTCTCAAAGGCGTGGGCTATGACGGGTTGGCGTATTGGTTGGGGCGTGGGCCCTGTGTCTCTCATCCGTGCGATGACAGCGGTTCAAGGACAGATCACATCCGGCGCGTGTTCCGTAAGTCAGGCTGCCGCCTTAGCCGCATTGCAGGGCGAGCGCGCATTGTTGGCTGATCGACTTATGACCTTCGATACCCGCCGCAAAATGGTCGTCGCCGGTTTGAACACGATGCCGGGCATCGCCTGTCCGGAACCCGACGGGGCCTTCTATGTCTTCCCAAATATCGAAGGTCTTATTGCGAAGGGCGGCTTTGCATCATGTGGCGAAGCCTGCACTTGGCTTCTTGAAAACGCGCATGTCGCTATCGTGCCCGGTTCTGCATTTGGCCTGCCGGGGCACGCGCGCATTTCATTTGCATATAGCCAAAACGATTTGAACAAAGGGTTGTCACGCATGGCGGCCGCCCTCAAGAAACTGCGCTAACCCGCACCATCAGGAGAAACCCATGGACCATTCCACTGTTTTGAAATCACTCGGCTTTACGGACGCTGAATTGACGGGCGGCACATTGCCGGTCGTGTCGCCTATCGATGGCACTGTCGTTGCAAACATCCATGAAACACCGTTGGCTGACATGCTGACAGTGATTGAGAAATCGCAAGCGGCGTTCAAAGCGTGGAAGACACTTCCCGCTCCACGTCGTGGTGAACTGGTGCGGCTACTTGGTGAGGAATTGCGTGAGGCTAAGGACGCTCTTGGTGCCTTGGTGACTTTGGAAGCCGGTAAAATTACCTCCGAAGGGCTTGGCGAAGTCCAAGAAATGATCGACATCTGTGATTTCGCAGTCGGTCAATCGCGTCAGCTTTATGGTTTGACCATCGCATCTGAACGTCCAGGCCACCGCATGTCCGAAACATGGCACCCGATGGGGCCTTGCGGCGTCATTTCTGCATTTAACTTTCCCGTTGCTGTCTGGTCGTGGAATGCCGCACTTGCGTTGATTGCTGGCGATACAGTGATCTGGAAACCGTCCGAGAAGTCACCACTCACGGCGATGGCGTCTATGAAAATTATGGAACGTGCCATTGCGCGTTTTGGCGCTGATGCTCCCGAAGGTTTATGCCAGCTGGTAATCGGTAAGGCTGATATCGGAGAAGCATTGGTGGCGTCGAAAGACGTGCCAATTTTGTCTGCCACAGGCTCCACCCGTATGGGCAGCATTGTCGGACCAAAGGTTGCAGCGCGTTGGGGCCGTTCGATCCTTGAGCTTGGTGGAAACAACGCAATGATCGTTGCACCCTCCGCTGATCTGGAAATGGCCGTGCGCGGTATCGTGTTTTCTGCGGTCGGCACTGCTGGCCAACGGTGTACCACGTTGCGACGCCTTATCGTTCACAAATCCATCAAAGCCGATCTGGTGGAAAAACTGAAAGCTGCCTACAGCAGCCTTCCTGTCGGTGACCCGCGTACCGCAGGCACGTTAATTGGACCGCTCGTCGATCAAGGTGCGCTGTCTGCCATGCAGGCCGCGTTAGAAAGCGCTAAAACTGAGGGCGGTAAAGTTCATGGTGGTCATGTCGTGACGGACGGTGTTCCGGGTGGTGCATATGTGACCCCTGCATTGGTCGAAATGCCGGGCCAGACCGAAACGGTCAAAACCGAAACCTTCGTGCCGATTCTATACGTCATGGACTACGACACCCTAGACGAAGCGATCCATCTGCAAAACGATGTCCCACAAGGCCTTTCCTCGTGTATTTTCACACTCAACGTCCGTGAAGCGGAAACATTCCTCTCAGCGACAGGATCCGACTGCGGCATCGCAAACGTTAATATCGGCCCGTCCGGTGCGGAAATCGGCGGCGCGTTTGGCGGCGAAAAAGAAACCGGTGGCGGCCGTGAGAGTGGTTCAGATGCCTGGAAAGGGTACATGCGTCGCCAGACGTCGACAGTGAATTATTCTGATGAATTGCCGCTCGCTCAGGGTGTGTCTTTCGACATCTAATTCAACAGTTGCCGGGTCCGATCGGGCCCGGCTTTCACAGGACTTACAATGACTGATTTCATGCACGCCGATGCAATTCGCACGTTATTCTCAACGGCCATGTCAGACATGTACCGAAAAGAGGTTCCTCTTTACGGTGCCTTGATTGACCTTGTGCGCGACGTGAACACCACAACACTGGACGCAAACCCTGCGCTGAAGGACCAGCTCATCGCGACGGGTGATTTGGATCGTCTTGATGTTGAACGCCACGGTGCGATCAGGTTGGGAAAGGCACATGAACTCGCCACGATCCGGCGGATGTTTGCAATCATGGGCATGTTTCCGGTCAGTTATTATGATCTTTCGGTGGCGGGTATTCCGGTACATTCAACCGCCTTTCGCCCCGTTGAACAATCGTCGCTTAAACGCAATCCTTTCCGCGTTTTTACGTCGCTCTTGCGGCTTGATCTGATTGCAGATCGCGCGCTTGCTGCCAAAGCTGAAAAGATTTTGGACGAACGCCAGATCGTGACAAACGGAGCACTTGAATTGATAGATCAGGCCGAGCAGCAAGGCGGTTTAACCGAGGCGCAAGCGGTGGAGTTCGTTAAAGAGGCGCTTGAAACTTTTCGGTGGCATAATGAAGCGACCGTTGATGCAGCGACCTACGATCAACTGGTCGCGGCACATCGTCTGATTGCTGATGTCGTTAGTTTCAAAGGCCCGCACATCAATCACCTGACCCCGCGCACATTGGACATTGATGCCGTTCAGGCGCAAATGTCCGAACGCGGCATCACGCCCAAACTGGTGATTGAAGGCCCGCCGCGCCGCACCTGCGATATTCTTTTGCGCCAAACATCGTTCAAAGCGCTGGACGAAGCTGTCTATTTTCAAGGTGAACCAGGCAATCATACCGCCCGTTTTGGCGAAATCGAACAACGCGGTGTCGCCCTCACACCCGCCGGGCGCGCGCTATATGACGCGGCGTTGGCGAACGTTCGCGGCGATGCTGCAAAGGAAGGGACTGACACCTACACAGCACGACTTGAAGAAGCATTTTCCACAATCCCGGATGATCTGGAAACGATGCGCGAACAGTCGTTGGCCTACTTTCACTACCGTGCGACGGGCACGACGTTTGAGGGTAAAGCACAAAGCCTGTCTGATCTGGTACTCGCGGGTGCACTTGCCGCGGATCCACAGGTGTACGAGGACTTTTTACCGGTCTCAGCTGCGGGCATTTTTCAATCAAACCTTGGGGATGAAGACCAGTCAAACTATGGTGAATCCGCAAATCAGAGTGCATTTGAAATTGCCCTGGGTTCAAAGGTTATTGACGAAATGGGGTTGTACGCCAACATGGAGGCGCAAAGCCTCAAAAAGGCGCTTGCACACCTTGGGCAGAGTCATCTTTTGAAAAGCCAATAGGCCATTGAATGGAAAACAGCACTGCACAAGGCGCGCTCGCTCACTTTCATGAACGGTTGGATGCAGAAGGATTTTCCGGCGAGATTTGCGCCGATATTGCCACGCGCACGGTTCATGCAACCGACAATTCCGTTTACGAGCTTCCACCCCTCGCGGTTATTTTCCCGCGTGTTCCTGATGATCTGAATAAAGTCGCCCGCGCGGCAACGACCTGCCAGATTGCGATCACGGCGCGCGGTGGTGGGACCGGCACGAACGGTCAATCTTTGACAAAGTCGATCATAGTCGATTGCAGCCGTCACCTGACAGATATCGAAGAGATCAACATTGAATCCGGCTATGCGATTGTGCAGCCCGGCGTTATTTTAGACCAGTTGAACCGCGCCGTTCGTGAACACGGATTATTTTTTGCTCCCACAGTTTCGACGGCGTCTCGGGCGACCTTGGGCGGGATGGCTGCAACCGATGCTTCGGGCAAAGGGTCGCGCGTTTATGGACGTACTTCGGATCATATTTTAGCACTGGACGCGGTGTTGATGAACGGCACTGACCTTGTGTTGCCATCGAATAATACGACCAAAATATCGAAGGTGGTTCGTGATTTATTACAATCGGAAGCCGCCGAGATTGAACGGGTCTTTCCCGTTATGAACCGTGGGCTGACCGGCTATAATTTACAAAACGCGCATACCGGTGGCGATTTGTCTTTGATCAAGCTTCTTTGTGGTTCCGAGGGCACACTAGCCCTGACCAAACGGCTCAAACTACGCCTGCTGCCACTGCCTAAAAAGCGCGCGCTTGTCGTTTATGCCTACGACAATATGGACGTGGCTTTACAGGACGTCAGGCGGTTGGTCGCGGCCGACCCTGTAGCAATAGAGTTTATTGACGACAAAATTTTAACCCTCGCGCAGGGTGATCCAATTTGGGGAACGATTTCCACCGTTTTGGCTCAAGACAACAGACGACCTGTCTTGGGTCTGAATTTTGTAGAGGTCACCGGTGAAACCGATGTAGAAATCGCCGCCAAGCTTGCCCAGATGGATACATTACCTCGCCCCCCGGACGCGATGATCAGCAAACGGGATGTCACCGACCAAGCGATGATTTCCGAACTTTGGCAGCTTCGTTCAAAATGCGTTGGCCTGTTGGGGCGCATGGACCCCACACGACAAGGGACGGCGTTCGTTGAAGACGCGGCTGTTCCAGCCGAAAACCTGCCAGGATTTGTTGCCGGATTTCGCACTATTTTGGATGCTGAAGGTCTGAAATACGGGATGTTCGGGCATGCAGATGTAGGCTGTGTTCATGTGCGTCCGGCCTTGGATATGCGCAAGCCGCAGGACCGCAAAATGATCCGCAAGGTATCGGATGCAGTGCATGCCCTTGCAAAAAAACACGGGGGGTTGATTTGGGGCGAACATGGCAAGGGATTTCGCGGCGAATACGTGCCGGACGTGTTTGGGCCGCGTCTTTATGGTGTGATGTGCCAGATCAAAGCTGCGTTTGATCCCGACAATCTGCTGAACCCCGGCAAGATCGCGAGCCCTGATCCAGCGGTGCCCTTGACGCGTCTGGACGCTGTGCCGTTTCGGGGAGTGCTGGATGCGACAATCTCGGCCCCGCTGGCTGAAACCTATGATGATGCTGTTAAATGCAACGGCAACGGCCAATGCATGGGGCGCGATGTTGATGACGCGATGTGCCCTTCGTTCAAGGCCACGGGAGACCGCACCCGCGGACCAAAAGGTCGCGCGACGATGTTGCGGGCATGGGCGCGGATGCAGTCGCAACTTCACAAACCAGCAGAATTGCCAGAGCTAGAAGAAGAATTGTTTGCCAGCTTGTCCGATTGTTTGGGGTGCAAGGCCTGCGCGTCGCAATGTCCGGCCAAGGTGGATATTCCAAAGATGCGAAGTGCATTTTACGAGGCATATTTTACCCGCCACCGCAGGCCATTCGCCCATACGCTTTTGGCAGCGCTTGAGCCGTTAAGCCCGCTTCTGCGCCGTGTCCCGAGGATTGCCAATCTTGTGCTGCGCACTGGTTCGCCAGTTTTGCGTAAATTTGGATTGGTTGATTTGCCTCAAATTCGCCCAGTTGGCGCAATCGCCAAGCAGCCTGGGTCACGCAGGAAAATAATGCTGATCTCTGATAGTTTTCTAGCGACGTTCGACGGCGCAGTGCTTGAGGCGGCTGCCGCAGTTTTGCGCCAATTCGAGTATGAGGTGAGCGTTTCCGCGCCACTGCAAACCGGCAAACCCCTGCATGTGATCGGGGCCCCCGACCGCTTTGCACGCGTTGCAAAGCGCAGCTTGGAACAATTACAAAGCTATGCAGCGGACGGGTATACACTTGTTGCGCTTGAACCCGCATTTCTTTCAATGTTTTCCAGCGAATATCTGGAGGTGGGGGCGACACTGCCCGAGGTGATCTCCATTGAAAGCTTTCTAAGCGACGCCCTTAAGGACACAGCCGGCGGTGCGTCAAAAAAGGACTTCACTTTGTTTTCCCATTGCTCGGAATCGGCGTCAGATCCGCAAATCGGCGCGAGGTGGGTTGCAGTTTTTGCGGCCTGCGGCCTAAATTTACATATCGCAAGAACGGGGTGTTGCGGCATGGCAGGCACGTTCGGGCATGAAGCCGATAAAGCCGAGATGTCAAAGGCGCTTTATGACCTGTCGTGGCGTGACAAGGTCGCATCGGCAAACGGCAGTGCGGTGGCCACGGGGTTTTCTTGCCGCTGTCAGGTGAAACGATATAGCGGGCAACGCCCCATGCATCCGGTTGAAGTCCTGCATGACGCCTTAGCGCAAGGCTGAGCAACCATTAGCTGACATCATCCATTTGGCGCCGTCCAGTAGATGGTAAATTGGCAGGCCTGTTGTGGCTTGCAATGCACCGGCGTAGGGCGGCAAATTTCCGCATTCGAGGATGATCGCACCGATGTCAGGAGTGCGCGCTTGAAGGGTTTTCGCCGCTGAAACAACCGCGCGTTCCATAGCGACCCGGTCAAGCGTCGTAAGTTGCTGATCGCGCCCTGCCAAGAAGGTGGCGGCAAAGGTTGGTTCTTGTTCCATCCCTTGGATGACGACATCCTGCGGAGAAATTCCAGCGGCCGTTAATGCAGAAGACCCAAGCGCAGATTGCGACGCGGTCAGGATGCCGATCCTACGTGTCGTGACCGCACGAACAACTGGGTACAATGATAACGCCGACAGCATGACAGGCACGTCGACACACGCAGCAATACGGTGTTGCGCGGTGATCAGAAAACCGCACGTCGAAACAATGGCCTTCGCGCCCTGTTGTTCCAATTCGCGCGCGGCGGCCTCAAAATTCTGCAATAAAACTTCATCCGGCAAACCGTCTTTTACAATCTTTGGCGCATCTGCACCCGGTACCACTGTAACACTCGCGGGGAAGGGGTAGCTGTCAGGGTTTCCAACATCACCAAGAATTCGTGGGAAGGTTGTATCAAGTGACAATATCCCCAACATATTTTTGCGCACAGGGAATTCCTTTTAGATTTCTGAAGGGAAAGCCGAACTTTCCCCTCTGTTTTTCACTCTGCAGATGCCAATCTTCAAGGACATTTATTCGGCAATTTGACGACTGGAGTTAACAAATTGCCGGAAAGCAATCAACAATCGTCACTAAAGCCCTTGGCCAAAGGTATCAGTTAAGGCCAACATATAAGATGCGACTAAGCTTCGTAACAAACAGGGATAAAAAAATGAAAACCACATTAATGACTACGTCCGCAGCGGCTTTGATGCTTGCTTCAACCGCGGTAAGTGCTGAGACATGGGATCTGGCGTTGGCTTACTCTGCGACCAACTACCACTCCGAGATCGCGGCTGCATTCGCCGAAGAAATCACAGCCAATTCCGACCTTGAGGTTGTTGCACACCCAGGTGGCTCGCTTTTCGCAGGGTCCGAGATTTATGGCGCGGTGCGTCGTGGCCTTACGCCCATGGGCGAACGCCTGATCTCGGCACTCAGCAACGAAAACCCTATCTTTGAGACGGATTCTGTTCCGTTCCTTGCGACCGGTTTTGAGGGTGCGAAGAACCTCTATACAGCGTCACGCCCCGCGCTCGAAGAAGTGCTCGAAGAAGACGGTTTGCACTTCTTGTATTCTTGCCCGTGGCCACCGCAAGGTTTCTATTCTGTTGCAGAAGCTACCGATTTGGCTGCGCTCGATGGTCTGAAATTCCGTGCCTATAACGCCACCACGTCACGTATGGCCGAAGGCCTTGGCATGGTTCCGACAACAATCGAAGCGGCGGAACTGAGCCAGGCGTTCGCAACTGGTGTTGCTGAATCCATGATTTCATCCGGATCAACTGGTTATGACCGCAAACTTTGGGAAAACGTTGATTACTATTACGACGTGCAGGCATGGTTGCCCCGTAACATGGTCATCGTAAACGGTGATGCGTGGGACGGACTTGATGCCGATACGCAAGCGGTCATCGAAACAGCTGCTGCAAATGCAGAAACCGCATGTTGGTCCAAAGCCGAAGAACTGGCGTCATGGTACGTCGAGCAATTCACTGAAAATGGTATGACAGTCGCTGTTATGGAAGGTGAAGTCCTTGATGGCTTTAAGGCCGTTGGTGAAGAATTGCGTGCCGACTGGTTGGAACGTTCCGGTGAAGCCGGTGCTGCAATCGTCGCAGCATTTGAGGAGCTCGAAGCGAACTAAACCTCGCCAATCAATGAGGTGGCCCCTATCGTTCTGGGCCGCCTCACCCCGGCAACTCGTTATTTTTGGGAGGGGCGGCCATGTGGCGTCACTTATCTAACGTTCTGGACCGAATCTATGTGTATGCAGGTTACGGCGCAGGTGTTCTGCTTGTCGGTCTGTGTGGCATGATCCTTTACAGTATCGTCGGACGTCTTCTTGGTCTGTATCTCGGTGGTGTTAATGATTTTGCCGGTTATGTCATGGCAACAAGCACCTTCATGGCGCTGTCCTATACATTCCGCACGGGCGGGCACATTCGCGTGGCCCTTTTGGTTAACCGTTTAACGGGACCGCGTCGTAGAACGCTCGAGACGATCTGTCTTGCAATTATGGCCGCCGCCATCTGCTATCTCGCCTTTTATATGTGCCGTCTGGTGTGGTTCAGCTACGATTTTCAAGAGCGTAGCGAAGGTGCCGACGCGACCTTGTTATGGATACCCCAAACACCTGTCGCCATTGGTGCCGTTCTCTTTGCAATTGCAGTTGTACATCAACTCATCGAGACGCTGTTCGATTATGATCGCGTCAATCCTGAAACAAACTCAAATGAGGGGGTAAACGAGGTATGACCGAAACCATCGCAATTTTTATTTTCGTAGGCTGCCTTTTCGCACTTCTAGCACTCGGGGTTTGGGTTGGAGCAGCATTGCTCACGACAGCGGCCGTTGGCCTTGCACTGTTTACGTCGCGTCCGATCGGTGACTCGATGTCATTGACCATCTGGGGTGAACAATCATCCTGGACACTCACGGCGTTACCTTTGTTCATCTGGATGGGAGAAATCCTATTTCGAACGAAATTATCGGAGACCCTATTTAGAGGGCTTGCGCCGTTCATGCGAAATTTGCCGGGTGGATTATTACACGTAAATGTTGGCGCATCTGCTGTATTTGCGGCGATTTCTGGGTCTTCGGCAGCGACAGTGGCGACCGTGGGCAAAATGTCGATCCCGGAGTTGCGGAGCCGTAATTACCCTGAGCATATGATCATCGGAACGCTGTCCGGTGCGGGCACATTAGGGCTGTTGATCCCGCCATCCATTGCCATGATTGTGTTTGGCGTAACAGTGAACGAAAGCATCTCGAAGCTGTTTATGGCGGCGATGATTCCAGGTTTGATGTTGGCATTGTGCTTTATGGCCTATGTGATTGTCTGGTCCTTGCTCAACCGAAAAACCTTCAAGCCTGTCGTAGATGTCGACGTCTCAAACATGGGCCGTCGTTTGATGGACCTACTGCCGGTGCTGCTTCTTATTGTGGCTGTGATCGGGTCAATTTATTCCGGTGTTGCCACCGCAACCGAAGCTTCGGCATTGGGTGTATTTGGCGCAATCGTTCTATCGGCACTTCAACGTACGCTCACGCTCCCGACACTCATGGAAAGCATCATGGGATCCGTGCGGACTACGGCAATGATTATGATGATCTTGATGGGCGCGGGTTTCTTGTCACTGGCGATGGGCTTTACCGGCATTCCACGTGCTCTGGCTGAAGGGATCGACAAATGGAACCTTTCGCCCGCGATGCTGATCGTGATCTTGACGTTGTTCTATATTATTCTGGGCTGTTTTCTGGATGGTCTCAGCTCAATTGTGCTAACCATGGCGGTGATCGAACCGATGGTTGTAAATGCTGGGTTTGATATGTTGTGGTTTGGCGTTTACGTCATGATCGTGGTGGAAATGGCCCAGATCACGCCGCCGATTGGGTTCAACCTGTTTGTTTTACAAGGGATGACGGGTAAAGATATGGGCTTTATCAGCCGCGCGTCTTTCCCGATGTTCTGCGTGATGGGTGCCTTTATTGTTCTGCTCTATACGTTCCCCGGAATGGCGACGTGGCTGCCAGAATATTTGAGTAGTAGGTGAGGGATACATAATGTCTGAAACTATTGTCGTTCTGATCGATATTGCACATCCGGATAGCGCTAAGGCGCTATTGGAAAAGGCAAAGAAACGATATGCAGGGGACACCCTGCATATCGTCTATGTTATGCCCTACGGGTTCTATAGCTACGTTGAGCCCTTCGTGTCCGAAGAAAGTCAGGCTGAGGCCGCCAGTCGTGCAAAAGAGGCTGTTGATGAACTTATCGCGCAGGCTGGATGCACATCTACCACACGCCACGTATTGCGCGGTGGGATCGGCGATCAAGCCTTGGCTTTTGCTAAATCCATCAAGGCTAATTTCATCGTCATAAATGCGATACGAAAAGGGAGCATGCTCGGCACACTGGGAACCCATGCGGCCCAGATCGTGCGACACTCAGAATGTGACGTGCACATCGTGCGCTAGCAGGAGGTTTCCACAATATTGCTCCAGTTATGCGTAAGCATTTCGTAGCCAAAAGAAACTATTGTTAGAAAATTCATGGCTTCAGGATTGCGGCACTGCCGTAGGAAGTACCAAGTGAACGCGACCGCTTCGAAATGACGAACAGCTGCGGCTGTTCGTCAAAGTTCTTAGATATCGATCCGCTCGGAAATGCTCAGCGCATCTTCAAGCTCGACCCCCAGATATCTGACGGTGCTATCAACCTTTGTATGGCCAAGCAGTAGCTGAACGGCACGCAGGTTGCCTGTCTTGCGATAGATTTCCGCCACTTTCGTTCGGCGCATTGAATGAGTGCCGTAGCCACTGGGTTCTAACCCGATGGAAACAACCCAGTCTCGAACAAGACGCCCATATTGGCGAGTCGATATGTGCGGGCGATCATGGAAACGGCTTGGGAACATGAAACGGCATCCGATCATTTCGGGAGACCCGATCCAATTGGTCACAGTTTCTCGCGTGTTTTCAGCCAGTTCAAACTGCACAGGCTTGTTCGTCTTGCTTTGAATGATCGACACTCTCTCTCGCACATTGTTATCCCTGATAAGATCATCGACCTTGAGTGCGACCAAGTCGCAGCCGCGCAATTTGCTGTCAATTGCGACGTTAAACAAAGCGAGATCGCGAAGATTGCCCGCGAGTTCTATGCGCGCGCGGATGGCCCAGACTTGCTTAGGAAGCAACGGGCGCTTTTGCCCGACAAGGCGACCTTTGTTCCAGGCTCTGCGCTTCGGGGTAACGGCAGGAAGTTGGACTCGTGGCATAATTTGCCCTCCATCCAACCCTCCAGCCCAAACATCAACATAGCGCTGACGGCGTATCGTAGCCTGAAAACTTAGCTTGGCTTCTCCACTGATGTACCATCACGTATTTCTACGAAAGCAACAGGTGGCTGCAAGCCCATAAGGACTTTTCGATTTTTTTGCAGCGTGCGCCCGCAGCGCAGAAATATCTGCAAAAGCGTAAACTATGTACTGCGACGCCTCAAAACTGGTTATCTATGCGAGCCGCAATGGACGAACCCATTCTTACTGCATCAGGAAAGTAGGATATCCGAATGCGGCTTGGCCCCGATGTTGCTCCTTGGCCATGGTTCGTTAGCTGCAAATTTTACGAATGACTGGTTTTCACGCCGCACGACGACAATGGGATTTTTGCAGTTGCAGCATAATCCACGCTGCGAGCGCACGCAGCGGAAAATCATTACTTCCGCTTTGGGCGAATTCTGTTGAAAAACTCTTGTTGATTTGAAGACCTTTGGCTGATTCAATTCCCGTATAAAAGCGGGGGATCTGACGATGATGGGACCAAAGCAGGAGGCACAGGCGGCGCTGTTTTATGAGTTCTCGTTGGAAGATCATGTTCCACAAGACCACCTTTTGCGTTCGATAGACCGGTTCGTCGATCTGAGCGACATCCGCCAGTATCTCTCTGAGTTTTACAGCCACACTGGTCGCCCATCGATTGATCCTGAGCTGCTGATCCGGATGCTTTTGGTGGGCTATTGCTTCGGTATCAGGTCAGAGCGCCGGTTGTGCGAAGAAGTGCATTTGAACCTCGCCTATCGTTGGTTTTGTCGCCTTGACCTGTCTGATCCAATTCCCAACCATTCCACCTTCTCAAAGAACAGGCACGGGCGCTTCCGTGAGAGCGCCTTGCTGCGTCACCTGTTCGAAAAGACTGTCGCACGCTGCATCGCTGACGGTTTGGTGAGTGGGCAACGCCTTGCGGCAGATGCCAGTTTGATCGAGGCAGATGCGAATAAACTGAACTCCACACCAAAGGAAGATTGGGATCACAGCGCGATTGATCCAAACGATGCGCCGCGTGCTGTGAAGGAATATCTCAACGTCTTGGATGATGCAGCATTCGGCGCAGCATCAGAGGTAGAACCTAAGTTCACGTCCCATTCTGATCCCGCTAGTCAGTGGACCGCAGCTCGGAAAGGCCCTGCATTCTTCAGTTACTCGACCAACTATCTGATCGACACCGACCACAGCGTGATCGTGGATGTCGAAGGCACCAGGTCAATCCGGCAGGCTGAAGTCGGATCGGTGCGTACCATGCTGGACCGGATCAAGGATCGCCATGATATTGATCCTGAACGCCTCAT
>ENA-ORXT01002525-ORXT01002525.1-marine-metagenome-genome-assembly--contig:-NODE-2525-length-21855-cov-4.268803_pt1 | contig 21855 bp, 14 predicted proteins | sample MGYA00237868_ERZ511482 | MGnify/ENA metagenome assembly ERZ511482
GGAGGAAGATGAAGGATACGTCAGCCGCCGGGAGGTGGAAGCCAATCCGGAACAAGAACGCCGTGACCGCCTTCGCGCTCGCAAAGAAGCTCAGAAAGAACGCAAAAAAATAAGTAAGGAGCGGGACAAGGAACGCAAGGCCAAGCAGAAAGAACGGGAGCGGGAACGCAAAGCCCGTATCAAAGCACGGAAAAAAGGAATTCGTCTCGCGCCGGTTAAACGGGACACTTCCGCCCGTGCGGGTCTGGAGAACGAACCGGAAGACATTGATGAACAAGAGGAAGATCTTGGGCCAGTTGGTATGATCTCCATTTTTAGCAACAACAGTGATCTGGAAGGAGCAGAAGAAACCTACGGCAAGAAGGCTGGCAGTTACATTGCCAAGCACCGCCCGGCTTTTCAGGAAGGCCGTCTTTGGCTGGCCTGGACGCTGGTCAAACGCGACAACTTCGACCAGGCGCAGATCATCCTTGAAGATCTGCGGGCCGACCGTGGCACCTTCCCCGACGTTCGCCGCAAGGCCATGGCCGTTCAGGCATTTCTTTACCTGGAGCAGGAGAAGCTCGAAGAAGCCATCCCTTACCTGGAAGAAGCCGCCGAAGTAGCCAAGGAACGCAACGAACGCGCACGCTACCACTACATCGCCGGCCAGCTCTACCAGGAACTGAGCCAGCCCGCTGGTGCCGCTGCAGCCTTTGAAAACGCTATTGCCGCCCGCCCCGCTTACGAGCTGGAGCTCGGTGCCCGCCTTAACCTGGCGCAAAACTCATTCCTTAGTGGTTCTGGCTCCGCCGCTGAAGCCCTCAAGAAACTGGAGCGGATGGCACGGGAAGACAAAAACATCCCCTACGAAAGCCAGATCATTTACTCCATGGCCGCCATCGCCCTGCGCGACGGAGACAAAACCGCTGGCGCAGAGTACCTGCGCCGTGCACTGGCCAGCCCCTCCGCCGGATCCGTCCAGCAACTGGAAGCCTATAACCTGCTTGGAGACCTGGCTTACGCTGAAAGCGATTACCTGCCGGCCAAGCTCTACTACGACACGACCCTCACCGTGATGGCACAGACTGACGATCGCTACGCAAAAATCAGCCAACGGCGTGATCAGCTAACCGGCATCGCTACCGCCCTGCAAGACATTACCGTAAAAGACAGCTTGCTCCGCATCGGGATGATGAGCGAAGAGGCCCGCAATAATTGGGCAGCGGACCTGTTTGAAGCGCGGCGTGCCGCGGCCGCACAGCCCGTAAACCCCGTAGCTTCCGTCAGCGGCCGTGGTGCCATTGCTACCATTGGCAACAGCGAGTTCTTTGCCTACAAACCCTCCCTGGTAAAGAAAGGTAAACGAGACTTTGAACGTCGTTGGGGCGAACGCGCCCTGGAAGACGACTGGCGCCGTGGCAGCCGTACCGATCGGGACATCTTCAGCGACCCCGGTGACGCCATCAGTGGCGACCCCACCAACACCGACCCGCAGATGGTAACCGAAGACGAGATAAAAGCCCTCCTTGACGGTGTGCCCACCACCCCCGCCGCGCAGAAGACCATGCAACTGAAGCAAGCCGAAAACTGGTTTAACCTCGGCCGCGAATACCGTGACCGGCTGGAGAACAACCCCAAGTCTCTCGACGCGTTCCAAACCCTCAATCAGAAATTTTCCGGAGCGAACTCCGAAGCAGAAAGCTGGTATTACCAATACCTCATCCATAAAGAGATGGGCAACGCCACTAAAGCACAGGAATTTGCCACCAAACTGGCCGGCCAGTACCGGGGGTCCAAATACGCCCGCCTGGCCAATGACCCCAGCTACGCCAACGAGCTGCTGAAGAAAGACAATCAGCTGATGCGCGATTACGAAACAGCCTACGGAGCCTTCGAAAAAGGAGACTTCAAAACCGCCCACGAGCTGGCCACAAAGGGCCGCGCCAGCATCCTGGGGCAGCATCCGCTAAAATCCCGCTATGCCCTGTTACTTGCCATGACTACGGGCAATACCCAGGGCCGTGCCGCTTACGTCGCTGCTCTGCGGCAGGTAGTGGCGCAGTTTGACGGATCACCGGAGCAGACCCGCGCTAAGGAAATTCTACGCCTGCTCGGAGAGTCAGGTGCCCGGCTACCCGGTCAGTCAGGCGCCATCGGCGGCGGCTTCAAGGAGAGCATGAAGGAACTCCACTACTTCATCGTTGTGTTCGACAAGGAGGATACCGACCTCAATGCAGCCAAGATCAGTGTCTCCAAGTTCAACTCCAAATACAATAAGCTTGACCGGATTCGGATCACTAACTTCTACATCGGTAAAAAGAACGACGTGCCCGCCCTCGTGCTACGGCGCTTCAAAAATGGCGCTGAAGCCGTGAAGTACCTGAAGAACGCTAAAGACCGGGAGCAGGAGTTTCTGGACGCGGGGAAATTCAGCTATGACATCTTTGCCGTTTCCCAAAGCAATTACCGGGAGATCCTCAAGCTTCGCTCGGTGGAAGAATACCGAACGTGGTTCCGTGAAAACTATGAGTAGACGGTAATCCCGATCATGCCCGAAACGACTATCCTTAGCGGTATGCCACCGCCGCTTCCCGGCCGGAGGAACCTGCTGTGTGTGCTCGACTGGGGGCTGGGCCATGCATCCCGCTCCCTGGCGCTGCTCAGGGCACTGGACGAAGCCGGCGAGCTTACCTTCCTTGCATCCTGCGGCCGCGCCCGAAAATTTCTGGAACAGGAGCGGCCTGACCTCACCGTCCACGAACTCCCCGCCTACGACGTGCGCTATCCTACGGGAAATATGCCCCTGAATGTAGCCCTGCAACTACCAAAATGGCTGCGCACCATCGCCCGGGAAAAACGGCGAACGGCGGAACTGGTCAGCGAACTTCGCATCCACAGGATCATTTCCGACAGCCGCTTTGGCTGCTACCACTCCACTATACCATCCGTGATGCTGACCCACCAGCTGCAGCCCATTTTTAACTTCAGGCCCATGTCCTGGAGCTACGTGCGCTACCTGCGCCGGTTTCGGGAAGTATGGGTGCCCGACACGGCAGAACGCAAACTGAGTGGGCAACTCGCTGACCCAAAGGGCTATCAACAGCTAAGGTTTATCGGGCCACTCAGCCGCTTACAAGCAGTAGCGGTAGCGCCTGAAAACTGGCGGACACTTACCCTCCTGAGCGGGCCGGAGCCCATGCGGACCCGGCTGGAAAAAATATTGCTACAGCAACTTCGTACACTTCCCGGCCCACACCTGCTTATTCGCGGCGTGCCGGATAGCGGAGCTGATACCAGGGAAGCTGACATTGTGATCAAATCATTTGCTGACGGAGCTTTTCTGGCCAGGCATTTACCCGCTGCCCGGTACATCATCTGCCGTTCCGGCTACAGTACTTTGATGGACCTGGCGGCCTTACCCCTGCAGGCAAAAGTGATCCTGATTCCAACACCCGGACAAACTGAGCAGGAGTTTTTGGCGCAAACGCAGGTGCAAAGTGGGGACGCGCTGATAACTTTTGCGCAGGGAGATGTTGACCTGGGTAGCGTGCTGGGCTGATCTAGCATAACGAACCTGCCTTACAATCCCTTCAGGGCTTCTTTCACCCTCCCATACTGCTCTCGCTTTTGCACGATGAGCGGTTCTGAAGCCCGCTCGGCGCAGTCCATAATCGGGCAACGTTCACAGGTAGTATTTACGACCCGGGTAGCGATGGCCGGATCATCCGCCCAGCGGATGGTTTCCTTCAGTTTATCATTCACCAGCAGGCCGATGGTAAGGCTCACGTTGCGGGCCGGATCGGGGTAGCCAGAGCGGGCCAGGGTAAGGCAGACGTATTCGTCCTCCGTTCCAAAGTACTGGCTTCTCTGGGCTGAAATACGCATCTCGCCGGCCTCAGCATTTTTCATCTCTTCAAGCAGGTGAACGCTTACCCAGCGGCGGCAGTAATGCTCAAACAGACCGTTTTCGTGCGGCTGGTGGCGGCGGTGGAGGTGCAGCTCCTTATCGATGGCAAAGCCATCCGTAGCCGGTGTATGCATAAACCGCAGAAAGAAAAGCTCCTTCAGGTCAAAGAACTGCGGCAACACATTCGTAAGCCGCTGGTAAAACATTTCCGGTGTGGCGTTGAATCGCTGCATAATGTCCTCCAGGGCGGCGGAATTCCAGTTCTCCCGGCTAAACAATTCCCGGATGCTGGCCACAAAGGGCTGCAGGGGAACGTGCAACGCGGTACTGAAATAAGTCGCCTTGCTGTGGTTAAGTACTTCTTCAAAAACCCGGCTGCTCACCAGGCTACTCGTGTTAGCACGCTCGCTCAGGTTGAGGTAGTTAAAGCCCAGTTCTTTGCCGAACTGGAAGCCCCGCTGGCGAGGCGTCAGGCTGCCATTGAGCAGTAATTTTTTATCCTTTGGCAGGTAGACCGAGCGAAAGATGTCAAGGTCGGGATGTTCGTCAAGGCCGTTGGGTAGGATTTTATAGTCGAAGCGGTCTTCAAGTAATCCCGCGAGTACGCGCGGGGGAACGGGGCGTACATCGGGCAGATCGTACTTCTCCGAGAATTCGTCGACCGCCTCTTCCAACTGGGGGAAATAATTGTCGTTCAACTCCAGGTAAGAGCGCAGCGCGGCGAAGTAGAAATTCTCTTCCCGCAGGGCATAAGAACGTGACAGCTCCAGCAGGGTACTGATGAAAGCCCCGACGCGCATGGGTGCCTGGGCGATGATCTCGGCCACTTTGCCCAGCTCAATGCCAAAGAGCTCCAGCGGAAGTTCGTTGAGAAAATTGGATTGCAGTAGTTGGGTGACGGGAGCGAGGTTGCGCCCCAATTCCCCGTTTGAGAGGTCTTTCGCGTTAGTGCCGAGCGCTTTGGCCAGGTTCCTGACCTTGTCCGCCTTTGGAAACTTCTTCCCTTTCTCGATCTCATTGAGGTAGGAGAGAGACATCCCCGAACTTTTAGACAAATCAGCAAAGGAAAGCCCCTGCTCCTGGCGAAGCTGCTTTACTTTTAAACCGAAGATGATTCTCTCGTTCGCGGTCTTAGCGTTCATATCGGCAGCAATTTAGGAAAATGCTGGCGAATTTTCGCTTACCGCTGTTTTTAAGGTAGTAACCACCTCTTCGGCTACTCAATCGCCTCATAAACCATTGTCATGATTCGTGGTCGGATTCCCAGGGTATAAATTGCCCGCCGGTTCCGGCTGGGGTGTACCCGGTTGCTGAGGAAGATGAAAACAAGTTCCTGCTCAGGGTCCGCCCAGACGAGGGTGCCCGTGTACCCACTGTGACCAAAGCTGGCTGCGGAGGCAGCCTTAGCTACTGAACTGAGGTCTTCGTTGTACTCGATCAACGGCTTATCGAAACCAAGCCCACGGCGGTTTCCTTCATCCGGGTATTGGTACTTCGTAAACTCCTCTACAGTTGATGCTTTAAAGTAGCGGCGGCCGTTAAGTTCTCCACCGTTCATCAGCATTTGATAGAGCTTGCCAAGGTCTTCGGCGGTAGAGAACAGACCGGCGTTGCCACTTAGGCCGTTCATCATTGCGGCGCCTTCATCATGGACGACTCCGTGCAGGGTGCCCATCCGGAAGAAAGTGTCAACCTCCGTAGGAACGATTCGCTCCAGCGGAATGCCCCGGTCAAGCGGCCGGTAGCCAAGGGTAGCCGCCCCGAGCGGGTCGTAAAATTCCTGCCGCAGGTAAGCATGATAGTCCATCCCCGTTCGCCGCTCCACCAGGTCGGGTAGCAGGTAGAAAAGCAGGCCGGAGTATTTGTATTCCCCTTCGGGTTTTACAGGAGATTTGCGGATGGCCTGATAGATGTTCTTCTCCCGGTATTTGCGATGCAGCCATAGATCGTCCATCAGGCGGATGGGGTATTTGCGGCTACTGTCGCGCTTCATGGTTCGTCCCCGGAAACGGTAATCGTTCGTTCGGCTACTGTCCCATTTTTTCTGCCAGGGGTAGCGGCCATTACCCCTGAGGGTTCCTTGCCAGTAGGGCACCCAGGGCAACAGGCCCGCCCGGTGGGCGAGGGCGGAGCGCAGGCTCCGGCTGGCCTTATCCGTACCGGAGAATACCGGAAAAATCGCGCCGATGGGAGCGTCCGGGTCCAGTTCCCCCCAATCGTAAAGTTGCATCAGATACAGTAGCCCGGAACTCGTTTTGGTAACGGATGCCAGGTCATATACGTCCTCCTTTTTTACGGGCCTTTTATCCGCGTAGGTGTGGTAACCGGCGGTGACGTGAGCCAGCGGCTCCCCCTTGTGCAGTACCAGCACCTGCGCTCCGGGGAAAGCCCCGGCCTCGATTCCTTGTTCCAGGACAAAGTGGATGGAGTCCGCCAGCTCCGATGGCTGGGAAGAGAGGGCGGTGGAGAGCAGGAGTAGGAAAAAGAGAGGTAAGCGCATTGAGCTAATATGGGGAAAATTGGGGGAAATGGTGCTACTACATCATAAACCCCATACGACTAGAAGTAGCCAGAAGCCCAATAAAAAACGCCCTAACCAGCTCAAAGCGAGGTTAGGGCGATCTTTACGTGAACTTACAACCTACAACAACCGGCAACCCGGAACCTGTAACCTGCAACTTGTAACCTGCAACTTGTCATTTTACTTATTAGCTACGATCATCAGCTCAAGGCCAACGTCGTCACTGATGACGCGGTCTTTGGCCAGCCCTTCGATGGTGCTGTTGCCGTAGACGATGCCCCAGTCATTGCGGTCAATCGTGAACTTAGGAGAGGAAGCTTTGAACTGGTCACCGTCCATGCTTACGGTCGTGGGGATGGTTACGTTGCGGGTCTCACCTTTCAGCGTAAGGTCGCCGGAAATCTCGTGAGTCGTTCCGTCGGTGGCACCATCAACGGGCTGCACCTTGGTGATCACGAAAGAAGCCATGGGAAACTTCTCTACGTCAAAGAAATCGGCACTTTTCAGATGGCCGACGAGCTTATCACCACCATCAGCAGCGGGCATATCAGTATTGGTCAGTTGGCGGATGTCCATGGTGAACTTACCACCAACGAGCTTACCTCCGGCAATGCGGAGTTCTCCATCAGAGACGGGGATCGTACCGGTGTGGCTGTCGCCAATTAATTTAGCACCTACCCAGTTTACAACACTGGCGGAGGGGTCAACGGTAAACTGTGAGGCAGCTACCAGTTCTGAAGCAGCACCGGAAGCTTCGCCTACGGCTTCAGAAGAACCTACGGCTTCCCCTTCAGGGCCGCCACAAGAGGCAATAATGGTCGCGAATGCGAGGAGATAAAAAAAGCGTTTCATAGTCATTGTTGGTGAATGGAGGAGAACATCTGCATATTCTCCGATACTTGTTTACACTGATTCATAACGCTTTTGTGGCAGCGTTGTTAAGCGATAAGCCGGAAATAATATATTTAATGTGCCTACACGAAACATTGTGTTGATCGCTTGCCTACCGGTGTTGTTGGAAAGTTTATTTCTCAGCGTTTAAAAACAGGATTGCTGTTTCAGTATTTCGCAGTAGCTACTTCTCCCACTCTGTGTGGAAGGTTCCGCTCTGATCGAGCCGCTCGTAGGTATGAGAGCCGAAGTAATCGCGCTGGGCCTGCACCATATTGAGGGGTAGGCGCTCGGAGCGAAAAGCTTCGTAGTAATTGAAAGCTGAAGACATGCACAGTGTCGGTATGCCGCGCTCCATCGCCATGTGGAGCACATCAACGGTGCATTCGCGGCAGTCAAAAATGTCATCCCGGAACTCGCTGGTGGCAATCATATTTTTCAGGCCATCCCGCTTGCTGTAGGCCTGCCGGATTTTTTCCAGCAGCTCGGCACGGATGATGCAGCCGCCCCGCCAGATGCGGGCGATGCCTTCCAAGTCGAGATTGTACCCCAGTTCTTCGCTGGCCTCTGCCAGCAGGTGCATCCCCTGGGCGTAGCAGAGGACGAAACTGGAATACAGTGCTTTTTCAACGGCTTCAGCCAGTCCTTCTCCTTTTAGTTTCACTTCATCCGGGTGAATATGTATGTGCATTTTCGAAGTATCCTGGCGAAACTGCTTAAAGGCAGAAATGCCGCGCATAGTTACGGCGGAGTCGATCGTCGGAACGGGCACGCCGAGGTCCATTGCCGTCTGGCTGGTCCATTTTCCGGTCCCTTTCTGCTTGGCCTTATCAAGGATGACGTCGAGTAGGTGACCGTCCATTTTATCGTCACGCTGCTTCAGAATGTCGGCGGAAATTTCGATGAGGAAACTGTTCAGGCGACCCTTGTTCCACTTATCGAACAGGACGCTCATATCGTCGTTGCTCATACCACCGGCGCGTTTCAGTATATCGTAGGCTTCGGCAATGAGTTGCATCAGGCCGTACTCGATGCCGTTGTGAACCATCTTTACGTAGTGGCCGGAGCTGGACTCGCCGATGTAGGTTACGCATGGATCACCGTCTACCTTAGCGGCAACGGTTTCGAGGATGGGCTTTACGACTTCCCAGGCGGATTTGTCGCCTCCGGGCATAATGCTGGGGCCGCGGCGGGCGCCTTCGGCGCCACCGGAAACACCGGTACCGAGGAAGCGCATGTTCTTCGTCTTCAGGTATTCGTAGCGGCGGTTGGTATCGTCGTAGTGGCTGTTGCCACCGTCGATGATGATGTCTCCTTCGTCTAGTAGAGGCAGGAGGCCTTCGATGACTTTATCCACAATCTTACCAGCGGGCACGAGTAACATGATCTTGCGGGGCGTGGCCAGCAGGCTCACGAATTCCTTCTGGGTATTGACGCCTTTGACGTTCATGCCTTCGCCTTCTGCGTTGAGGGCTTTGACGGAGTCTTCGTTGATGTCAGTGCCGAGGGCGGCATAGCCATCATCCGCTACGTTGAGGAGGAAATTTCTTCCCATGACGCCGAGGCCAATCATGCCGAAGTCGTAAAGTTCTTGAGTCATTGCTGGATATATTTTGTGGTTGTGGAGGGACTTTCCTTAGGTGCAAAGGTAAGTGTTTCGGCTTTGTTCGTTTTTGGGTGTTTTGGCAAGCTTATCAGATGGCGCAGACCGGAAGATGCACTGCATTTCAAGTCGCTCAAAGTAGTCGTCAAAAGAGCCTGATTTTTTCTTCAGCCAGTTGAGGTAAACAGGCTGATAATCAAGTACCGAATGGTCGAAGTCTCCGGAAACGGACCGCAGACCAACCACGCCGATCCAAAAGCCACGCAACAACAGGTGCAGAAAGAAAGTAATGAGCAGGGAAAAATAAGCTACCTGAAGGATGAAAAAGCCACCGGCGATGACCATTAGTACCGAGCTACCGGTCAGGACATCCAGCGCAAGGCGTTCATCCATTGATTTCAGCGGTGCATACGCTCCCAAAAGCAGGAAGATGACGACACCACTGATGATGAGCTCCAGCTGCCAGCTGTCTTGCTGAATGGTGTCCAGCCATCGCTTAAGATTGTTTTTCTTTTCCTCCGGGGTGGGCATAGGCTTATTTGTAGAAATAGATGATCCGCCCGTTGCTCCATCGCAGGGTGTCATCGGTAACGATTCTTTCTCTGAACATCAACTCGTGGCGCCCTGGCGGTAGGTCGTGTACCGGAATCATGTAGGATACGCCCGGCTGCTTTCGCTGGTAGTGGAAGTGGAACAGCGGAGTGAGTTGGCGGTAAAGACTGTCGTTTACGTATACCTGACTCTTCTTTTCGAAGGCCGCCAGGATTTTGTCGTAGTCTGCGTCAGGGTTGAAGCGTTGGCCAACGGTAAACGCGCCATTAAGCTTGGTTCCCACATACTGACTCAGGTCCAGCGTTGAGTCAATAAGGAGCAGTTTTGCGTCATCATTTATGGGAATGTAAGGAACGAAGGCTTCCACCCAACCGCTGGCCGAGGCATACTTGCTGCTGAGGGTCAACCGCCAGGTGGGGGTAGCGTTATTGACCTCTTCATCGTCGTAGTTATAACTGTCTTGCCAGACTTTCCCGTCGCCAGCCATGACCGGGAAGTAGCCGTACTTGATCTGCTCAATGGAAACCCCCACCATAATCAGCAGGATCACGACGGGAAGTAGCAGGGCAAGGCGGCGGCCAAACCGGTTGTCGATCAGGTTATAATAGAGCGGACGGTAAAAACGTGCCAGGGTAGCCCATCCCATAAAAATGTAGAGGTAGTAATAGGGCCGGTTTACCCAACGAAGTTTTTTCAACCAGCCGAGGGTAACGAAATCAATGAAGTAGATGAGGCTGAATATGATCACCACCAGGCTCATCATTCCCGCCCCGCCCAGGATGCCCGTTCCCTGCCATTTTCCCCCAAAAACCAACAGGAAGATGCGCTGGAGGGTAATAGATACTAACGACCAGCTTATCAGGGACAGGAAACAAAAAAGAATCAGGAAGGCAATGGTAAAAACGACACTACAGTAGCGTTCCAACCGATTGATGTAATCATCGAACGAACCAATCCTTCGCTGCAATCGCCGGGTAAACCGCGCTTTGTAGTCCAGAGCTTCATAATCGATTTCGCCGGAAACGGAGCGCAAGCCCACTGCTGCGATCCATAAGCCGCGCAGAACTACGTGGATCAGGAGGCACACAAGCAAGGAAAGGTAGGCCGTGCGAAGGACGTAATACACGAAGATCAGGGAATTGAAGCTGTTGGACGTGTAGGCCAGTAACATCGCATCGTACTCCAGATCAGCCAGTGGTTGCCACCCACCAATGAGCAGGAAGATGACAAAGCCGCTGATCAGCAACTCCAGCTGCCAGCTTTCCTGCTGCAAAGAATCCAACCACGAGGCCGTGGTTCGTTTATCGTCTTGTTCTGTATTTCCCTCCTCCATCAGGGGAGAAAGATAAGCATTACTTTTCCAGATCAGCCACCTTACCCATCCGCCGCAGCTGCCGGGGCAGCGCCGCGTACTCCGCACCAAGGAAGGCATCCACCAGCGTTTCCGCCAGCGCAATGCCGATGACGCGACCGCCGAGGCAGATCATGTTCATATCGTCGTGCTCCACGCCCTGGGCCGCAGAGTAAGACTCATTGATGAGGCAGGCCCGCACGTTTTTGATTTTGTTCGCTGCGATGCTGGCGCCAACGCCGGAGCCACAGCAGGCGATGCCGCGGTCTACCTCCCCCGCGCCGACGGCGCGGGCCAGGGGTATGACGAAGTCCGGAAAATCATCCGCCGCGTCGTATTCATAAGCACCAAAGTCCTTTACCGAAAAGCCTTTCTTTACCAGATAAGCCTGAATTTGTTGCTTGAGTTCAATACCACCGTGGTCGGTAGCGATGCCAATTGTCATGTCGAGATGGTTAATGCTTTCCGCTTGGAAAACGTAATTTTTACGGACTTGGGCTAAAATTACTTCGCTTAAGCCGTAAACCTTCCTAAAAGTTGTCACCTTTGATAGATAAATACATCTGGCAATACTTTGCCAACCCCCACACGCCCCAAAATGGCTCCTCATTATGCCTAACAATCTTGATTCCCACGTTCTCGTTATTTTCGGTGCCTCCGGCGACCTGGCGCAGCGAAAGCTCGTCCCGGCAGTATTTGATCTTTTCCGTGGTGGGTACCTCCCGGAAAATTTTGCGCTGCTCGGTGCCTCCCGTACTGATTTTACCGACGAAGCTTTCCGTGAAAAGGTTGTATTCAAAAACGAACACTTCGACCAAAAGGATGCTACGGATGAGCAGGTAAAAGCCTTCTCCGAAATGCTCTTTTATCAAGATCTGGCTTCTTACGACAGCGATAAAGATATTAAGGCGCTGGCCGCAAGGCTAAAAAAGCTGGACAAAGAGTTCAACGTAGGCCAAAACTATATCTTCTACCTGTCCACTCCACCAAAGCTCTATAGTACTATTCCCCCGGCACTAGCCAAAGCTGGCCTCAACGAAACCAAGGAAGGTTGGGCCAGACTTATTGTGGAGAAGCCTTTCGGCTACGATGAAGAATCTGCCGTTAAGCTCAACCGGGATATTCAGACGCATTTTGAAGAAAATAGTATCTACAGAATTGACCACTACCTGGGCAAAGAAACGGTACAAAACCTGTTAGTTACGCGCTTTGCCAACGGCTTTTTCGAGCCGCTATGGAATCGTAATTATGTGCAGTCTGTTCAGATCACGGCATCAGAGACCGTAGGCGTCGGCAGCCGTGGCGGCTATTACGACGAAAGTGGTGCGATGAGGGACATGGTGCAAAACCACCTCCTTCAGGTATTGGCGCACGTAGCGATGGAGCCGCCCATCCGCGCTGACGCACACAGCATCCGCAACGAAAAGCTGAAGTTGTTCCAATCGCTGCGGGCCATCACAAAAAAGGATGTAAAGGACCACGTCATCCGTGGGCAATACACAGCAGGAGTGACGGATAAGGGCAAAGAAATTGCTTACCGGGATGCTCCAGGAGTGCCTGACGATAGCAAGACGGAGACTTACGTCGGAATGAAGTTTTTCATCGACAACTGGCGCTGGGCCGGTGTTCCATTCTTCGTTCGTACGGGCAAATGCCTGCCGCTGAAACTGACGGAAGTAGTGATCACATTCAAGAACCCGCCACAGGCCATTTTCTCAGAGTATGATGACTTTGCGATGAGCTGCGACAACCAGCTCATCATCCGCATCCAGCCCGATGAGGGCATGGCCCTCGAGTTTGGCATGAAGGTACCCGGCGAAGGGTTCCGCGTGAAGAACGTAGACATGGATTTCTTCTATCGCGATCTGACCAAGAACGACGTGCCCGCCGCCTACACCCGCCTGCTGCTCGACTGCATGAAGGGTGAACCTACGCTCTACGCCCGTGGTGACAGTGTCGAAGCAGCCTGGGCTTTCATTGATCCGATTCTCGAAGCCTGGAAGAACAACGAAGTGCCGATTTACAGCTATCCCGCCGGCAGTTGGGGGCCACTGCAAGCCGACACGTTATGGAGTGGCGAAGGCGGCTCCGGCTGGCGGAACCCTACGGCTACGCTGACGGATGGTAAGCATTATACAAAGCAGTAGTTTGTGGCACTTCAGCAACCTCAGTAAGGGACGCGGACGCGGGTGCAGGGGGAGGTTGAAGAGCCATGTAAAACCTCGTGATTAAACCTGAAGGCAAGCCGCCAGATGACGGTGACCACCATATACCAGACAGTAGCAAAAGATATGATGAACGCTGAGAGCAGGCGAATGTAGCGGGCCAGGTTATATGGTAAGGAAGTGCTCCTGGAGATCGTCCACCCGAATAATTTAATTTTCGCGCCAAAAAAAGGCAGGTGTAATCTAAGTCTTTATCGCTAATCCCTCAATTACAGTGAGTTGGCATTGCTGCCGTAAGCCTTACCCTGCACCTGCGTTCGCGCCCCGAAGTTCTTCCCAGGAAAAAATCAGTTATAATTGACAACTAATACTTCCGTTCGCGCCTTTAGAAAGGGTTAACCCCCTGTCAAATGAACGGAGCTTTCCGCGATATCTGGAAGAACCTTTCCACCACCGAACGAGACGTTGCCACCGCTCTGAGCGTTGTCTACGAAGAACGCTCCGTACTGGATCTGTCCCGCCTTCTCAACAAAATTGGTCTGCAACCGCCGGCTGGCGAGTCCCGTTTTACCCACGCAGTAACCGAACAGATCGTACACAAGCTGCACGAGTTAGGCTTCGCTGACCGCCACGATGACCGCACCTGGCGCATCGCCGAAACGCACAGTGAGTCCATCATGCGGCAGGCCAGCAGGCGACCGGATTTTCCGCATCTGCTCAACGAAGTCCGCCGTGAGTTACCCTACAAAACGTACTGGCAACCCTCCAGCCCCTTTGCGCTGATGCGCGAAATACGTATCGCGTTTTACCTTCAGCAGGAATCAAATTACGACCGGCTCCAGAAAGAGTCAGAAACCTTTTATCCGGACCAGGCCCGGACCGGCATTTTCATCGAACCTCTTTTTGCTGAGTTCGACGCCCGTTGGGTAGACAAGCTCCTGCCGGCCTGGCAGGAAATAAATGTCCGCAACGCCTTCCGAAAAGCCATCCTTACCCTGGAGCCCCTGGCTCCGTTGGTGGAGTTTTTGGAACAGTACGACGGCATCCGTGAACCCTCCGCCGGCGTACTCCGTGAGTTGCTCTGCGAAGCCTTTGTACTCCAGGGTGCCTGGAGCAGGCTACAGCTGTGGGCCGATCTGGAAACCGAAGAATGGCGCAAGGCAGCCATGCACCTGATCTATCACGTCTTACGAGACGATGACGAAGGCGCCCTGGAGTTGATCACCGGCGTTCGCAAGGGATACGAAAGAGACTTTGGCAGCAAATTCCCCGCTCACCTCGCCGGCTATCTCTACCTGCTGGCGCTGCTAAGGAACGGAGGGGTAAAAAGCGCCGAAGTAATTGGTCAGCACCTCGAAAACATCGACCCGACCCAGAACCTGCGTATGGGCGGCACCTACCTTGTGCTACGGTCACTTTTCGCTTACCTGAGAAACGATGAACACGCCCAACTGGTAGCCGGTGACGGGCTCCTGCTGGTTGAAAAAAATGCCTTTACCCACACCTTCCAGGCACTCTACCGGATGTGGACGGACAGCTCAACCGATCCGGTTGACGTAGAATACCTGGAGCAACTGGATGCCTTACGCGATAAAGCGCAGGAAAACGGCTACCACTGGGTAGAGATGGAATTAACGAAGGTGCTCGCTACCCGTCATCCGGGCGAACCCGCCCGCAAGGCATTTTCCACCCGGGCCGAAGCGCTGAGTGAAAAGTTGCGCATCTTCTCTCTCTCCGATGCTATGCCGCGGATCGAACCCTGGGAACGGGCACTGGAGGTACTGGCCAGCATGGGCCCATCAGAACAAAGAAGTGACAAGCGGACAAAGAAGACGGCTCGTTTTGTCTGGTTCGTCGATTTCGAGAAAAAAGAACTTGAACCCCGGGAACAAACGCTGGGGAAAAACGGAAGCTGGTCTAAAGGCAGAAAAGTTGCCCTCAAACGGGTCAAGCAGGGCGATGTAGCCGGCATGACGCCGCAAGACGTGAGCGTTGCCCAGGCCATTGAGGAAGATTACAGCAAATACCACCCCAATGGTCATTATCAGATCCGCTACGAGGATGCATTGCTCGCCCTGGTGGGCCACCCCAACCTTTACCTGATCCAGAACCCCGCCGTTGGTGTGGACCTGGTGCGGAGAAACCCCCAGCTGCTGATCGAGGAGGGAGACAACCGCCTTTACCTGCGTTTTGCGCAGGAGTTCAACGGCACGGGTGTACAGGTAGTGAAGGAGACCCCCACGAGGTATCAGGTCATTGAGGTCAATGAATCTCACGACAATATTCACCGGCAGATCGGTGAGGGGCTGGAAATTCCGAAACGAGCCCGCCACCGCCTGCAGGAGGTGAGTCGTAACCTGGCCAAGATCGTTGAAGTACAAAGTACCCTGAGCGGCGTCATTGATGACGTAGATGAGGCGACAACGGACGAACGGGTTTACGTTCACCTCCTCCCAGTTGGAGAAACCTTCAAAGTAGAGTTTTTCGTCAAGCCACTTCCAGACGATGATCAGTACTTCAAACCCGGTCGTGGCCGCAACAAAGTAATCGGAGAAAAAGACGGCCAGCGCCGTCTTGCCGAACGCAACATGGCCCGGGAACTTGACTTTGCCGAAAAAGTCATTCTCGATGCTCCGACCCTGCAAAAATTGGTTCATCGGGATTATGAATGGCAAGTCGATGAGGTAGAAGATTGCCTACACATCCTGTTGGAGTTGCAGCCGCTGCGTGCGCTCAACCGCATCGTACTTGAGCACCCCCGCGGTGAGAAAATCCGCCTGGTGGGCAGTGTCGACTTTGGTGATCTGAGCCTGGGCGTAAAGGAAAAAGCCGGTTGGTTCGACGTGGAAGGAGAACTGGTTGTGGATGACAATCAGGTCATCAATTTCCGTGAACTGATGGATAAAGTTGCGGAAAACGAACACAGCAAGTTCATTCAACTCAGTGAAGGCCAGTACGTCGCCCTTACCGAAAACCTCCGTCGCAAGCTGCGCGAAATGGAAGGCCTGCTGAGCGAAGGAAAAGATGGTCTTCAGCTCCACCCGCTCGCAGCCGGTATTCTGGACGATGTAGCTGACCAGCTCGGTGGTTTTGAGGTGGATGTTGCCTGGCGGGAAAGCCTGCAGCGGATTCAGTCCGTTGGCCAGACCATCGCCCGCGTCCCATCTACCTTTAAAGCAGATCTAAGACCCTACCAGCTTGACGGTTTCCGGTGGCTGATGCGCTTGGCGGACTGGGGCGTAGGTGCCTGTCTTGCGGATGATATGGGGCTGGGTAAGACCATTCAGGGACTTGCCATGCTGCAGGCCCGGGCGGAAAAAGGACCGGCGCTGGTCATCGCTCCTGCCTCCGTAACGCGAAACTGGATTCGTGAAGCCGCCAAGTTTGCTCCTACCCTTAACACCATTTTGCTGGGTGCGGGAGACCGGGCGGAAGTAATCTCCTCCGTCGGCCCCTATGACATGCTGGTGGTAAGCTACGGCCTGCTACCCTTTGAGGGAGAAGCACTGGCAGCTAAACGCTTTGGTTGCATCATCCTTGATGAAGCCCAGGCCATTAAAAACCGGGGTACCAAGCGTAGCCAGGTAGCGATGAGCCTGCAGGGAGACTTCCGGGTCGCCACCACCGGTACGCCAATCGAGAACCACCTGGGGAAACTGTGGAACCTGTTCCAGTTCCTGAACCCGGGTCTGCTCGGCAGCTTTCAGCGCTTTAACGACAAGTATACCATCCCGATTACGAAGAACAATGACAATGAGCGCCGGCAGCAACTCCGCCGCCTCATTCAACCGTTTATCCTCCGGCGCAGAAAAGAAGAGGTACTCGAAGAGTTACCACCAAAAACAGAAGTTACCCTCCACGTCGAACTCTCGCCACCGGAGCGGGCCTTCTACGAAGCATTGCGGCAACGCGCCCTGGCGCAAATTGACGACAGCGATGGCCCCAACAAGCGCTTCCAGATCCTGGCAGAACTCATGAAACTACGGCAGGCCGCCTGCCACCCCAAAATGGTGGACCCGAGCGTAGACATCGGCTCCAGTAAACTTGAGCTATTAGCTGAGACCGTTCGCGAAATAGTGGAAAGCGGCCACAAGGCGCTGATCTTCTCCCAGTTTGTTCGCCACCTTAAGCTGGTCGAAGACTGGGTAAAGGAAGAAGGCATCGACTACCAGTACCTCGACGGCAGTACGCCGGGCAAGAAGCGAGACGAAGCCGTGCAGGCATTTCAACGCGGAGAGGGCGATGTATTCCTCATTAGCCTGAAAGCCGGTGGAACGGGGCTTACCCTTACCGCTGCTGACTATGTGCTCCACCTCGACCCCTGGTGGAACCCCGCCGTGGAAGACCAGGCCAGCGACCGCGCTCACCGGATCGGGCAACAGCGTCCCGTTACGGTTTATCGGTTCGTAAGTGAAAATACAATTGAGGAAAAGATCGTTGAATTACACCACCAAAAAAGAGATTTGGCAGACAGCCTGCTGGCCGGCACCGAACAAAGTGCCAGCCTCTCGGCCAACGATCTGCTGGACCTCATCAAGTTCGGTTAATGCGTCATCTGTGCTACCTCCTGCTACTGTCAATCTTTTTCACTGCCTGTGGAGATGATGTTTTGCCCGTGCCAAAGCCCCGGTCTTACCCACGGGTGCATTACCCGGAACGCGCCTACGAGGAAGTAAGCAGCGAATATTGTTCTTTTCGCTTTGAAAAACCCGTCTCCGCTACGATCGTAAAAGAAGAAAGCTTTTTTGAAGAAGTGCCGCCTGATTCCTGCTGGTTCGACCTTCGCTTTGATCCTGCATTGAACGGCAGCGTTCATTTCTCTTATTACCCGCTGGCTTCTTATGAAGACTTTGAGGCGCTTCGGGACGAAGCCTTCAAACTCATGAATGTGCACAACAAGCGGGCCAGTGATATTGAGGAGATTGGCATTCACCGGGATGAAGCCAAGGTGCACGGTGTAGCCTTTGACATCGCAGGCTCGGCGGCCAGCCCCTTTCAGTTTTTTCTGACCGACAGTACGAATCACTTCCTACGGGGCGCTCTTTACTTTGACACTGAGGTCCGGCCAGACTCTCTGGCACCAATCATTGCCTACGCCAAGGAAGATATCTTCCGGATGGTGGAGACTTTTGAGTGGGAGGAGTAAGTCAATAATCAAACGCCAGCTTCTCACTCGGATATCCGAAGAGGTTGTCTTCTTTTATGATACGCGCCACTTTCTCCGGCACCATTTTCTCCCAACCATCCTCACCGGCACGGATCATGGCCAGCACGTTCTTGGAATAAATATCCAGGTGTTCCGCGTGGAACTCTGTCAGATCCACGATTTGCCCGCTGTCGAGTAAGTGCTTGTAGAGAAACTTCACTCCTTCTGGAATCGGGACATTCTGGGCCGTCATCAGGTCCGAAGATCCTTCCTGCCGGGCGGGGTAAATGTAGAGTTTTACGTTGCGGGTAAAGATCTCCCCGAAGGCGGCCAGTAGCCGCCCGTCCTGATTGTCGCGGAAACGGTCATTAATGAGTTGCAGCAGCTCATTGACCCCGAGTACGATGCCTACCGGCGCTACTTTATAGAGGTTCAGGTATTCGATCAGGTCTCCGTAACGCTCGTAGTTGGAGATGATGACGGTTTGGCCCAATTCGTTGAGAAGTGAGGCACGGTGCAGGAAATCGCGCTCGTTGAGCTCGGCGCTGTGCTGGAGGTTGTCCAGCGTAAGTTCGGTAAGCAGGAAGCTCTTCGTCGGGTCAATGCCTTCGGATTCCCGAAATTGTTTGTAGCCCGCCCGCAGCATATCTTCGTTGACGAGGGTAGTAGGGCGGAAACTTCCCCGGACAACCATCACTGACTTCCGGTACAAAAATTCACTGGGGTGGATGCTTCGGCCGGCGGGGTTGAACATCGTGATGTCCGTCAGGCCATGCTTCACCAGCCAGAGGCTAAGTAAGCGATTGTCTACCGGAAAGTCAGGGCCTTCCAGCACGATCATATCGATGGCTACCCGCCCCTTCAGTCCGTCGAGCAAGCTCAGCACCAGGGTTTCCGGATCGTCGTGATAATTGTAGGCGGCGTAGATCATGTTTACGCCAAGAATGCCAATGGCCTGTTGCTGCAGCTGGTTATCGTTGTCCAGCATCCGTACGTGCAGGGCCAGATCATTGTAGGTGTTGGCGGCGGAATCGAGCTGAAAACGGAGCCCCAGCCAGCCGTTGCCCCGGATGGTACGGCTGTAGTTAATGGCCGCTACCGTGTCGGCAAACACGAAGAAGGTCGTATCCGGCCGGTCGTGCCGCAGCCGGTCCACCATCAGTTCATATTCGTGAACAATCATTTTATGAATGCGGCTTTCGCATACGTAGCGCCCCGAAGGTTCTACGCCATAAATCTGATCAGAATATACTTTATCGTAAGCGCTCATCGTCTTCGCGATGGTGCCGGCGGCGGCTCCAACCTGAAAGAAGTAACGGGCAACCTCCTGGCCGGCCCCGATCTCGGCGAAGGTGCCGTAGATTTTGGGGTTGAGGTTGATCTCCAGGGCTTTCTGGTCGGTCTCGAGTAGTTGACGTTGGGGCATGGGAGGGGGACTTGATGACGTAAGCGAAAGGTACGTTTAACTTTTTTTAGAAAATTGTTCAGCTAAGAGAATAGACTAATGTATTCTGAGAAGGCATAATGCTGGGCACGGCTACCGGTTGCGATTGGCCTAAGAATACTAATACTCTCAAGATCCGCTACAATCCGGTATCCTGTTGAGGGTGTACATTTTAGCAAATCACTTACCTCGGCTACGGTGATAATTGGGTTTCGGAATAGCTGGCGAACTACGAGATGTGCTTTACTGGCCCGGCCCTTTAGTGGGCGTAAACGTTCTGGCATTGACCTTTCCAGCGCCATACTTTTTCGAAATGTTTCTATACCATCGGAAGCTGTCTTTTCCACCCCCTCAAGAAAGAACATCAACCAGCCTTTCAGATCGTTACGCTCTCTTACAGCAGAAAGACGATCATAGTAATCCGAACGGCTACGCTCCAAAAAATCGGATAGATATAGGATGGGCCGTCCTAATACCTTCCGTTCTACAAGAAAAGAAGAAATCAGTAGTCGGCCAATTCTCCCGTTTCCATCTAAGAAAGGGTGGATGGTTTCAAACTGATAATGAATCAGAGCCGCCTTAACTAAGTCCGGCAATAAGTTTCGATCATCATTCGCAAAATTCTCAAGGTCACTCATTAACCTGTCTACTTCTTGAAAAGGCGGAGGAACAAACATTGCTCGGGATGGAGAGGAACCTCCAATCCAATTTTGACTTCGTCTATATTGACCAGGTTGCTTGTTTTGACCTCGAACTCCCTGCATTAGCATATGGTGAACACGCCGAATAAACCTGGAAGAAAAGGGCAATTCTTTAGTTAGCTCCATAGCCAAATGACTCGCATCTAAATAATTGCGTACTTCTCTCCAATCACCCCTTCGTTCCTTAGCGATTGCGGATTCTTGCATTAAGGCCTCTTCAAAGTTAGTCTGTGTTCCCTCTATTTTACTTGATAAAGTAGCTTCTTTGGTTAGATGCATAGTTACAAAGAGTTCGATGTCCACGAGTTCTGAAAACGTATCCAGCCTTCCCAGAGCAAGGTCCGCCTTACTGAGCTGTAGCAATAAGTCGGAATCTACTATTTGCCACTTTCGGTTGATGATTTCCGGCATGAAAGCCTTGTAAGTGTCCTGGCGGACAAGATTACCTGCATTAAATCTATCCATTTCATTCCAAAAATAGTCCTTTTTTAAAAACGAAACAACCTTCATTGTCATTTTTGGTCGTTTTTGGAAATTTGGGCTTTGAGATTGTCAAAAAAAAGAATGAAATACCTGGGGTTGTCTTTTTTGGCCAAAAAATAGAATTTCGGTCCAATCAAAAAGGGTAATCAAGACATCGAACTCCTATTTGCCTTTCCCCTCCGTATCTTGCCTTCACCATGCTCCGAAACCTCAACACCGGAACGGTTAACCCAGAATCGGCCGACGCCGACCTCCTCGCCCGCTTCCAGAAAAGCGGCGCGGCGGACGACCTCTTGCCGCTTTACGAGCGGCACGCGGAGCTGATCTACGCCCTGGGGATTCGCTACCTCGGCACACCGGAACGAGCAGAGGATGCAGGCATGGAAATTTGGGCAGTGCTGATGGAAAAGCTACCGAAACACGACATCAGTAACTTCCGTTCCTGGTTACAAACCACCGTTAGGAACCACTGCCTGATGCAACTCCGCCGCGAAAAACGGGACCCGCTACAAAATAATGACGCGGAGCTTATGCAATCCGACCGGCTGCTGCATCTATCCACCGAATCAGATCATCAAACCAACGAAGATACTCGCCCGCTGTACCACTGCCTGAAGCAGCTGAAGGAAGAACAGGGCCGCTGCGTGCGGATGTTTTACCTGCAGGAGGGCGAGAGCTATCAAACCATTGCCGAAAAATGTAACCTAAGTGTAGGGCAGGTGCGTTCTCATTTGCAGAACGGCCGCCGTAACCTTAAAACCTGCCTGGAAGGGCAGGAGAAACTAACCGAATAAGTGTCCGAAACGAATCCTAACATCACCGAGTTGCTGCGTCGCTACCTGAGCGGTGCCATCACCGCCCCCGAGGAGGCGGAACTGGAGCGGTTGGCCCGGACGGACGAGACTTTGCGGGACGCTATGCAGGGCCTGCAATCCGCTCCGGAAGAAGACCACCTGGTACGGGTTGAGCGCTTGAAGGCCCGCGTTCGCCAGCAGGCAGAACATGGGGCGAGCACGCAGGTGCAGGGAACGGTAAAGGGCAATGTTACGAAACCTGAAGGCGCCGTCGTGCGCCCCATACAACGCTACCGTTATTACGCGGCAGCGGCG
>ENA-ORXT01002528-ORXT01002528.1-marine-metagenome-genome-assembly--contig:-NODE-2528-length-21831-cov-58.522938_pt1 | contig 21831 bp, 19 predicted proteins | sample MGYA00237868_ERZ511482 | MGnify/ENA metagenome assembly ERZ511482
AAAAAACATACCATGTCTGACAAAAAAGTAATCTTTGCCATGGAGGGCGTTACCAAAGCCTATCCCGCTGGAAAAACAGTCCTTAAAAACATTTGGCTCTCCTTTTATTACGGTGCCAAGATCGGAGTACTCGGTCTCAACGGTTCGGGTAAATCGACCTTACTCAAAATTATCGCCGGACTCGATGATAATATTCAGGGGAAGGTCACTTTTGATAAAGAATATAAAATCGGATACCTCGCACAAGAACCAGAACTTGATCCGACCAAAACCGTCAAAGAAATCGTACAGGAAGGCGTCCAGCATATCGTAGATGTCGTGACGGCTTACGAAGCCGTTTCTGCCAAACTCGCCGAGCCGATGAGCGACGAAGAGATGATGAAAGTCATCGAAGAACAGGGAGAATGGCTCGAAAAAATGGACCAGTTTGGTGCCTGGGAATTGGATCATACCCTCGAAGTCGCGATGGATGCGCTCCGCTGTCCACCCGATGATGCGAAGGTAGAGAACCTCTCGGGTGGAGAACGCCGCCGGGTAGCACTTTGTCGGTTATTACTCTCCAAGCCGGATATCCTTTTGCTCGATGAACCTACCAACCATCTGGATGCCGAGAGTGTGCACTGGTTGGAGCAGTTTTTAAAATCTTTCCCCGGAACGGTGATCGCCGTAACGCACGATAGATATTTTCTGGATAATGTAGCCGGATGGATTCTTGAACTGGATCGTGGCGAAGGAATTCCCTGGGAAGGGAACTATAGTAGTTGGCTGGAGCAAAAATCCAATCGTCTTGCTACCGAAGAAAAGCAGGAATCTAAACGTCAGAAAATTTTACGTCGGGAACTAGAATGGACCCGGATGAATTCCAAAGGCCGACAGTCCAAAGGAAAAGCGCGTTTGACTGCCTACGATTCGCTTAACGCCGCCGAAGCAAAAGAGAAAGAAGCAAAGTTGGAAATCTTTATTCCACCAGGGCCACGACTTGGTGATCAGGTAATTGATATACAGCATGTAACCAAGTCCTTCGACAATCGGATTTTAATGGAAAACCTAAACATTAAAATTCCTAAAAATGCAATTGTTGGTATTATCGGTCCCAACGGTGTCGGAAAATCTACGCTTTTTCGGATGATCATGGGAGAGGAAAAACCGGATAGTGGGGAAATTGTTATTGGCGAAACGGTAAAAGTGGCATACGTAGATCAGGGACACAAAGATCTGGTTCCGGACAAAACGATTTACGAAGTAGTCAGCCAGGGCAACGAAATAATTCAGGTGGGAACGACGGAGGTCAACGCCCGTGCTTACGTCAGCCGCTTTAATTTTGGTGGTAGTGACCAACAGAAAAAAGTAGGTGTCCTTTCCGGTGGAGAGCGAAACCGATTGCATTTGGCCATCACTTTACGCGAAGGCGGAAACGTCATTCTACTGGATGAGCCGACCAACGATATTGATGTTAACACGCTGCGAGCGCTGGAAGAGGCCATCGAAAATTTTGCGGGTTGTGTCCTGGTCGTATCGCACGATCGCTGGTTTATTGACCGTCTGGCTACGCACATTCTATCTTACGAAGACAACGGCGAATGGGTTTTCTTTGAAGGAAACTTTAGTGATTACGAAGTGAGTAAGAAAGCACGGTTGGGTGATGTGGCACCAAAGCGTCCGCAGTTTAAGACATTGTTGTAGTTTTGTTGAAACGTTGAACTTGCTTCCCTTAGGAATGAGGTAAGTTCAACGTTTCAACATAATCTTATTTAAAAACCAGGAGAACAGAAATCGGGGCAATCGAATTTATTTTGTTATAGATTCCTCGGGGTTTTATGAGAAGTTTCCGCGAACAGATCCATTTATTATTATCGCTAATTTCTGTTCATAATTTACAGAACGACTATCGGCGTCCGAGTCGTGTACTTGGTTATCACCTCAAAAATCTCTGTTTATTAAAAAGCCCATCCCTAAAATAATCCATCCCCTCATTGAAACCGCTCGCCTCGGCCTCCGCAACTGGACGCTCGACGACCTTCCCGCGATGGCGGCCATCAACGCCAATCCCGAAGTGATGCGCTATTTCCCCGGTACCCAAACCGAAGCAGAAACCAAAGCATTCATCGAACGCGCACAAACATCCTACGAAAAACTGGGCTACACCTACTTTGCCGTGGATCATTTAAAAGACAAAAAGATGATTGGTTTTATCGGCTTGGCGTATCAAGAATTTGAGTCGCGATTTACGCCCGCCACGGATATCGGCTGGCGGCTGGACCCCGCGTATTGGGGCCGTGGACTGGCGACTGAGGGCGCACAGGCTGCGCTAGGGTTTGGACTGCAGGCTTTAAAATTGTCCAGAATTATTTCTGTTGCGGTGCGCGCCAATAAACCATCCATTAAAATAATGGAAAAGATCGGATTGGAAAAACTGGGTAATTTTCAGCATCCTTTGCTGGCAGATTATCCGGATTTGAAAAGTTGTGTGGCGTACGGGATTGAGCGGAGATAAAGTCTAATAGAATAAAACTATATTACCCAAACAAACATTTTATTTATATGAATTAACCCCGGGATACTAAACATCCTGTCAGTAATCAAAACCAAATGTTATTTTTAATTAGAGGAATTACTATTTTAAACTCCATGGTGAGCGTCAGTATTTTTATTGGGGCGACGCTATTTGTTTTCCTGCTTTTCAAACGATCGCAGAAAAGTTATGCCAATATTTTTCTGGCTTTTATCATCTTATTATATGTACTCTGCCTTTTACCGGGCTATCTGTACGGAGGTCATTGGCTAAAGTATGTACCTCATCTTTCTAATATTGGGGTGCAAATTTTTCCGCTATTTGGACCTTTAATCTATTTATATACCAAATCAAATACCCAACGTGGTTTTAGGCTTCGTCCCGTCGATGCGTTGCACCTAATTCCCTTTTTTTTATTTATTATCGCAGACCCTCACCTTCTGTTGTTGGGTGGAGCGGAGAAGGTTCAAGTCTATGAAAGATTTATATTAAACGGAAAATACGATGTTCCAATCTGGATACAATTTGGGAAGGTGATCCATGCGACCATTTATTATGCCTTGTCTATCCGACTAACCTTTCTGTATAAAGAACATCTGACCGAAACTTCCTCCCATATTGATCGAGTTTATTATCAGTGGTTGCTACTATACAGTTCTGTACTGATGGTACCACTTTTGTCGATTACGGTGCTGGTTTTTACGCAGTATGAATTTATGTCCATTACCATGTTTGCCTCTTCTTTTAGTTTTTTAATCATCTCCGTTTATCTGGGTATCCTCTTCAAGCCGACCTTGTTCAATCGCTTTCCCAATCGAATGGAATCTACCGCCATGCTGGAAGAAGAACGAAAAAAATACGAGAACTCCAACTTGCAGGATAAGCAAAAGGAGCGGCTGGTAAAAAAATTGATCGACTACGTTGAAAAAGAGAAACCTTATCTGGAACCAGAATTAACCTTGGGACAATTATCCGAGCAAGTAGATATTCCGGTACATTACCTGTCACAAATTGTTAATGAAAAAATAGAGAAAACTTTTGGGGATTTTATCAATGGTTATCGAATAGAACACGCCAAAGCCATGTTGATCGACGAGCAGTACCGCCACTATACCATTATCTCAACGGCCTACGAAGCTGGATTTAATTCGAAAACAGCCTTTTACACTGCTTTCAGAAAAACCACGGGCCAAACGCCCAGTCAATATCGTAAGACGTTGCGTACTAAGTAATTATCTTATTTTATCCTTTTTTGTCATCGTCCGCTTTTATAAATCTGGACGTTCTCTCTTCCGTTTTTATAATTCAGGAGGTTCGTTTTTATGAATCCGAACGTATAAACATAACTTCCGTCCTATCTTTGTTATCGAATAACTATCTAATCTAATTTTCTAAAATACGCATTACAACCAAGTCTAGAATATCAATTTATTTATGTACAGTTCCTTAAAAAAAATTATTATGAAAACGTTTATCCTCAAATTACCAACCCTTTCTACTTTGTTTACAGTCACATTTTGCCTGTTAAATTTTGTTCCTAACTGGTCGTCCGCGCAGTCCAACACCTACTCTGATGATACCTATTCGGTGACCTATTCTAAAAACAACCTGGAATTGACCAATTTAAAAAAGACGACCAACAAACCTGCAAAGTCAGATGCCACCAGTTCTATCGCCACATACGAGGAAGGAAAATCTGATTTTGAACAGTATGTCCGCCAGGAAGTCGCCTATCCGGAATTGGCCAAGACCTATGGTTTTGAAGGCACGACTATTGTTCGTTTTAAAGTGCTGGCAGATGGTACGCTAGCTCAATTTACCGTTGTACAATCTACACATCCAATCTGTGACAAAGCAGTAATCAAAACCTTAAAGCAGATGCCTCAGTGGAACGCCGCTACGAAAAGCGGTAGACCCGTCGAAAGTGTACAACAGGTATCCGTTGACTTTCGGCTCAATTAATTACGGCTCTGAGCTGTCCTCAAAAAACCAGAAGAATAAATCCATACATCTCATCGCAAAATTTTGTGGTGGGATGTTCTTTTTGGGAGTCTAAGGAATAACCATTTTATGGACGCAGAGTGGCGGAAAAAGAGGAAGATTTGAGTTAACAGATCATTGTAGGAACAAGGCATTGCCTTGTTCCTACGTTTATCTGGCAACTTAACCTTCTCGGCAGTCTTTATTTGAGTTTTTTAAATACTTTAGAGAGTCATACCTATGCGTTGGAAGAACCGAACCACTATTGATATATTTAGGGAAACGGAGGAAGGCAATTTCAGCTGCTATAAAAACGGTATCTTTGCCCCAAAATTCACCTAAATATGAAATTAATTTTTTGGATTTTTTGTTTAATTACCTTGGTTGGAACCACCGATCCGCCAGTTGCAGGAACCTTGCTGATTACCGTTGAAAACGTAAAGAAAAATCAGGGAAAAATCCTGTTAGCTGTTTACGCAGACGACCAAAATTTTTTATCCGAAGTGACATATCGCAGTGTCCACCAAACGGTTCATCAATCGGGAGCGGTCACGGTGGAAGTAGCCGATCTTCCATACGGGAATTACGCCATCAGCCTCTACCATGATGAAAATAACAATGGAAAAATTGATACTAATTTTATGAAAATACCTAAAGAACCCTACGGATTTTCTAACAATGCCCGGGGAATCTTCGGTCCTCCTTCTTTTGAGGAATCCAGATTTTCCTTCAATAGTGCGAGGCAGGAAATCAGGATTGAGGTGAAGTAGCGTGCTGGTGCATCGGGATCGAATTAGGCAGTACCGATCAACCAGCTACAAAAAAAATAAATCATGACCTTCGCAGACCTTAATATAAGCAAACCGCTCCGTAACGCCATTGACGACCTCGGTTTTACTGAGCCAACACCGATTCAGTCGGAGACTTTTGCCATTATCAGAAGTGGAAGAAACATTGTAGGAATTGCACAAACAGGTACTGGAAAGACCCTTGCTTTTTTACTACCCGTTTTACAAGACTTGAAATTCAGCAAGCAGTTATCGCCTCGCGTACTTATTCTAGTACCTACCCGTGAGCTGGTTTTACAAGTAGTGGAACAAGCAGAACTGCTGACAAAATATTCCAATACCAGAATTTTGGGCGTATATGGTGGTACGAATATGAATACCCAAAAAGACTTGGTGGCAGCCGGTTGTGACGTATTGGTGGCGACTCCCGGAAGATTGTATGATCTGGCATTGGCTGGTTCCCTCAAACTCAACAAAATTAAACAGTTTATTATCGATGAGGTCGATGTAATGCTCGATTTAGGTTTTATTTTTCAGTTGACCAATATTTTTGAACTGGTTCCCGAGCGGCGACAAAACATTATGTTTTCCGCGACGATGACCGAGGAAGTAGATGCACTGATCAGCGACTTTTTCTTTGATCCAGTACGGGTGGCCATCGCTCTGAGTGGAACGCCACTGGATAATATCGCTCAGATTTGCTACGAACTACCAAATTTTTACACCAAAGGAAATCTGCTTATTGAACTTTTAGCGGAGATAGAAACCTATAAAAAAGTACTTGTATTTACTTCTAGTAAAAAAAATGCGGATCGATTGTTTGAATACCTTTCGGAAATCTACGAACCAGAAATGGGGATCATTCATTCTAATAAATCACAAAACTACCGTATCCGAACCATCCGTCAGTTTGACGAAGGCGCTATCCGTATTTTGCTGACGACCGATGTTATGGCACGAGGACTGGATCTGAATCAGATCAGTCACGTGATCAATGTCGATGTACCTACCTATCCGGAAAACTATATGCACCGAATCGGTCGAACAGGGAGAGCCGAGCAGGAAGGAGATGCTATTTTATTATACACCAAAAAAGAAATTCCTGCTAAAGATGCGATTGAGGAACTGATGAAATACGAGATTCCCCAGGGAGAATTACCGGAACATCTGGAAAAAGCAACCCAGCTTACACCCGAAGAACGGAAAAAACCCGGAGACCATAAAAACTATGGACGGAACGATGGTCGGGATCTGGCCGGACCAGCTTTTCACGAGAAGAGTGCAAAGAATAGTAAAGTGAATCAGGGAGGAAAATATCGGCGGGAACTCGCTAAAAAATATAAAAAGCGGAAGACGAGAGGTGATAAAATTCAAAATAACAAGAAGCGTAAAAGAAAATAAATTGTTCAGGGTAGCACCCGTTACCTTTTCATCAGAATACCTCTAACTGATTGATTTCTACCAAGTTAGTTTTGCTGCGACACTTTTTAGTTTATAATAATAGAATTTGTATTGTTTTAATAATTGCTTTTTAATAAAGTATTATAAATGTTTGAAATTAAATCTTTGTTTTTTATATACTGATATTGTATATTTGTATACCAATCCGAATTTAGAAAAGTCAGAATTCTTTTTTAAATAAAGACAATCAAACCCTATTTTCTACCTGGCAATTTTCTTAACCTGACATAATTTCTCGGGGCTTTTGCTCCGAGTGTATACGTTAGAAGGACTAATAAACCAATTAACAGAGCATAGCTTTGCGTAATACTCCGGTGGCACTGCCTCGGGGAGCTTTATTTGCCATTCCTTACAGCCTTGAGATAATATATTTCCAATAGAATCTGTCTGTTCGATCACTTCGAGTGAAAACGATAAGATTTTTTCTAATAAAACCATAACGTGCAAAGCGCCGTTCATGGACAAACCCCTATACGCCAAAGATCGAATATTCACACTATTTACAGATTAGACTTGTTAAAGGGTAACAAGTCTATTATAAAAACAAGTTCCAATGGCTAACATTTTAATTGTGGATGACAACCGTAGCATCCGACGTATTCTCGCAGAGATTTTAGAAACCCGCAAATATACCGTTCGGTCGGTGGCATCGGGTAGGGCCTGTTTAGAAATTATCACGCAGGAAAAGTTTGATTTGATTTTACTGGATATCAAGATGCAGGGCATGGATGGTCTCGAAACATTGAATGAAATAAAGTTGCTGAATTTAAAAATTCCAATCATCATGATGTCGGCCCACGGCAGTGATGAAACAGCGGAAGCGGTTAGAGAACTAGGAGCATTTCACTATATTGAGAAACCCTTTAATTCACATCAACTATTAGAAATGATCGTGGAAGGACTCAAACATGGTCGGTTGATCGATCAAGGAAATACACCTGATCACCTTAATAGAAATTCGAGATCTAGCAAGGAAATAGGCCCGACAATGATTGGTAGTTGTCCAAAATTTATAGTGATGAAAGAAGCGATGGTCATGATCGCACCAACTAATTTGCGCGTATTAATTGAGGGCCCCAATGGCGCAGGTAAAGAGCTGGTGGCCCGCTCGATTCACAATCAGAGTCTCCGAAGAAAGAAGCGATTTGTAGAAGTAAATTGTGCAGCGATTCCCGGTGAGTTAATTGAAAGTCTTTTGTTTGGTCATGTCAAAGGGGTCTTTACCGGAGCAAGCAAAGAGACGGTAGGTCTATTTCAGCAGGCCGAAGGAGGTACAATCTTTTTGGATGAAATTGGTGATATGCCCTATAGTGCACAGACTAAAATATTGCGGGTTCTAGAGGAAGAAAAGATCACCAAAGTAGGCGGTAACAAGGAGATTCCTATTGACGTAAGAGTAATTGCTGCGACCAATCAAAATCTGGCAGAAATGATTTTCGCAAAAAAATTTCGGGAGGATTTGTATTATCGTTTGGAAGAATTTGTGATCAGGGTTCCTGCGCTCAGCGAGCGTAAAGCAGATATTCCGGAATTGGTTAATTTTTTCGTTACTACCTTTTCAAGAGATAATGGTCGGACGCCACCAGAAGTTGAAAAAGAAGCCATGATGGTATTACAGCAGATACATTATTCTGGTAACATTCGCCAGCTACGAAATATTGTCAAACGCTTATTGGTGATTTCCGGAGCGTCTATTACGGTAGCCGACGTTAACCGATTTGCGCCCTCGTTGGTCAGTCAACAACGGGAAATCATCGAGATGAATAATCTGGTTCGCAAACTCGGAGGGATGGAGGCGGCAATTGTTTTTATCCGGAAAAATTTTAAAGAACAGGATCAGAAATAAAGTCAAGTTTAGGATCGAATAATTTTGTCCTGGTGCCAAAGGGACTATGGCACTAGTGCCTTCGGCATTAAATAACTGGGCATATTGATCAACGTAAGAACAAGGCATTGCCTTGTTCCTACATTGATCTGTCAACTTAACCTTCTCGGCAGTCTTTATTTGAGTTTTTCAAATACATTAGAGGGCGATACTTATGCGTTGGGAGGGCCGATTAACTAATTTACTAATCAACTGTTCTTTTTGTCTAGTTGTCTAGATAAAGCATTATTTGCAATAAATACCAATTTATTAAATCCCGGTCATTGATTTTAGGTTTTGTCTTTTTACTGTCATAAAAATAACCCGTTTTACCAAAAAAAATACATTTTCTAATTTTTAATCTGTGTATCATTGCCATGATAATTTTATCGAAATTTTTAAAATGTAGCGTATGAAAACTAAAAAGTTTACACTTGTTTATTTTCTCTTTTGTGTGCTGGGCGCAGGAACGATTCTTATGTCTTTTTCCAGTAATCCACCTAATGGACGAACGGGTGCTCCCGGTGACGGGCTTTGTACCGATTGTCATAACAATAGTAATCCACTGGGACTAGATGGAGAACTTTCTCTATCAGGTTTTCCGACGGTGGTTAATCCTGGCGAAACTTATTCTATCTCGGTAGTTGTTCGCAATGATAACGGGATGGCACAAAGGAATGGATTTCAGGCAGTTGTACTCGACGGTGCCAATAATAACATCGGCGACCTTACCGTGGATGGAGGAAACCCATCGACAGTAACGGATGCAAATGGCCGGGAGTATGTAGGACATAATCCTGCGATTAATTTTGCAGATAATGAAGTTAACTGGACTTTTAACTGGACTGCACCCGAAGGTATGGTGGGAGAAGATGTAACGCTTTACGTCGCTTCTATTATCGGTAGTGGTACGGCAGGGAATGGACAAGATCTTTATATTGAGGACAATTTTACTGCGGAGATTCAAGAGTTTGTAGCCACCAACGATTTGGAGTCTATTGCAAAGGTTGGTGTTTTTCCAAACCCTGCGAAAGAATTTTTTACGCTGCAGCTGGAAGGACCAGTTAGTGATAGAGTAAATATTCGATTGGTAACGGCCACCGGTCAATCGGTATATACACAGACTGATTTATCTTTAAATAGTTCTACGGAAATTCCAGTAGCGAATCTTTCCGGTGGAATCTATTTTCTACAGATCAACAACGAAAACGCAGCTACGGTACGTAGAGTAGTAGTGATGAAATAAAGTGGTTCTGATAACTGCCTAGCCTAAAAAAAGCCGTAGCTGAATTATCAGCTGCAGCTTTCATTTTAAGATACTGAATTTTCTATTACTAGTGCCTCATCCCGTAAGTAAATAACAAGCATAGATTGGTATGGATTTACGGGATGAAGCACTAAAATTCAAAATATAGAAATTTGGGGTTAAAGAATTTATTCTATACCGTTTGTTTTTCGTGCTTACCTTCGGCTACCTCTTCAATTAATTTTCGATTAAAAGCGGGTAAATCATCCGGATTACGGCTGGTCACCAGTCCCTGGTCCACGACTACTTCCTCGTCTACCCAGTTAGCACCGGCATTTTTCAGATCGGTTTTGATAGAACCATAAGAAGTTAATTTTCTTTCATTCACTACATCTGCCTCTGCGAGCAACCACGGTCCGTGACAAATAGCTGCTACGGGTTTTTGTGCTTTAAAGAAGTCGCGTACAAAGGATACTGCGTTGGCATCATTCCTCAATTTGTCGGGATTGATAACGCCACCGGGTAATACCAATGCGTTATAATCATCAGCGGATACCTGGCTTAGTTCTTTATCTACCGTATACTTGCTTCCCCAGTTTCCATCGGCCCAGGATTTTATTTCTCCGGACTTTAGAGATACGATGTGAACTTCTGCACCCGCACCTTGTAAAGCTTCCCGTGGTGATTTTAATTCAGATTCCTCGAATCCATCGGTTGCCAGAATGGCCACTTTCTTTGAACTTAAATCTTTCATGTTCATATTTTTAAAAGTTAAAAAATAAGTAATTGACGGAAATTAACTTTATGATTGTTTTGCTTCCGTCATTCGTAGGTATAAAGAATAAGAAAAAGAAATGTTCAGTCTTAATCTTAAGAAACTTTTCCGATCATTCCTTATTAATCGGCCATTATTTAATACCAAGTGCCCAAATATTTTCTATTAATATAGAAAGTACCAAATGGTAAAATCGAAGCTACGAGAACGATCATGGTTGTTTTAAAATCCCATTTCATTTTGCTTCGGATCAATAACGCAAGTAGAATATACGCCATGAATAAAATGCCGTGGGGCATTCCCAGTGATTTTACAAGGATGGGATTGTCCATAAAATACTTCATGGGCACTCCGACAAATAGCAGGACGAGATAGGAAAGGCCTTCGAAAAAGCTGGTAATTTTAAAAATATTAATCATAGATGAATTTTTGAAAAAAACTAAAAGGTGGAGAAATATGACAGATTTTTACTTTGAGGAAAAACTTTTGAAAATGCGGGTTAGCCTACCGCCGCCAAACCACCAAATCCATCAAGTCATTATTATTCGCCACCAGAAATCCAGGTCTTTTTTCCGCGCCCACCAGAATCATCTCCAGCGCTTTTACATCCTTGTGCAAAAATAAACCACTGTGCTCAATTTGCAGACTCGTACTAAAATTACCATCACCCAGTCCTTTTAAAAACAGTCCTTTTCCGGTATCGTAAACGGGCGTTTCTACTTCTGTTTGTATCACACTTCCCGCTAAGATCAGATCTTTAATTCCGTCTTGATCGAAGTCCCTGGCAATGATCCCGTGGATGGGCGCCAACTGTGCTTCTTTGGGTAGGGGAGACATTACAAAATTTCCATTTCCTTTATTTTCCAGGTATACGCTAGCGAAATTATTGGCCTCGTAATTGACCGAACTGGAGAGTTGTTCTTTGTCATAAATCTCTTCTAGACTCGCCGTCGCAAAACCTTCGTAGGTCGGAAATTTTTCTGCAATAAAAGGCATCTGATCGGTCGAACACTCTTTTCCTCTGACCGGTACTTTTTTTCCTTTATATATTTTACTTAAGACAATATCCAGTTGTCCGTTGTCGTCAAAATCATTGGCGTAGATATACAAAGGTTTCTTCGGAGTAGGATGGAATTTATTATTTAATCCAATATTTCCCACAATAAAATCCTCATCACCATCACCGTCCATATCTGATTTTAGCAAGCTGGACCACCACCCGTTGGTATTTTCTAGTCCCAAACTACTGGTCTTGTTTTTAAAACCATTTTCCGTGTTTTTAAAAAAGGTAATCGGCATCCATTCTCCGACCAGCATCAAGTCAATTCCGGTCCATACGGCGGCGGTAACCATCCCGATATTTTCCAAATCGGGAGCCAGCGTTTTGGTTTGATTGGTAAATGTCCCGTTTTCGTTGACGAGTAAATAGGAGGTAGGCGCCAGTGGATATTTGCCGGGCATCGTGCGACCACCGACAAAAATATCCAGGTCTCCATCTTCATCCCAATCCATTTCCGCAATGACTTTGGTACTGGAAGTCATGGTTGGCAAACGATTTTTTTGGTAGACAAAATTTCCTTTTCCGTCATTCAGATATAACCGATCTTGTAACAAGTTTTCCGCACCTTCAAAATCACCGCCACCACCACTGGCTACGTATAAATCCAAATCTTTATCACCATCAATGTCAATAAATTTGGCGCCCGTATCTTCGTGAGCCGCCGCATTTTTAAAAGCAGTAATGGTGGCTGCTGCAAATTGTCCACTTCCATTTTGAAGGTACAAAACCCCTGCCTGATCTTTGGCGCCGCCGATATAAAAATCTTCCAGTTGATCACCATTTACATCTCCTACCGCCAATGCCGGACCTAATCTGGACTGACCGTGGGGCAGTAAAATTTCTTTTTGAAAGTCGTTGAAATAATTTTCCTGATGATTAAATTGTGGTTGTAAATAACGCTTGCTGATATTGGCAAACATAGGAATTACTTTTTCTTTTTTAACAGAAGCCGAAGGCGTTTTTTGTTTGTCAACAAGGTGTAGTTGATTGATTGCCGGATTTTGAATAGTACTTTTTTTGCCGTTTACCCAGAGAATTTCTACCCGGTCAATTTTATCCAGATTACCTAATCCAAAATGAGCAATCGCTTCAACCGAAGACTTATAACCACGCGTCAACGTATAATCGACGGACTGCATTAGATCACCATAATAGATGTTTACTTTGGAATTTAAAACAGCATTATCAGTCGGCCCGTCCATTAACTTAAATTGAATATAGTTCCCGGATTTATTTTCTCTACTGTTGTTTCTATAAACAAAGGCAGGCTGATCAAAATTATTAATTACCAAATCCAAGTCACCATCCTGGTCCAGATCCGCGTAGGCTGCGCCGTTAGAAAAAGAAGGTGTGTCAAAGCCCCAGTCTGTTGTTTTTTCTACAAATTCTAACCCGTTTTTATTTCTAAAAATATTATTGGGAACGGGCGTAATATCTGCTTTTTGTAAATGTTCGAAATAATCATTTGTATTATAATCTGCTCCCTTTTCCTCCCGTAATTTATTCAGACTAATTAGCCAGTCGTTGTTCTTTGTATCTTTTTTATATCCATTGGTCACCATAAAATCCTTGAATCCGTCGTTGTCAAAATCCGCGAATAAAGGTGCCCAGCTCCAATCTGTTTGTGAGACCCCCGCAAACAAGCCAATATCACTCATGACCCCAAATCCATTGTTGATACAAAAGGTGTTCATCATATATTGTGGTGTAAATTTTTTAACGCCTGTCAAATAGTTAAAGGTAGGAATACCCATAGAGGCCATAAGTACTTTATTGCGAACATGATCTGCGGGAGTCATGTCGAGCACGGCTAAATCTGTTAACCCATCATTATTAAAATCGGCCGCATCACAGCCCATCGCGAAATACGAAGTACGTCCCAGTTTACTATTAATCTTATCGGTAAAAGTTCCGTCTCCATTGTTCATATACATAAAATCCGGAACGAAATAATCGTTGGCAATATAGACATCCAGAAAACCATTTTCGTCAAAATCATTAACCACAATTCCCAGTCCAAATCCAATCTGCTGAACGCCTGCAGCCTTTGAGATATCGGTAAATTTACCATTGCCCTCATTCCGGTACAAGGTACTGGATTCCCGGTTGTACGCAACGGGGTCCAGTGCATCTGCCAACTCATACCATTCAATTGCTCCTTCTCCTCTTCGTCTTATTGCGTGATTCATTACCCATAAATCCAGATCTCCATCCCGGTCTATATCAAAAAAACTGGCCTGGATAGAACGGGAATGATCATCGATTCCGTACGTAGTTGCTTGCTCTGTAAAAGTATTGTTTTTGTTGTTAATGTATAATTCGTTGCGCATCATATTTGCATTGGCGGAAGGACCAGCGTTACAAATATAGATATCCAGCCATCCGTCTTTATTAATGTCTACCATCGTTACACCTGTTCCCCATTTTTGACTCTGAATGCCGGCTGTTTTTGAAATATCTTCAAATTTAAAATCGCCTTTGTTGATATAAAGTCGATTGAGTGCATCATTGCCCGTAAAGAAAATATCTGGAAGCCCATCGTTATTTACATCGCCAATCGCGACTCCTGCGCCAGTATAAAAATATTCGAAAAAGGTAATCCCTCTGGTGGCTGTTTCTTCTACAAAATTCTCAAATCCTATTCCTGTACGACTGGGAGATAACAAGTCAAATTGTTTGCCACTGCTTCCCGTTATCTTCTCGGAAGAGCAGCTATTAAAAACAAGCAAGCTAACTACCAGGGACCAGCATAGTATAAAGTTTGGTTTTGAGGCAGGCAATATTTGGTTGCTATTGACAACTGTATTTTTAGTACAGAATTTTTTTTGTTGCTTAGACATAGTTTGTATGGTTAGAAATACATTCGATAATTTCACGATTTTTAAAAAACAGGTTTTCATGTTTCTTTCAGCCAAAACACGGTAAATACAATTTTTTCCGTTCTAAAAAAACTTTCGACCTTGAGCCTGCTTTTCAAGAAATTCAGACAGGTTATTTCCATCGGTAGCGACATTATTGTTTTCTACCAAGCGTCTTGTGTGCCGACGAAAAATGTTGCGCTGCAATGGCTGCCCCGATCGACAATTCGCCGGCCAACGCTACGGCACAACAAATTTCGGCAAACTTGTTTACATCCGCTGGAGACGGGCAACCGATCAAGGCTAGCGCTTCTTTCTGCGTGGGTAAGCCAGTACCTCCGCCAATGGTCCCGACGATCAAACCCGGTAAAGTGAGGGTAGCGTATAGATCGCCATTGTCTTTTACTTCCAGTCGGATTGTGCCAACGGCTGCTTCCGCGATACATGCGACATCTTGTCCGCAAGCGATGAAGATGGCGGTCAGGGCATTCGTCACGTGGCCAAGATTTCCAATCGCACCCATTTGAACCGCACCCAGCGTTCCAGTTTGCCAAAATTTTACCATATTTGCGGGCGAAGATTTAAGAACTTCTTCAACGATCTGACTGGGAAGGGTAACTTCAGCGACCACTTTTCTTCCTCTGATTTTACCAAGCGATTGGACGTTGGCTTTTTTGTCGCCGGACATATTGCCTTCGATGTAGTAGACCGTCGGTGAGTGGGGCGCTTGCTTCAGAATTTGCTTGAGGATTTGATCCGTTACCAGCGTCACCATATTTTGTCCAGCGGCGGCGCCCGTCTCGTAAGAGAAGGTAACGTGGAGCGCATTGCCTTCCTGCTGCACCTCCAGATTTACAAGCCTGGCAAACCGACTGGCCTGACGGACACTAGCCGCAATGACGGGTTGCAGAGATTTAATCCACTGGCCAAAACCAATCGCTTCTACCAGCGTCTCAAACTCAAAATAGGGACTTCGTTGTACTTGATTCGCAATCGTTCGTGCGGTAATCCCGCCACTGTCGGTGCAGGCTTTGATACCTCGATTATAGGAGGCGACCAGCGCTCCTTCCGTGGTGGCCAAAGGTATCCAATGCTCACTTTTTCCACCCGAACCTTGCAGTAATAATGGACCCGCCAAACCGATGGGTATTTGCGCAAAACCAATAAAATTTTCTATATTTCCCTGATAGGAATGGGTGTGATCTATGGGCGTCTGACCACTGATATAAGGAAGTTTTTGGTTTTGCCGTCGAAGGAGATCCAGGTATTTGTTAGGCGTATCTATGGAGTTCATTATTTTTAAATTTGTTTCCCGCAAAACTAGGAATTATATCCGTACTTTGCTTATTTCTAACCGCCTTGTCCATTTTCGAGATTTGTGGAAAAGTAATATTGAGTTATCTGAAACAAAAATAGTATGACAAGATATAAAATAAATAGTAGTTTGATTTTTTTGTTTATATAAAATGAGATTATAAATGCGAATAAAAACATCGTATTTAGACAAAAAAAGATGGGATATAATATTTTTTCATCAAACCTTTCATATGCTGTTAGATGTCCATCAGGAAACCCCAGCATTGATTTTCTATAATAAGAAATCAGTCCTACAATTATAGTAAGAAATAGTCCAAAAATGGCGAGTCTATTTTTAATTATTTTATTTTTCATTTTAGCAATTATCCTAAGAAGGTCTTGCTTTCTATTATCGAAACAGGAGAGATGATCATCTGAACGGAAATATATGGATTAATTTTTTTAGAAATGAGAAGGAGAGCGGATAATTTTAGAGAGGTGGAGCGAGCAGTTGTTATTTCTCATCTCTTAGGAACGAGGATTAAAAATATTAGTCATAATTCTGAATCTATTAGATCGTTGTTCCTTACTTAGAACTTTCTTTGATCTTTTCTTTTAGCAAGTAGAAATCTTCAGCCGCTAAACTGGAAAGATCTCCTTTCTGATATTGCTCAATCATTTTCCTTGCTTCGGCGGGCGTTGCATTTTTTATCAATTCCGGATTATGTGAAGCAATGTTATAATTGGTATCATTGGGCGTCAACTCCGATCGGTGATCATGTACTTTCTTTTTCTTAGTTTTAAAAAAGAATAAGGAAATAATGGCTAAGGCGATGATTACCAAAAATGCAATAAGTATGGAGGAAAGTGGTGTCATATTTTTTTTATTAAAAAGGAAGAGCCTCAAAAATGTTCAGTGGGCGATTAGGAATGGCGATTAAATCATTTTATGGACGCAGCGTGATGGAAAAAGAGGAAGTATAGAATCGTCATTTATTTTATCAACATTCCTTAGGATCAATTACGCTAAAAACAATACGTTAATTTTCAGTAATTCTTAATCTCAAAATCAACGCCATCTAACTCCTCCAATCCAACAAAATCTGCCCTTCCAACATAAAGCCGTCTCAAATTCGTAGCATGCTTCAAGGGTGCAAGCGACTCCACCGGATTTCCCTGATTATATAAACCAATCGTCAATTCGGTCAAATTAGTCATACTCAAGATCGGTTCAATACTTGTAATCTGATTGTTCCAAATACATAGTTGAATCAATTTTGGCAATTCCATCAATGGAGATAAATCTACAATTTGATTGTTATCAGCCCATAACACTTCCAGGTTTACCAGGTTTCGAAGTGGTTCGAGTGAGGAAATTTTGTCATTATAATCACATTCGATACGAGTCAGGTTGGTCAAATTTTTAACCCCTGAAAGGTTCGTTAACTGGAAAGTAATCCTGCGTTGGTTATTTCTATTTGTAAATTCACCTGCCCCACAGATATACAATTTTTTTTGTTCAAAAAGAAAAATTAACTCTTTATCGGATGGACGATATTGATTTTTAGATTTAGATTTACCCTTTATAAAAATCGACTCCGTAAATGCCAATCGCCACTGCGGCTCCAAATCCAGCCACCATTCCAATCGCTTTTCGGGGGTGTCAAACCAAGCTGCATTGCGATGTTCGCCCGACTTCGCCAAATCATTTCCTACCTGAAGAAGTTTATTAAAACTCGTCAACGCCTGATCATTTATTTTTATAATACCTTTTTTCATCGTGAAGGGATTTTAATTTAGAGAACTATGTAAGCTCATCCAGTTTTCTAATTCGGAAATTTGTGCTTTATAATTTTCGCCAATTCTTGAAAAATAGTCTTTCCAGTCTTCGTTGATGGCATCGATGGTTTCATACGTATCGGATGATTTGATTTCCCTGATCTCGTCTTGAATTTCTTTCTCGCTCAACAATACTTTTTCAATTTGAATTTTTAGAATTGCTGCATCATCATATTTATCAAAGGTAAAATCAAATTGACCGGTTTTTTCCAGTAACTCGGTAATTAATTTTACTTTACGAATGTCATTCATCAGGTATGCTTCGTGCAATTCCTCAAACATTTCTTGTGCCTGTTCTTTTTGTTCTTCGGTTACTCTATCAGGATGACAGATTAGCGCAGCTTTTCGATAAAGTTTTTTCAACTCCTTCAATTTTTCATCATCCAGCCGATAAATAATTCCTTTGGTAGAGGTTTCCAGGAGTTCATAATATGCCTCGTACTCCTTCAAAGCAGCTTCGTAAGTTTCCTTCATCTCGGCGTTATTCAATGATTGGATGCGCAATTTTTCTTTTCGCAAATACAATACTCGTTCAATCAAACTTCCCAGGTGCGTGTGAAATTTAGCACGAAAATGTTCAATCGTTTTTGCCAGGTCATCCCGTTCCGAACGAAGTAAATTTAATTCCCCTTCCTGAAAATATAACTCCACTTTCAACGCTGATACAATCGGATCATAAGAAATTGCCACCTGCCTAGATTGACGAATAAAATCATCAATCAAAATATTGGCATCTTCATACCTTTGATTTTCTACTGCCTTTAAAATAAAAGACAACGGCTCCGCTTGATCTGAATGCTTCAAACTATGGACCATGGCAGAGATGGTATTTTCGTCTTTAAGCTCCAACAATTTTTGAAGCGTTTCCAAACTTTTTACAGATTCGATTATCATGAAAGCAGTAATTTAGGCGTCAATAAAATTTTCTACCTTGGCAACATCTTAAGGTATAAAATAAGTTCCTAAAATACTTATTTTTTTTAACCATATTTACGGTTTTTAATTCTCATCCCTTAAATATTACCGCCTTCGCTGGTGGTAGTATTCCCGATCGAACGATACAAGCCAATACTCCTATACTGCGCCGCTCGCCTCCGATCAAAGCGCCGCTCGTTTGGACGTCCCGTCCAGATACGGCCCCACGGTACCTTTTGAGAACCCATAAAAAACATTATAACCACCAAATCAAGACAACATATTCAGCCAAAAAAAACCACCAAAAAGGCTCAAACCAAATAAAGCCTCATCTACCCCCAACTATGTCAATCTCCAAAATAACCAATCCACTCAAAAGCATCTCACCGCACCGCACCCCAAAAAAAATTTTTTTCAATTGTTTACCCCATGTTTACCCGCTACAGTATTCTAGCGGTTATTTTGGCGAGTGTACGCTTTGATAATTTAAATCACTATTAAATGAAAAATGCCCGGTAACTTTACATTTCTCCCAATACTGGATTAGGTATTCACTTCCCAATAGCCACCTCGATTAGCCCCAATCCGCTTAATAGTCTTTGCTTCTTTCAATTTCGCTAATTGTTTCTCGATACCACGTGTTGAAATACCAACATCTTTGGCTAAATCCGCGATGGTTATAAAACCATTCTCTTTGATTAATTTTAAGATTTTCTCCGAACTTTTCTCCGAACTTTTCTTTCCCCGAAAAGTAACTTGTAACCCTGAAAACTCATTTGTAAAAACAGGAGTAGGGAGGTTAAACTTCTTACATTCTTCAATAATCTTAATCGTACCTCTTCCCCACGCTTCTATTAAACCTGCTCGAAAAAACGTCGTAGCTATACCGATCGAAGGATACAAGCCAATACTCCTATACTGCGCCGCTCGCCGCTCGTTTGGACGTCCCGTCCAGATACGGCCCCACGGTACCTTTTGAGAACCCATAAAAAAACATTATAACCACCAAATCAAGACAACATATTCAGCCGAAGAAACCCACCTAAAAAAACAAACCAAATAAAGCCTCATCTACCCCCAACTACCACAATCCCAAAAATAACCAATCCATTCAAAAGCACCGCACCGCACCCAACCGCACCATACCCCAAAAAAAGTTTTTTCAATTGTTTACCCCAAACGCAAAAAATCCTTGTAAGTCGTTGACCTACAAGGATTTATATATTAAAAATAGTGACCCCGGCAGGGGGGATGCCATTTAAGAACCCATTAAAAAACATTACAACCACCCGGATTGGCAATTGGCATGAGTAGACATAGCAAATAAATAAGCAAGGCATGTATTGTCAAAACGGTGTTTTATGAGTTCTAATAGTTTTACTTATTTATTCAACATATTTTTCCCACCATATACCTTCAGAAAATCTAGGGTTCACCCAAAAAGATTTAAATTTTTTGGAATTTTTAAGAAAATACCAATGAAGTTTATTTAACCAAATTTGATCATTGAAGGGATTTTTTCCGCTTTCTAACAATTCAGTAATTAATTCATTCCCTTTTTGCTCAACAAAAATTTGATGGAATTCCTTTGCTTTTAAGTAGTCGACAATGGCATCAATCGGGCTGCCAGATATACCATTTGGGAGTCTTTTCCAACCATCTTCAGTTTTAATTCCGTGATAGGCATAGATACCAATATTCTCATCTTTATAATAAAGTTCTACATTAATGCTGATCCGTTCAGTATTATTTTTTAATACCCTAACTTTATAAATTGGAACAAATTTTAAACCTTTATACAATTTTGGAAGTAAACGAAGAGGCATTGCTGGCCCAAGTTTTTCAATATTTTCTAAGTATTTATCATATTCTTTTCCAGTTATGAAATATCCTTTTGAATTGTTGTATTCGTCAAAATGAAGTGCTCGCGAAAGGATAGATTCTACCTCCGTCGATTCTATTTTAGTTTGATAATTAATCTCTATATTATCAGACTTGCTGTATTCGAAAAATTGAATTTGATAAGGTGTTGCTTCGAACCTTACTTGGACTTGCGCAGAAAGTACATTAGAAAGAAAGATCAATGTTAGCGTTAAGAATAATATATTATTTTTCATAAAGTGCGTTAAGTTTATCAGTTTGTTTATTTCTTTTCCATTCTTCTATTTGTAGCAAGACAAGTTCAAAGTCTAATGTATTTCGTTTATCATCTAAGGTTAATTGTCTTAGCTCTCTAATTGCAGCTTTAGCATCTTTGGGAAGCTTTGAATTATGGAATAGCAAATAGGTGGATTCCTCGGTAAATTCTAGCACTAAATTTTCTATCAGCCTTATTTTGTCGGGATATTCTGTTAATAAATGATAACCCCTTGGCTCATTTTTTATTAAAACAAAGGTGCGATTTTTATTTTTAATCTTATTTAGAAACATATTTTCTTTTACCTTTAAAATGGAATATGATTTTCCTTTATAATCAATACTTACTCTTATTAATAGTCGTAGATAGTCAGGATCAAATCTTCCCTCTTGGTATCTTGGGTTGATGACAGGAGCCTGTCCAGTAAAATATATTAAGTCATAATGGGCTTGCTCTGTCGAAGACATAAAGATCTTCATTATATTATAGTAGGAAATTTTATCTAAGTAATCATTATAGTAGGAAATTTTATCTAAGTAATCAACTATTAAAGAAGGTTTAATAGATGCTCGAAAGATCGTTGAATCTGTAGAAGACGTAAGTTCATCTACGCCTATTATTGTTGCTTCAGATGAATAATCCCGAATAGTAATTGGTTCACTCCATTGATTATCAGGAAACTGTTTTTGAGAATGGCAACTACTGAATATGAAAAGGCAGAGAATTATTAGGTTTTTCATTATTATTTTAGATTAAAATTATTTTTATGCTGAAAAATTCTCGTAGAGCCGCTCGTTTGGACGTCTCGTCCAGATACGGGCCCACGGGATGCCATGAAGAATCGTGGGAATCACCAAATCAAAATAAGATGTCTAGCCAGAAAAAGCCACTAAATACCCCAGACAAAATAAAACCCCAATTACCACAATCCCCAAAATAAACCACCCACCCAAAAGCAATTCAAAGCACCCAACCGCACCGCACCCCAAAAAAAGTTTTTTTCAATTGTTTACCCCATGTTTACCCCAAACGCAAAAAATCCTTGTAAGTCATTGACCTACAAGGATTTATATATTAAAAATAGTGACCCCGGCAGGGTT
>ENA-ORXT01002529-ORXT01002529.1-marine-metagenome-genome-assembly--contig:-NODE-2529-length-21807-cov-8.826185_pt1 | contig 21807 bp, 30 predicted proteins | sample MGYA00237868_ERZ511482 | MGnify/ENA metagenome assembly ERZ511482
GCCCGCCGGCGCCCGCGCCCGCTGGCCCGCCGGCGCCCGCGCCCGCTGGCCCGCCGGCGCCCGTGCCCGCCGCGGGCGCCACGATCGCCACCGCTGTCGCCTGTCGTACGGCCGCCATTCGCTTTGCCTTCCTCCGCCGGCTGCTTGGCCGTGCGTGCTGGCGGGTGCGGGCGCGGTTGAACTCGTTGCGGCCGTCGTCTCACCCTCGCCGCCTGATGTCCCGCCGCCGTAAACGCTCCAGACCACTGCAGGGGCGGACGCAGACAGTGCCTCCCACGGCTGCATTGCGTGCCACCCCGCAGGTTCCTTCATGCCGTCCAAGTTTTCACGATGTGCGGCGGTCGCATCTTCGCTGCGGCTTCGTGGCCAACCCACCCTTCTTTGTCGATGGGCCCGAAGATACCATCATCCTGATCGGCTACTCACTGTACCCGACTGCCGTTACGCACCGGGATGTGCAAGCTGTGGATGGCGACGATGGAGACGATGGAGATGTTGGGGGAGAACTAGGGGTGGATCTCGGGCGGAAAATCCACCTTGGGGGAGGTACCGACCGGGAGGGCGCTACTGACGGGGGGGGGGGCACCAGCGGGGAGGAAGGGACAGACGAGGACGTGGTCACCAGTGAGGAGGCGGCGACCGACGATGGGGGGGGCTTGTAGAACGCCCAGGGCCTCGACTGGGGCGGCGGGAGGGATGCTCAATCCGCTGCAGCCCCGACGGCGGCACCTGTCGCGGTGGTCGCGGCGCCTTCCAACGCAGCTGCCGCCGACATGGCCCTAGATGCAGCCCCTGCAATGGCGGCCAACGCCGACGATGCCATTTACGGCGACACTGCTGCTTTCGCTCTTGCGGCGACTGCCCCCAACGTGGCTTCCGGGGCTCGTACTTCTACCCGAGTTCCGCACCCTGCTCTTGCTCCTGGTGCGCCTTTGTCGGTGCATCGACGTCCACCGGCTGCCCTAATCGCCGACCGCCTTCCCATCGGGGAAGATGTCCTCATGGAGTTTTACAAGACGGAGGTTGCCGTGGCTGTCGGTATGACGGCACGGATGGGCACCACGCCGGCCGTGACGGGCGCGTGCGTACACGGCGCTCAAGTGCTCGTCGTCGTCGAGGCGTTCGACCCCATCGTGACGTGGTCACCTTTCTCCAACTCCTGCATGCTGGCGTTTTGCAGCTGCTCGGGCGTGCTTGGCAACGGCCGCTCGGCGTTTACGGAGGTTGTGATGGAGTACCCCCAGATGCAGGCGGCGCTGAGACGGAGAAGCACGTGTCGGCACGCGTTGGCGCTCTTGCGGGCCTATGACTCCATGGCCATAGACGTTGGCGCCACTACCTACTTCGACTTTTGTACGATGCTCTCTATGACGCTCGGGCAACACCGCTCCGATGAGAGGGACGAGGAGCTGGCGCCGACGATCACCTACCACGTGTTGATGGCCGGCAGGCGCAGGAACGTGCCCATCTACGCCGTGCGCTATGACAGCATGTGTACGGCGGTCTTCATCCGGCCAACCAGCAACAAGTTCAAGCTCGCCACCTGCTGCCAGCTGTCGTGCAAATCGCGGCCGTGGGGCTGCATCCACGCAAAGGCGGTGAACAAGAACACGCTCGTCGACGCCGAGTCCGTGGCGGTAAGGGCAGAGATGGACCGCGAGAACGGGCTCTCACTCGGCCCCGACGGGGTGCTGGACAAGGAGAAGCCCCGTTTTGCTGCTCCTGGCGCTGCGCGCCGGGCTGCCGTTGCTACGCCCGTCCCCAAGCCAGACAAGCTCCCCCAACAGCGACGCGCGAGGAAATTGATTCCGTGTGCGGCCGAGGCGGCGCTGTGGGACGCGTACAGCGCGGCCGTGGATAGCTTCAGGGACGGCGGCGAGTTCCGGCAACTGGAGCGCGTGCATCTGGAGCCTGAGTTCCGTGTGTGCGGGCTACCTAGTCGTGGACGCGACATCCAGACTTGAAAGGCGGACCTATACACCATGCGCGGGCGTCTGAAAGTCGTCGTCGGCACGTGGACGTGCAGCAGCGGTCACCTGGTGGAGTATGAAGGCGCCGAGGACGGTCTGTTTGCGGCTGCCCCTGAGACGATCTACGTGCGCGTGTTCCTAGACGACGTGCTGGGAGTGTTCGTCATTGCACGCTCGACGATGGCGGCGGCATCGGAGTACCTGACAGGTTTTCTCCGCAACACGGGCGCAAACGCCGACAGGGAGGACGGTCAGGCGCGGCAGCAAGTGTCCAAAGCCGTCGGCGAGTTCACCGAGACCCTGGTCGTCCCCGACGTGGCCTTCCAATGCGGTGACTGTGGCGAAGATGAGGCGGAGGGTGGGCGCGTTAACTGCATTCTTGGCGATGGGCAGATCCTCGCAGTCTTGCAGGACTACATCAAGCCCATGTTGCGGCCGGACATGGACGCCTCGAGGGCCAACATGGCCATGACTTACGCCTGTGGCGTCCGCAACGCCACTGTGCGTGCGGTGATCAGGCACCGCGTTCGCTCCAGCGCGACGGACACGGTCTCGGTGACCGCGAGTGAGATCCTCAAGTTCCGCCCTTTCGCTGCTGTCCTAAGCGAGACCCCACCTGCCCCCCCACCTGCATCGACGGAGGAGAGCCGGGAATTGCGTACGCGGGAGCAACAAGAGAAGGCCCTTCAGTGGGCGTCGACGAAACTCTTCCACGAGTTCTTCTTCGTGCGCAACCTTCACTCTCCTACCGCGGTCGCCGCCACTGCTGCCGCCGCAAGCGCCACCGACGTGGCGCAGGTGTCGACCAGAAGCGATGACGGGAGCTTTGTGGACTTGGTCAGTGATGGCGATGGCGGCGTCCAACAAGAGTCGGCCAAACGCTCCTCAAAGTACTCGAGCGGTGTCTTGGGGAACTCTGCGGGCTAGAGCAGCAGTAGTGACACGGAGGAGGACGCGACATCTACGGAAGTCGGCCGAGATACCGAGGGGGGCACCGCTGAGGCGGGCACTCTGCCATGGGACTCTGCAGCTGGGGGTGCAGTTGAAGAGCACCTGGCGCTGGGCTTCGGCGTTCAGACGATGGCGCTAGAGGCCGTCGCGCATGCGTTACCCGTGACGCCGCCCTCGACCGGCGACGGCTCAGAGTTTTTGCTTTCTGAGCCCGGCGGCACGGACGGCGCGGCCGATGAGTTGTGTGTCACGGAGTCCGTCAAGGATGTGGGGCCCAAGACCAAGGACTGCTGGCGGGTGCCTCTTTTGTCGGTCGAGGAGCCGGCGGGCACGGCAGACGCCAACAGGGACAACCCGGTGGCAATCTAAGAGGCCGACCCGGCGTCTCCGCTGACGCAGCGCGCCGTCTCCGCCACGCTGGCGGCAAGCAAGCGGCCGCGCACGCGCGGCCTCTTCACCATCGTGCAGGTCGGCAAGATCCCCGTTTCGTTTACAGGGATTGAGCGGCTCATGCCGTACAACTGGCTCAGCGACGAGTGCATCAACGGCGTGGTCACGCTGATGCAGTTGCAGAATGACCGCACTGTGGCGGACGACCCGACGGCGCCCACCCCCTACTTTTTCAACACGTTCTTTTACGCCAAGTTGTGGCACCAGCACAAGTACTCCTACCATGCGATGCAGCGGTGGACAAAGAACTTTGACGCGTTGGCGACGGACAAGCTCTTCATCCCCGTCAACGATTGAAACACGCATTGGATCCTGGTCGCTGTCGACCATCGCGCGGGTACCATCTCGTTGTACGAATCCCTGGGCGCGAGGAACGAACGCGTCGCAGAGAGCGTGCGGCTCTGGCTGGTCGACGAGGCCGAGCACTGCAAGACGCCACAGCGCGAGTGGACGGTTGAGCACGTGTGGTGTCGCGCCCAGGAGAACGCAGATGACTGCGGCGTTTTCACGGTGATAAACATGAACTACATCGCGCAGGGCTTGGACCCAAGGACCATGAGGCGGAGCACGGCGTACTACCTTCGGCGAATTGCGGCGGAGCTGCTGGCGAAGAGAATGGGGGGGAAGGGGTGGGTGGTGGTGTACGTGGGAGAGATGGCAGGACTACATGTCTCTTGCTTTGGTCGTTTGTGCAAGATTTACGTTTTGTTTCTGTTTCTTTTCGCTCTCTAGCCGGCATACAACGATGTAGACACCCCTGCGCGCCCGCTTGACTATGTGTTGCAAAGGACGGCGTCGCGGCCGATTGGCGTCTGGGACTTCGGCGTGGTACCGATACTCTTCTCCGCGCGCACGTCCCGACGTAGTCAGGTGCTAGAGAGACGGGGGGGCGACCTTATGCTCAAGTTCTTTAAAAATGGACTCAGAAGTACGGAATTGCACGGCCGTTGCGTGTACAGCACATCAACTGTGCCCCTCGTCCCTGTGGTCCAGTGGAGGTCAAGTGAAGCTCGCCCAACAATGAGAAAGCAAGTATGACGAATTTGAACTTGAAAGGTAGCGCCCCGCTGCCGCACTGCTGATGGAATCTGCCGTCAGCACCGTGTCCACGGCCAGCTGTGAACCACCCGTCAACAGGGCCACAAACCGCCTCCCTGACCTGCCCAGGTGCTCGGACGTTACGGTGCCACATGATCTTTTGGGTCCTGGCGCACCACGGCGTGGCCCCTGCCGTGGTGCGTTGGGGTGTCTCACGGTCCTCAGGAGCGCTCTCGATGCCACGCACGCGGTCACACTTTGATGGGCGGGCAGCCACTCGTGGCGCAGCCTGATGTTGGCGACTGTCCCCCCCCCACATGCCCCCCCCGTGACTGCCGCCGTGGACCCCGTTCCCCAGCCTATGCCTGGGGCATTTTTCTTTGGCTGCCCCCGCCCCACATCGGGCCCCTTCTCGTGCCCGGTCTGGCACAATGCCATTGCCACGTCATGGGCGTCCGATGCTCACCCCCCCCTGAGGCTCGCGACCTCATGCAGGCGGCCGTCTGAGTCCCCACAACAGGGAAGCCAACGTCCCGCGACCCCTGCCGCGTGTTTGTATTCCCACCCTCCATCCCACTCGCCGCCCCGCCACCTCTTCTACCTGCCTTCCCACCATTCCTCCCGCTTTCCCCCTAGATGGGCGCTGTATCTGACGGCAGCCATGTCGAGCGTCATCCACCCCACCATCTCCCCTCACCCTCCACCGGGCTCTACCCCGCCGTAGCCTGCGGCCCTGCCGCTCGTGTGCCACGTCACCATCTCCTCCATCCTCCATCACGCTCTGCCCTGCCATTGACGGCACGCTGGCAGCCCATCTGCACCCCCAACTTCCCTCCCACCATCCGCTGCGCTCAACCCTCTCTCTCACGGCCCCTGGCACGCGACACGCCCGCCTCTTTGGCTCCCTATCATGGCTGGGGCCGCCAGCGGCGGCGCAGCGCGATAACGAGCCGCCCGCTCGGTCGCAGCGATCGATGCCGTGACCGCCGCCGCCGACGCGGCGACGGCAGCGGCGGCGGCTGCGGTCGCGGCCGCAGCTGCAATGTCGTCCGACGCGGAGTCCCTGGCCCCCACCGTGGACGACCGCAACCCGGCCTCGGTGTCGGACGTCGCGTCGGTACCGGGACGGAGGCTGGCTGCAGACGCCGTGTGTGCCGGCGAGTGCTTCGTGGGCAACCAGCCCGAGTCGTCCGCTCCTTCGGGACGGACCGTCGACGGGGAGTCCGTCGTCGGCAGGAAGACCGTCGGCGTCGAGGAGGAGTCGGCGACCTACACCAGGTCGGTGGTCGTCGACCGCCCTCCCGATGAGGCCGCCGCTGAGCCGCCTGCAGCGGATATGCCGTTCATCGAAGGTGGGACGGTGGGTCTAGCGGTGCTGGTGGGCGGCTTATCGCCCGTCGACCGCCCCGAGCCATGCAGAGGTGGAAGAGGTTCTGTGCGTCTGCACCGACTTCTTTCCCGACTCGGGCGACGCGGACGTCGACAAGGATCGGTGGATGACCGTGCTGTCCTTCGTGGCGGCCATTCTCGCAGAGCGCGTCCTCAACGTGTTCATTGGCTGCGATCTCGTCGACGTGGAGGTCCTGGCGCGGGCGCTCATCTCGCGGGCGTCCAGCTCTGAGTGGATTCAACTGGCGCCGTTCGTGACGCCTGTCGTGTTCGTGTGGCAGTTCCTTCTCCTTGTACGCTCGGCCATGGTCACAAAGCCCAACCTCTGCCAAGCTGTCGGCGAGCTCATGCTGCTCTGCGTTGCAGCAGAGGAGGAGACGATGGTGCGCTGAGCGTCCACGGCCAAGCCAGTCGCCAAGGCGTATCGCGACAAGTGGGAGGTCGGCGACGCCGCGACCTACCGGGAGTGGCTGCTCACCATTGGCGTCCAACCGCCGGTGACTCACGTCGTTGCGAAAGGGCCGTCCAAGGCCCGCGTGTTGAAGCAGGCCGACGAGCTGCGGACGGGGCAGTGTTGGCCAGGCAGGCCCGTCCTCCGTGGCTTCCCTGAAGACACAACGGCGGAGAAGCAGCGGGCCAAAGCTGCGGGCAAGCGGGAAGGGAAGAAGGCCGACAAGGACAAGGACAGCAACAAAGACGACAAGGTGAAGGGGGTCAAGGCCTGGGACGTGCACGACTTCCGGCACACGTTCCCGGACAGCGTGCTTCTCGCGCCCGGGGTTGTGACGTTTGTGTGTGGCTGCGGCTACATTGTCGGGTTTGAGTTGTTGAGGGAGACCGAAAACCCCGCGCACGTCGTGGCGGACCGCGGGCAGCGGCTTCAAAGGTTTCCCCGGGTCGTTCACTTCGACACCGCCTGCAAAGCTGAACGCAACGCCCAGCGGCGCGTGCCCTGGATGATGGACGGTGCGTGCACCGCCTGGATCATTGACCGGTTTCACAGGTGCAACCACACGTGCTTGCCGGTGTTTAACGCGGACCAGTACCCAAACCTCTCGCGTGGGCACGACACGTCGGGCGCCGAGCGGCAACATTCGATCAAGATGCGCTCGAAGAGCAGTCTTTCGTGCATGACCAAGCGCCGCTTTATTGTACGCTCCCGCATCATTGCGGCACACAACAACATCCGGACGTCCCAGCGGCGCGAGGCAACCAAGCAGGCCAACGCGTTGCGCCCCGCTGGGGAGGCCACAAGCGGCGTCGTGATCCAGCACAAGCCGATTGAAACGTTCTACCATCACTTCATTGTTATTCATTGCGAGATGGGTGACGGGTGCCCGTGCAGAGGCGAGGTGAAGCGCGTAGGGCAATCCGGGTTAGAGAGGAAGGTGTGAGAAGCCTTAGAAGTAAAGAGTAGAAGCCAGAGAATCGACAAACCCTGGACACAGTCGCAGTTCTCCTTCCACTGCATCACTCGTTGGACACAGTGGCAGCTCCCCATCAACTTCAACGGGGAACACGCAAGGGACAAAAGCCCGGGAGAGGGACTCACGATTGTAAGGAACGCCTACCGGCTGTCGCGAGGGAGCTTGGTCCGGACGCGGTCCCGTATCAAACAGGAAAACAGAGAAACTGGGCGGTTTATAATGTATGGAGATATGGAAACAAAAGGCGGCAGCAAGGCCCGTTGACACGGCCGCCACGACCCCCACCTCAAACGCAGCCGCTGCCGATACGTTCAAATGCCGTCTTTGCAGGACCGGACTCCAGCCTCAGAGGGTGGTGGGCACCCGCGCCGCGGCAATTATACGACTACAGCAAGGAGACACGACCACGACAAACCTCAAAGAAAAGAAAGCGCATCGTGGGCATAGGAACAGCAGTCAGCGGGTTACGCTGGCCAGAAATACCCCTGTCAATCTCATCTTCTCTCCCCGGTTGCTGTTGAGACGGCGGTAGCATAAATCAGCTCCCAGCGCGTAACACCTCAACCGTGCTCGCGCAATGACCCAGTGCTAGAGTCCGAGTGATAAAGACAGTGGAGTACACGTTGAGAGAAGAGAGCAACGCTGATGACCTGTCCACAGGAGCCCGATCAGCAATGCGGCTGCTCGAGGCGTGGAGCCAGGTCGCCAGCGGGGCCGCGGAGTGAAGCGGGTGCCCGCGGCAGCAATGGTTGCTGTGAAAGAAGCGGTCCATTGGAATCCACGCCGCCGAGCCAACTGGGAACAAGAGGGGGCCGCGACCAAGGCCCCAGCACCTCCAGCAGCACGCGCCGACGTCACCCACCGCGGACCCAATGCCAATGGGCACCTCCATCACTCCCAAGAGCTCCAGGCCCTGCACCGGAGCAAGACACAGCAGCAGCCTAAACGCTGGCCGGGGAATGTGACGTCGACGACGAAAGACGTCAAGCACACGCCACGCGTATGAGCGGGAGCCGTCGAGCGACGGTGAGTGACAGGGGACGCCTGACGACGGCCAAAGCCAGCACACGTGCCGCAGACTGGCGTCCGCCGCTGCGGCGCTGCGCCGCGCATCGGCGGACAGATCAGATCGGGCTTGCAAGCGCCTGGTGATCGCGAGCCAGTGTCGTTTCACCCATTGAGCACAGAAGGGACCGCTTACAGACAAGCGACCCTGCCTGCCTAAACCACGATCCCGGATGAGCGGCCTTCGTCGGAGCATTGGAAACTATAGCTGCAGTACTCCCAAGAATTACGCCGAAAGAGTTTTGTTGAGTAGCCCCCACTCGATGGACGACAAACAAGCAGGCCAGTTCATCAACCGGGCTACTGCCTGCGCTACAAGCCGCCATGGACTGTTCGCCCGCACTCATCAGTAAGGAGCCAGGGGCGGCGTATCCAGACTGACAGTCGGCGGGAGGCGTCATACTGGTCGCTGTTGTGGAATGACGCGAAGGAGGCTATTTTGCTATCGCCTCGAATGATGGTGATCTCGTAGGCAGCATCGGCAGCATGGAGCAGGGCACCAAGGAGAATTCGGCGTTACAGGTGCTCCACGGAAGGCACGGCGCAAAAGTATGATTGTAGTGCATGGTCATAGCATCTTTAGCTGTTCATGTTTGCGGTGCCGCTGATCTGTGCTAAGTCCATAGGTTTGCAGCGGACCCGGGACGGTAGCACGGCAGATATACATGGCCATCAGGGCTGTGAGCCTGGCGACGATCAGCGCGCTGCGGCGCTGCCATCAGTCGTTGGGTTTGGCCGACGGCTGTTGGCAGGCTTCTAATAGATTCTGTGTTTTGGCCCCGGTCGAGCGCCCTGAAGGCCAAGTCCTTCGAGAGGTGCGGTCTGTACAGGTCACTTGCTGGTTGTTGGGCACGGTCACGCTCCCCACAGCACGGGTGGTAACCGTTGTCTAGCAGATAGAATAGAAACCAGCCTGTGGGCACGCGCGAGGGACAGCCAAACGATTAGTGACCATCGCACCCAGCGCCTTTCGCCTCGCAGGTATTGCGCACTGTGGTGCGCATTTCTCAGACGTAGCAACGCCAAAGCACGACAGCTGTCGCTACTGTAGCAGTTCTCAAACTATTAGACAGGAAGCGACCTCAATTGCACGGGCGGTGCCTGCGTGCCCATCGTCCACCACAGATTGGCCAACTGTGTGTCTTAGCCACATACGTACCCGTTCGTGTGGGGGTGCGCAGGCGCGAGTTCCGCAGGCGCGCTTGACTGAAGCTCCCAAAAGCCCAGCATGCTGGCTCCAGGTACGGGATCTGACCGTAGAGTGTAATGACGAAGCTGTTCCTTTTGAAGGATACGAACGGGTAACGGAGGCACCTCCCCCCGCTGGCGCTGCCATCTTCGTGCTCTTTCCACCCTACAGCGTCCTCCTGCACGCTTCTTCCACCAGCATTCCGGGCTCCGCAGTATCCAGCTGCTGCCGAATGGCAGAAGAGAGCTCCGTTCTGTGAGCGCAGAGCTGAATAGAGAACCCGTCCACCGCGGCATGATCAGCTGCTGCTGAATGGCAGGAGCGAGCAATCTTCTGTCAAGGCTGTGCTGAATGGAGAACCAGTCCACCGCGGGGTGTCGAGTACACAGAAACAGATAAGCATACATATTGATTGATGGGACAACCTGAGCCGTTCGTGCGTCGCCGCACATCCACCCGCACCACAACTCCCCCTTCTACTATCCACCCGTCGTCCTGACTCTTCACCCCCCCACTCTAGTGACCCGCGTACTCCTTGGCTGTGAAAAGGTCGTTCAGGTACTCAGACACCTTCTTGCTGATGTGGTTGCCCCCAGTCGGCGGCGGTATCCGTGCCAGCAGCATCTTGCCGTCCTCCTTTGACGGCACCTTGGTGTAGGCCGCAGCCAAGGAGGCAGGCGTCTCAAAGCCGGCTTCTATGATGTAGTCGATGCACACCAGGCCGACGCCAGGCAGGATACTTAGCTGCAACGCCCACAACTGCTGCAGTGAGATCTCGCCGCGCATCAGCTTGGTGCGCTTTTCCCAAAGCGAGTAGGTGAGAAAGGCGCGCCCGCCCACGGTGTCGTCCTTGACGTATTGATGCTGCAGCCAACTGGCCATTCCGTCACGGGTGCCCAGTCGGCGGCCTCGGTGCCACACGACCGCGGAGTATAAGATAGTCGTCTCCTCAATGTTGCGCGTGTGCTGGATGAACAGGTCGGTGGTGACCACCAGCGATGAGAGGAGCTTGTTGACTTCCGCCAGCATGCCTCGGTCGCTCGCGAGGGTGGCAACCACGACTCTCTCAACCACGAAGGCTTGCAGGTGGCAGCCAGAGGCCGCCATGTAGTATGCCTGCTCTGGCATCCGCTCGTCATTGAGGGAGTCCACAAGATCCGCGACAGTCTTCCGCTCAATGATGGTGTCCAGCATCAGCTCTGTACCCGCAGGGGGGGCACCCTCAAAAGCGGCCGCGCCGGCGGCTGTCACCCGCGCAACGAGCACGGCATTGCCCGTCGGCAAGCGACGCGTGATGACCCGGTAGGCCAACCCAGGGTTGAGGCGCAGCTTGGACGCCTTGCGCCACTGCGAGCCGTCTCCCGGTCGTCAACGAGAATTAAGACCGCGGCAGCCAGCGGCCCGCTAGACCAAGGTTGCGGAGAGTAGGTCAGTGCCAGCGGCTTGCGGGCGGGCGCCATGCCGCTGCTGTTACGTGCAGTTGGTCCGGTCCCGGCAACGGGGAAGGTGCGCATGAGGTCGGCCGCCGTCTGCAGGTGGCTGCCGACACGGCCGTGCTCGGGCCAGTCGTCGACAACAGCAGACAGCATCTCACCGGCGGCGTCCATAGCAGGGTGGGAGTCGTCGTCGACAACGACGATGGCGCTGGCGCCGGAGTTGGCCACCGCCGTCGGCGCGGACAACGCGGCCTCCTCGCGATCCGCGAGGGCCTGCCTCGCAGGGGACTGTAGGGCGTCCCCGCAATCGTCGTCGATGACGATGATGACAACGACCGCTGTCACCATGGTCGTGCGCGCCGCTGGCAGCACCGTGCCGTGCACGTGCCTTCGCTGCGACACGACCCGCGTCGTCACCGCCACCTTTACCGTTGCTAGCACGCCCGACGTCGACCACAGGTCCACCACGGAGGCGCATGGTATCCAGGGCCCGATCCGTCTTGCGGTCCTCGAAGGTGCGACCGCCGGCACTCACAGCCCCGCCCGCGAGCTCGGGCCCGACCGCAGCCACAGCAACAGAGGTGGGGAATCCAAGACTACAAAGCCGCCGCATCTGTGCCACACCGCTGGTGGCCGTAGTATCAGGATAGGCTCCTGGCTCAGGAAGAGATGGGGTGCGCGGCGGCGGAGGCGGTCCGGTGGAGCCGCTTCCAGCGGCACCAACCGTATCACCGTTGCCATGACCACGTGCAGCCATCACGCCTGCGCAACGGCCGAAGATGGGAGCAGGCGAAGTGGTGAGAGGAACGAGGGGAAGTTGGAGTGGGGGGGGGCACTGAGAGGCAGATCGGCAATGCGGAGGGGGCGTGCGACCTGGAGGTAGAGCGAGGGGGGGAGGGGGCACGCATCGTACCCGTTGGTGGTGGTACGTCGCGGAGGGCCGGTGTCCCGCAGCCCGCGCAAATCTGTTAGTGGCGGGTGCCTGCAAGCACCCGCCAGCTAACTGTGAGGGGTGTGAATCGTGGGCGAACGAGAGAGCTAGAGACCACAGATCGACAGCCGTTAGGTCGATCTGGATCCAAATGGGGCATCATATCTCGGTGAAGCGCCCGAATAGGGGGGCCTCTTCGCCAGACAATGTCTTCACAGTGGGTTTCTCGCCGTGTTAATTGCATATGTGAAGTCCTGCAATGCATCATCGATATCGAAGGCCCGGCACCTCGGCCGTCGGATCCTCGCTATGCTCCACTGTCAACGAGCCAGGTCAGGGTTGTGGGACACGGCGGTGGCAGATTCGCGCAGCAGCGACCCCCTGCTGCTGAGAGGCTTTCTGGCGCGCTGGGATGGTTATGTGCATTGGGTCGCGCGAAGACCGTTCTCGCTGCTGAGCGACACTTGGATTGCGGCTGCCTCGTCCGTTCCACTGAGGCACGTGCGTCCCGCCCAAAAATTGAGAGCCACGCCTCTGCCTCCGATGCCCCAGTGGTGAAGGCTGATTGGCCGAAGCGGCCAGCGGTCTGAGCTTGTAGCTTTCGTGGCGGCAGCAGGGCCACTACTCCACTGGCGACTGGCCTGGTTCCTGACGCAGAAAGGCACATGAGGGGGCAGGGGCTGGCAGTGGACGCTGATGTGTCTGCAGCACCACACCAGCGAATCATTCGATGATCACGGTCGGCGCTCGCGCCGCCCTTGTGGGGATCTGGAAGTGTCGGGCGAGGCCACACTGGCACGAGATCTGGGAGGGCTGAGACAGCTGGGCGTGCTGCCATTGATGGAGGGTGTCCCGCTGTGTACTGGCAGGGCGCCACAGCTGCCAGCACCGCCGTGGGGACCCCCGCCGCCCCCGCGTGGATCTTGATGGGAGGGGGGAGGTCGCAGGTGCAACCGTTCTCGCCGCGCTTCTTTCTGGAAAGCAGAGCGGTCTATTTTTCGCGACTGTGCGCGCTGGTCCCTTGTGCAAGGAAGCGCTTGTCGATGCGGTGGTTCATCGTCAGCACGTTTTGAGAGGGGGTAAGTGAGGGCGGGGGGAGAGTCTGCAAACGACGATAGCCCCCCCACTATCGAACCCTGACACCCACTCGAGCCGCGGTGTGTCCAGCTTGGCACGGCATTCGGCGACCATCTGTAGTGTTGATCGCTGACGCGGTCCGTATCGGGACGTGGGCGTGGTGCGGTCTTCGTGGGGGTGGACGCCTCGATGCGAGCGGGCCGAGAGAGTGCGTCGACCGGGCGATAGGGGGCGGGGGTCAAGTCAGCAGCGCAGTCGGCCGCACGACGCCGGGCCAACGAGCACCGCCGTCAGCCGGCGCCTTTCTTTTGGATTGGGAGTTCGTGAGCGTGAAAGGCGGCAGGCAGGGCTGTCTGGGTTGGGCATGAGTTTTAGCGTCTGCTGGTGTTTACCGATTGGGGGCGCCGGAGCGTACTCGGCCGCCGTTAGTGACGAGGAGCCGCCGCAACCGCCTCTGGCGGCGGACCAGCCCCGCTGGTGGGCAGCGGTAGCACTAGTGTGAGTGTTAGGTGAGGGCGCTGCGAGTAGGTTGACGGCGCGGCCTGCGGCAATTTTGTGAGCGCCGTCGGCGACACGACTGAAACCGTCACTGGTTGCGCGGCCGGTGATGCGGGGTGTCGGATGAAAAAAGTGCTATGGAATCCTCAGCTGTTCACATTGCCGTCACAAAGGTCCTTTCTCCATCGGCCGGCTGGCCGACTTGCTGGGACGGGAGAATTGGCCTCGTGCTGTCACTCGTTTTCTGTTTTGCGCTGTCAATATGCCGGCCATCCATGCTGATGGCGTTGCCATGTCGCGCATACATTCGTGCCTCAAGTTCTCTTTGTAGTTTATTGGGGCTGGCCTTCTTATGCATCTTTCTTTCTTGTAGCGGCGACATGTGTGTGACTGCCTTTATGCTTTTATAGTATGAACCTCGTCACGGATACATGAGTCACCGCCCCATGGAGTTTGTTACTCGAAACTTTCGGGTCTCGTCGGTCAAGTCGTTGGTTTGCTAAGCGGAGCAGTGGTGTCGCGCTTGATAGGCATATCTGCGGTCAAGTGCATGCTTTTGAGCAAGACAAGAGAGGGAAAGTACAACAGACAATCAATACGTAAGGCTGCTTATCGGCCACACTACCACAGTGCCAACCAGCGAACTCATACATACCGTCTTCTTACCAGTGCCAGGGAGAGGGTAGCGAGAGCCGTACGGGTACGGGTTCTCGTCCAAGACCGCCGTGATTGTGACGGTGACCACGTCCCGGTCAATCCGCCGGCCGAAGAAAGAGTGCATGTCTTTGACAAGCCGCCCGGTAGCAACAGGCACGGACAGCTCCGACATGAGCGTGCACGTCGTAGAGTTGGGGACGGCCTCAAAAGCACGCTCCTTCGACGACGGCTTGGTGGTACTTGGGCCGATGGAGTCGTCTGCCGTAGAGATGAGGCGGTCCGCCAGCCGACGGGACCGCTTGCGGGGTAGGGAAGATGCAGCACCAGTCTCGGTGGCCGCAGCCCGCTTGCGGGTAACGGCTGGAGCCGGGTCGGCGACCTCCAGGCCAACAGCCGCGAGTTCGGCGGCGCGCAGACCCCGCTTTGACCTCCTGGTTGAACCCACCGGAGCAGTAGCTTCAGCGGCGGCCGCCCCCGAGACAGCAGTATGGGGCCGCGGCCGCCGAAACAGCACGGGTGAGCGCGCGCTTGCCTCCTGCTGGGGGTGCAGCGGCAACAACGACAGATTGTAGTGCGCCTTGCGGCGACGCTTCTTGCCCGCTCCTTCATGACGGGCCCGATGCACGGGCCGCTGTCGACCGCCGGCGCTTGTCGACCAAGCTTCCGCGTACCCCGGTTGTCAAGGCAGCTGCCGTACCGTCCGCCCCAGCGGCCGCCCCGCCAACATCCCCTCGCCGCCTTCAATCGTTGGCCTTGCGTGCGTTAGCTGCGTTGGCCTTGGCCTCCCCTCCCTTCTCAACCGCGGCAGCCCCCCCCGCCACTCGGACCGTCTGGTGCTCCACCGCCTTGCCGTCAGCTTTGCGTGAGATGCCACTTGATGATGGCGAGTGGCGAGGCGGCAGCGGAGGGCGCCGAGAAGACGAAGCCGCCGGGGTTACCAGACTGGTCTCACCCCGTGGTGTGCCACCGCCCGGTGGCAGAGGCATCCGCGCTACACTCAGTGGAGTGGCAAGGCCGGTGCTGCCAGATGATGCTGTAGCCGGCTTCTTCTTTGCTGGCAACTGCGACGGCCGGTCCGACAGGTGCGTCCTTGCATTGGAGCGCACCACAGCGACCGGCGGTGAAAGTTCGGCAGCGCAGCTGCCACCGGATGGTGCCGGTGCCGCGCTTGAGTATGGCGCTCTTGAAGGTGTCGTCGACGCCGGACTACCAGTTGGCGAGCAGGGGGTGGTCGAGAAAGGGGACTCCGAGGGAGAGGTACATGTGCCTGAAGCAGCAGCAGCCGCCACGGGTAAAGCACATGGTGCATGACCAGGGGCCATCTTCCGCCGACTATCGGCTCCAGCAGGTCCTGAAAAGAATTCATTCGCGACACCATCGTTCTCTGCAGGTCCGGGAACCGGCAGCCGAGGAGGCGAAGGCGAAGCAGCAGGAGGTCCAGGAGGCGCCGGTCGTGGTGCAGTAGTAGCAGAAGCAGCCGACGCTCCTTGATGCAAACAAGGCGGTGCCGACGGGGGTGCGCTTGGCCGTGTCGCAGGAGGAGCTGCCGCGAGTGCAGGCGGCCGCGGTCGAGAACAGACCGGATGCGCATTTGCTGAAGACCCATGCGACTCGGGAGCACAAGGTGGTCCGAGGGTCGGAGGTCGTCTTATAGCTATACCAGAAGCAACTGATCGTGCCGGAGGCTCACGAGGCGGCGCGGATGGCGGCGCACTCGTCTTTGCCGGCGGAGCTGCCGCTCTCGCAGGAGGTGGCGGTCGAGCACCAGTTTTGGTAGCACTTGTGGATGAGACAAGCATAGGCGGAGCAGCGGGTGTCGAGGTTGAGGACTTTGGCGGCGCCGAACGAGCAACAGCCCGAGCACTTGTACTTTCACCACTTGGAGTGGCCTTGGCAGCAGCTTCACCCGGCGGCGCCAAACGAGGAACAGCCCGAGCACTTGCACTCGTACCACTTAGAGCGGCCTTGGCAGCAGCTGCACCTGGCGGCGCCAAGCGAGAAACAGCCCGAGCACTTGCACTCGTACCACTTGGAGCGGCCTTGGAAGCAGCTGCACCCGCTGCCCGGGCCAGCAGCGCCGCCCGGATGGATGCGCTGTCGGATGTGGCCTTCCCGGGGGTCGCAGGGGTGACCGTCCCCACTGCAGCTGCGGCCGCGGCGCGCACAGCGGCGGGGTGGGTTGGTGGAAGCGGGGCGGGCAGCTCCTCAGGTGCCAAGCGTGCGACATGTGTTGGCCGCGGGGACCCTGTTGGCACAAAGCCGGCAGGGCGCCGGGGCTCAGACGAGAACGTCTCGCCGGGTCGCCTCGGAGCCGCCTGCAGGGATGCAAGCATGGCAGGCGACGGCGCAATGCGCGGAGCCGTCCGTAGCCCACTAAGCACCCCGAGCACGGGCGCGCGCGCCTTGCCCTGCATCCTCGCTGACTGGGAAAAGCCGGAGATGTACTTTTCCATAGCCGCGCGCGCCGCCGGCGACTTCTCAACCAGGAGAAGAAACTCGGCCAGCCGCTGCCTGGCCGTCGCTTTGCGCTTGAGTGTGATCTTGGGAAGGACCGCTGTTACCGTCGCCGTGTTGATAGTAGACGAATCCTTGGCGCACGCCAAAACGATGAGGTCCTTGTCGACAACCACGCCCAACGGCCACGGCGCGTCCTTGATAGCCTGCCGCGGCCACCACGGCAAGCAGATCCGCAACCGCCTCGCGGACATCCCGCCCGCAACAGCCGCGTTTCCCTTAACTAGGGCACAACGTAGACGCGTTAGGCGGTTGGTGGACGCGTCCAGCATGGCTCGCAGCAAGTCCTTGGCGTCAGACGTCGGGATGTGGCTCGCCGGTGCGTGGTGCATCACCGGGGCTAGGCGCTGCCAGCGCTGCCGCTTCTTGGGCCGGCCGCCGACTTGCTTCATCTTCGGCTTGCCAACGCCACGCCGCGTAGCGTCTGACGCTCCCTCCGAGGCAGACCTTGAAGAGCTGCTTGAGTCGCCCGAGTCGCCAGAGTCGTCGTCATCGACGTCGTCTCCGCTGTCGACAGGGCCAGCAGGCCGCGGGGCGCCACCCGCAGCATAGAGTGACGCGTCACCCCCCGACAAGTCACCGCCGCCCAAAGCAACACCACAACCCCCCACAACCACACCACGACCCCCCAAAACCACGCCGCTGGCCACGGTCGCGCCGACAGCCTCAGCCCCGGCGGCCGCGTCTTCGGCATGACCCGCGTCGTCGTCGGCCTCCAACACTGCTGCAGCAGCCGCTTGAGCGCGGGCAAGGTCGGCGGACTCGGCTTGAGAAGCTGTCGCCGCTCTTGCCGCAAAGTCGCCAATGGGGCCGCCACCGGCTACGCGTATGGTGCCGCCTGCTGCGGCTCCGTCGCTGCCGGTTCCCACCCTAGTGGCAGCATGTCTACGCCCTCCTCTCCCATCCCCCAGCGTGCCGCTCACGCGTCCTCCGACCCCCGCCCCTTCCCTCCGCGCCCCTCCGCCGCTCGCCACTCCGCCGGCCGCCCCTCTTCCGGCCGCCCCTCCGCCGGCAGGCGCGACCAGCTCGTCGTCCGTGGTGGTCAGAGGATGACCAAGGTCAAGCGGGTCGCGTGCGGTTGCGGCCGACGCGGGTTTGAGCGCCAGGAGGGAGCCAGACGCCGCCATCATGCCGTTCGCGCTCTCGACGTACCGGTACAACATGCTCAGCACTTGCGTGGCGGAAGCGCTCTCCACCACGTTAGGGTCCTCAAACACCTGCAGCCAGAAGATCTTTCCCGTGGTGTCGTAGCCCGACACGTGCACGTGAAAGTTGAAGTCGGTGTTGTTGGTGCGAAAGAGCTCGATCATGTCCAAGATCTGCTCCAGCCGCGCCAGGGAGACAGGACCCGTGCGCCCCGGGCCTACAAAGCGCAACAGCTAGTTCCACGTCCTTGCGGCCGCGGCACGCACGCCTGCGGACACCATGGCGCATCCAACGTGGTAGGACTCAAAGGCGCAGCAAGCAGGGCACAAGCGCGTGCATCAGGGCGGAAGGGCGGGAGTCACCGACACCAGCAACGCCAGAGAGTGCGGTCGGCATCCGCAGCGGGAGCGGCGGCGACGACGCGGGCAGGCCAAGAGCGGGGCACCCCGAGGGCCTGCGTGGGACCGGCCCAAGCGCCAGCAGCACGGGGCGCGCAATCGCAAGCTGGCGGGAGAGGAGAAAATCTCGCGCGATTGATGAGCTGACGCACAGCGGCATTCACGTGACCCAGAAGCGTCCCTTGCAGGTGCCCCGGGGGCGGCGCTCCCCACCGTCGAGGACCCGACCCGAGAGCGTAGCGGGCCCAGAGCACCCGCCGACGGGTGCCCCCAAGCAATCAGGAGGGCCAGTCAATGTCCCAATCTGAGGCCAGTCAATTTGCAGGGGCAAAAAAACTCTGTAAGATCGGCGGCAATCGAGCGCTGCATGCGTCCAATATATTCTGCAGGCCGAAAGCGCAAATTCCGGGCGACAGCCAGAGCGGCCTGAGGCGGCGTTCAGGAGAGGGTATCTTGGCTTCCTATTGGCTCAATCCGCGGCACGCACAGAAATTGGCCGTTTGGTGCCGTGCCGAGAGCCGAATGCGAGCTGGAAACGCATCGAATGCGCCCCTTGGAGACTGGTGGCACCTTCTCGCCGCAAGAACTGAGGTCTTCCTGGGCCAAACAGAGGCCACTCGCCGTTGGCTGGACATTGCTTTGAATTACCTGGACACACTTACTTCCTTTTGTTTAGAAAATTAAGGCCAGGGTATCTTCGCGAACGTGCCCGCAGTTCCACAAACGCGTTTTCAGTTTAATTTCAGCCGTCACTCTGGGGACCTTGTTGCACCAATTGTTGTTGCGAGGCGTTCCGTCAGCAAGACAGGCCTCGCGAGGGCTGTTTGCAAGCAATCCAGGACGGGGCTGGACAGCGACAGCGTCCTCGTTGGCAGAGACGCGTCCGGTCCACCCCACCCCCCCCACCCCATCCTACAGCGGCAGCAGTGTCACGCACAGGTCAGCCCCTCGATCGGCTGGCTGCCGCTGTCTCCACCTGCGGCGGCCGTCCTCGTCGATAAGAGTGCACTCGAACCGCCCCCTCGTGGCCGCGCTCGGTTGCCACGACGCCACCCCGTCTCTCACTACCCTTGTCGGTCGTTTGACACGCCCCGATCCGGCGGGTGGTTCTATCGTGGGCGGTCCCCCCACGCCACCCCCCTTCTCCCGGCCCCGGACCTTGTCCGCGTCCCGCCCCCACCCGTCGCCCACCATGTCGTACAACCCGCCCAATCCCCCGCACTACTCGTCAACCACCAGCTACGTACCCGGCGCGTCGCCGTCGGCCCCCCCCGCGTCGTCTGGGGGCTTCCCGGGGTATCCGCCGCCAGGCGGCGCGCCCGGCGGCGGCTACCCGCCGCCGCCGGGTGGCGCCTACCCGCCGAGTGCCAGCGGCGGTTATCCGCCGCCGGGGGCCCCCCCCCCAGCGTCGGGCTACCCGCCGGCCGGCGGCGCGCCTCCGTACGGGGGGGCGCCCCCCCACGGCGCGTTCCCCCACGGCGCGCCCCCACACGGCGCGCCCCCGCTGCCGTACGGTGCGCCTCCGTCGCCGGCGTATGGCGCGCCACCGCCCGGCGGGGGCGGTTACGGCGGCGCCCCGCCGCAGCCTGGTATGGGCTATGGCCCCCCGCCGCCCGGTTCGGCGGCGCCGTACGGGGGGTATGGGGGACCCCCGCCGCCGGTGGGGTATGGCGGCCCCCCGCCGCCGGGCGGTGGGTACTTTGGGGGTGCCCCGAATGGCCCGCCGCCGGGCGCGCCGCCGTCGTACGGGGGGGGGTACGGCCCCCCGCCGCCCCCCGGCGGGGGGTATGGCGGCAACGCGCCGCCCGCGTATGGCGGCGGCGGCGGTTACCCGCCGGTCAGCGGCGGCTATGGGGGCGCACCGGGCTACGGGCCCCCCCCGATGGGCGTGCCTTCGACGGCGCCCGGCGCGCACTGCAGCGGGTATGGGGACATTGCGGCCAAGCAGGCGCGGGCGGCCGAAGCGTTTCGACATCTGGACACGTGCTGCGACGGCTACCTGGACATGTCTGAGTTCCACCGCGCCCTCAACTTGCTCGGCGTGCGCATGGGTGCCGCCGACGCCGCTGCCGTCTTCCGCATGGTCGACGTTGGGGGGGACGGGCGGGTGAGCGAGAGAGAATTTGTCAGGTATGTGGACGCTGCAGCGGTTGCTCGGTGCGGGGTGGAGGCGGGGGTCTTGTGGGTGTGGGGAGATGACTGGGAGAGTCGCGTCGCGTGCGGTGCTCTATGTTTGTGGGCTTATCGCCAAGGGGTGAGCGCGGCAGATTTGTCGTCGCGGATCGCGCACCCGAGGTCCATGTCAGTGGATGGACGACAACTAACTCTCCGGTCGACGTGCTGGCGCCTCTGTCTTTATTGTGGCGTGGCGCTACTTGCTGGCTGATGTCGTTCGGGCTTTCGTTGCGCACGACCTGCCCGCTGCACAGCCACTTTATCAGTAACTTTTAAGCGGGACCGCAGCCGACCCGGTGGCCGACCACCTCATGTGGCGGCCTGTGGGTTGACGTCCACCTCGCCCTCTTGGGGTAGGCGGTGGTGGGGTCGCGATGAGTAAGTGGTGCGATGGGGTGTGAAGGGTTTGTGACTGGCGCCTCGTGCGGCCGTCGTGGTTGGTATGTCGGAACCAGAACGAGAGCGCCTGCTTGCTTGTGTTGAGCGGCGGCCAGAGCGCGGCAGAGTGGTTGGTCGTCTGTCGGTGTGTTGACGTGCGCACCGACACTGCATGCACGGTTTTTTTTTTTGTCTTTTTGTTTGCGGGAGTAGGACACTGCTGGAGGCGTAAAGAAACATGGAGTTGATGGGATTCAATGGAGCGGTCGCCTTCAGACGGTGACCGCTCGTGGCCACCGCACGTGGCTCACCCAACGGCACGCGGGCGAGCGTGTGCTGTCGCACGGGGTAGTGGTCGCGGCCACTCGGTGGCACGGGGCAAGTCGACAGACGTCGTCGCTGCCCAGCGCCTCGCAGCGAGGGCCGTGCGTCGGCATGCACCACGTCCTTGGTCGGGAGGAAGGAGGACAACCGAAAAGCGGGGGCGCCACGGCCGAGACCATGCCGCCGCACCCACAGCCAGAACCGAAACATCCTTGGCCAGTGTGCTCCACTACTGACGGCATGAAGGCACGCCAACACAGTACCCCACAGCGCTCTCAACAATAAAAGAACCAAAATAAAGGAACACCCTGTCAACAACAAAAACGAAAACCCCACGCACAACCAAGGAAGGGACGTGGACGAATGCACCGGCCCCGCGCCACGGCGCCGCGGCCACGCGGTCGGCGGCTCACCCCGCCCGACGCCGCTCCAGCGGCCACGCGTAGATGAGGGCGGCCCCCCCCAAGGCGACCGCCCCCGCCGCACCGAGCACCTGCCCCTGGGAGGCCCCCCCACGCACCAGCTGCGCCGACACGAGGGACACGGCGACTTCGGGGAAGCACTGGCTGAGGTTGAAGAGCGTCGCGTAGACGCCCGCCGACGCGGGCGCCCCGTCGGCCGCCGCCGCGTGCGTGACGGCGGCGCCCATGAGCGCCCACGGCACGGTCATGGTCGTCGCCCACGGCACGCCCGTTATCGCCAGGAGGGCGACCGCAGCGGCGGCACGGGCGGTAAAGGCGTCGCCCGCCGCCGCGTCGGCGGGCACCGCCGCCGCGGCGGCGGCGCGTGCCGCG
>ENA-ORXT01002530-ORXT01002530.1-marine-metagenome-genome-assembly--contig:-NODE-2530-length-21796-cov-11.063355_pt1 | contig 21796 bp, 17 predicted proteins | sample MGYA00237868_ERZ511482 | MGnify/ENA metagenome assembly ERZ511482
GCTTCTACTTTACCAGAATTTTATATAACATTGTGTCAATGATTGTATTGCGTAGTGAACACTTGCTATACCAATGCTTACACAGTATATGATTTAGGATGTTTAAATCGGTTAATCTTATTGAATAAATTGCTTAATATGAAACTCATTCTCAAAGCTAAGAACCAAAAGTTGGGTAATATTTATATTTTGAGTGGTTCGAAAACCACTAAAGAATTTAGAGGTGTTCTAGTCCCTAGCCTAAAATATCACCAGATACGGGATACTATTATTCATTTTCCAGAAGCTATACAGGTTTGGAATGCGGAACAAAATGCAGCAGATACGCAAAAGTCGAGCAGCTTAAGCACGCATAATAAAATAATCAAGGATTACTTAGAGTTAGATTTACTGATTGAGTCGGAATCGGAAATTGCCTTATCGGACGCAAATTCCAGTATCTCTATTCTTGATAAATATGATCGGACAGGCTTAGGAAATTGGTATATCGAAATAATTGGTCAAGGCCTAGTTGTTCCAGATGATTTTATAGAATTTGAACCTTATACAATTGAATGGCTTCCTTCTTCGGATCCACCAAATCAGATAGCTATAAAAAAAGGAGTAGAGTTGGTGTTGCAGTATTAAAAGGGGTCTAGAATTTATCAAGACGGAGGAAAACTCAAAAAAATAATTTATGAGCCTTTTCTTTTTTAGTACTATTTTCATTGTGTTGAAATAGTGCTAGAGGTGCAATCTTATTTGAGCTATGCAATAGAAGCTTAAATTACCTAGACTTAGACTATGACTTTTCCACCATCCTCCCCACTCCCAGGCCCCAACTCTACCACCTGATCCGCAGTCTGAATCAAAACATTATTATGCTCAATAAATAAAACCGTATCGCCATTATCAACGATTGACTGAAAGACATCAATCAGCTTTAAGATATCAAAATAATGCAGCCCAGTGCTCGGCTCATCAAATAGATATAAGGTAGTGCCTTTTCGTTTTTGTATCATGGACTTTGCGAGTTTCAAGCGCTGGGATTCTCCTCCCGATAAGGTATTGCCAGCTTGACCCAAAAGTATATGTCCGATACCAAGCCGCTGTAGGAGACTTAGATTTTTAACAATCGTTTCTCCAGCAAAAAAATCAATGGCCTCTAGTACCGTCATGCGAAATACATCACCGATCGACCGACCTTTAAATTTGCAAGCTAGGACAGCATCATTGTATCGCATACCTTTACATGTATCGCAAGTGAGCCAGATATCACTCATGAAATCCATACTTGTTTTAAGCTTACCGTGGCCAGCGCAAGACGGGCATTTACCATTTTTACTTTGGTGAGAGAAATCTGCTTTTTTCAAACCTGCATTTTTTGCAGATGCTGTCTTAGAAAATATAGTTTTTAATTCCTCCATAATGCCAGTGAAGGAGAGGGGAGTACCTAGCCTACTTTGGGTCAAGGCATTTTGATCTATGAGTAGGACTTCGGTAAATAGATCCAAGCCAAATACGGAAGCGCAATTTACTGCTCGTCCTTTTAGCCAAGATTGATATAGTACTTCTTTGATCAAACTAGATTTGCCACTTCCTGAAACCCCTTTGACTGCAATAAGTTGTTGAGTATAAAAGTCTACATCAATATTTTTAAGATTATTTGCAAATGCGCCTCGGACGCCAAATAGATCGACTTTTCTGTTTGGATTCTTGACGGGAGTTATTCGCTGATCGTACAACAGCTTATAGGTAACAGAATTTTTCGCCTTTGTTATATCACCTACCTTTCCTTGATAGATTACCTCGCCCCCTAAACGTCCTGCACCAGGACCCAACTCTATAATATGGTTCGCAAGGCTGATGAAAGTTGGGTCATGCTCCACCACCACTACAGTATTGCCATTTTTTATAATGGTCTTTAATACTTTGGATAGAACGAGGATCTGCTCCGCATCCAATCCGACAGTGGGTTCATCCAACACATAAGTGACGCCAAATAGATGAGTAGACAGTTGGCCTGCTAGTGTGATGCGCTGCCGTTCCCCTCCGGAAAGGCTGCTGACAGCTCTGTCCAGATTTATATACCCCACTCCAAGATCAACTATTGTTTGTAGAGATTTTATGATTCCGGGCAGAACAACATTGCTGAGAGCAAGGGTAGTTTTATTTATGCTGTTGTCATCTATGGATTCAATTATTTTCAGACAGGCACTAACACTCAATTTAGAAATTTCATGTATATTTTTCTTTAGGAAAGTCGTGTCTAATAATTCAGGTTTTAAGCGACTTCCCTGACAGCTTGGACAGGTTGTGTCGTGCAATAAATCCTCTAGTGTTTTGATGTTTTTATTATTTCGTTTGCGCTCATATTCCTCATTGATATAATTACAGAGACCGCGCCATTTAGCAGTTAAGGATTGTGTTCCTGATCTGGACTTGGTTGTAAAATTCCAAGTGACCGTCCAGGTAGTTTCACCAGTTCCAAAGAGGATGATCCCTTTTACTTCTTCGGTTAATTCTCTCCAGGGAGTATCCATATTCCAATGTTGTGTTTTGGCTACTTCTTTTAACGTAGCCATGAATTGACCATTAATATCCGCGTAATACGCTATTGCTTTATTTGTAGAAATAGCACCATCTAAAATAGATTTTTTGGGATCGACAATCAATTCTTCAGGATTGCATTTACGTTGCACGCCAAGACCTGCACATGCACTACATGCACCCAAGTGATGATTAAATGAATAGTGCTGCGCCGTGTAGATTTTACCTTCCGCTTGCGCTATTCTTGAGTACAATAATCGAAAGGCGTCATACACTCCAGACAATGTGCCCACTGTTGAACGTTTGGATGGTGTTCCACTTTTTCGGTTAATTCCAATAGCTGGCCCTAAACCAGAAAACGATGCCATTTTGGCTTCACTATTTTGCTGAAGAAAACTTCGGTTGTAAGTAGAGAGCGACTCTATAAAGCGAGCATTAGATTCTGCAAAAAGCGTATCGTATACCAAGGAAGACTTGCCACTACCAGAAACACCCGTGACTACGGTCAACTGATTTTTGGGAATACGAACATGGATATTTTTCAGTCCGTGTGTGGTCACGCCATTCAAAACTATTTCTTTATTTATATTGGAGTGGTCTACTTCTATTTTGAATTCATTTATATCGTCTTGTTGTTCCACGCTTGGAGGGCCTTGATAAATAATCTGTCCTCCACCCGCTCCTCCTTGTGGGCCAAGTTCTATATGCCAATCGCTCCAGCCAATCACTTTCTCATCTTGCTCAATACAGACAATCGTATTTCCGCGTTGCTTAATTCGGTCAAATAGTTGGAGCAAGGATTCTATATCATCATGGTGCAATCCAATGCTCGGTTCAATGATTACGTACAAAGTATCTCCCGTATCTTTTTTTTGCAATTGATTCGCGATTTTAATGCGTTGAGCCTCACCGCCCGAAAGTGTTGTGGACGATTGCCCGAGGGTCAAATATCCAAGCCCTATTTCTTGCAATATTTGGATCCCGGTCAATACCTTTTTTTGATCTATGAAAAAGGGAATCGCTTCGTTGATGGACAATTTATAAACATCAGCGATAGACAGTTCCTTATATTTTATTGCAAGTGTTTCCTTATTAAACCGATCTCCATTGCATGTCCCACAAACCAAGTCTACATTGCCTAAAAAATGCATCCCGATTTGGGTCTTCCCCGCACCCTGACAAGTCTCGCATCGTCCGCCTTTATTGTTAAATGAAAATCGAGATTTTGTAAATTTTTGAGCTTTCGATTCTGGTAAACTTGCGAAGAGATTACGAATATGATCTGAGATACCGAGATACGTCGCAGGATTACTTCGTGGTGTTTTTCCAATAGGCGAGTGATCTATAAAAATTAATTTATTGAATGCATCTATATTTTTAACACTACTTACTTTAGCCGTTTCTCCTGCTTCTATTCCCAGATGTTGACGCACCGCTTTGAGGAGAGTTCCTTTTACCAAACTAGATTTTCCTGTACCTGATCTTCCGCTGACTATATTGAGCTTACCGAGTTTAAATTCAACGTTGATATTTTTTAGATTTCTACTTTTACATCCTTGAAGAAAGAAGGTGTTAGGGATTAAGTTTTGGGTGTTGGGTTTTGAATGTAGCTTAGATTTGAGTTTGTTGCCTATATTGTTTATTGACCTATAGGTCGGACTGGTTTTCTCCAGTTCTTGTCTGGAAGTAAAGTCATTAAATGCGCCATTAAAAATAAGTTCGCCTCCATCCACTCCAGCAGCAGGGCCGATTTCTATGATGTGATCTGCACGCTTGATCGTATCCAAATCATGCTCGACGACGATCACCGTATTTCCTTTTTTGACCAGTTGTTTAAAATGATAAATCAATCTTTCGTTCTCCTCTCGATGTAATCCGATGGATGGTTCATCAAAAACATAGAGCACATCACTGAGTGGAACTAGGATTTGATTCGCGACTCGGATGCGTTGAATCTCACTTGCGCGCAATGATTTTGCAGCACGATCTAAAGTCAAATGACCCACGCCCAAGTCTTCTAACAGCTTAGCTTGAGCTACTATTTTATCGACGATTTGGCGTGCAACTTCACCCCAATCATTAGACTGTGTCCACGTTATCATTTCGTTTAGTTCGAAACGCACAATCTCCGCTATAGACTTTCCTTGTACGCTTACGCCTAGCGCATCAGCGTTCAGTCGGGTACCCGCACAGTCTGGACAAATTATTGCGTGTACATATTTAAGAATGTTCGCATTGCGATCTCTTTTGAGGATGTCCGACATCACCGGTATCATACCTTTATAGAATCCTTCCTCTCTCGGCTTTGCTTTAATACCTGTCCACTTCAGGCGAGATTCCAAACTGTGTTTTCCAAAGGGCACTTTGATTTTATCACTCCCATATAGTATCACTTTACGCTGCGCATCTGTCAGTTTATTCCATGGAATATCCACACTGAATTCTTCCGCCTCACACACCTGATTGAGCACATCTATAGTCACCTGCGAGTACATAATATACCCTGTCGGCAGGGTCGGTGCAAGTGCCCCTTCTCTGATTGTTTTTTCTGGTGAGCTGATCAAGCGATCAAGATCTATCTGCTCTTCCTTACCTATTCCATTGCATCGTTTACATTTACCTACTGCGGAATTAAATGAAAATAGCGCCCGAGAAAGCTCCACGTTTTTATCCGTCTTGCCCGTTCGCGCGTACAACAAGCGCAGCAGGTCATATATGTCCGTCATTGTTCCTACGGTCGATCGTACATGCATTCCCGTCGTCCCTTGCCCGATCGCTATCACTGGTGACAATCCTTCCATCTCATCTACCTCGGGACGGTTTAATTTGCCCATAAATTGCCTAGCAAAAGACGGCAAGGTTTCAAAATATCTACGCTGCCCTTCCTTGGCAATAAGCTCAAAGACAAGACTCGATTTTCCTGATCCTGACACCCCCGTCACTACTATGAATTTGTTGTGCGGAATGCGCAAAGAGATATCCTTCAGATTGTTTGTCTTGGCTCCTCTGATGACGATAGCTGGATGTGATTTTGAGCTCATGCGGTGAAATTAAGAAAATTAGATTTGTGGAGTTAGCTTATTATTTAGCTTGAGTGAATTCAAGTTTGTTTAATTTTTATTTGGAGGCTGCGCTGACTCCTTAAAAGCGTATGAAAAATACGCTTTTAAGGACTTGCGCCGGGTCATCCGCTACTCCCTGACGGTCGGCCCGGTGGGCTCCACTAGACATTTCGCGTAGAGCTTCATGTCTAGTGTCTAGCTACTACCCCTAGCCCAGTATTGCTTTATGCTTACGCATCGCCTGATGAGATTGGACGGTCTCAGCGTTTCAATTGTATAAATATTTGACTAGCAACTTAAGATTGCTTTTGTCCATCTTAGAATAGCGCATATATTTATCTAGCATTATTTTACGATTAAGCGTCTCGTTATTGGAGGTATTCTATTCTCAAATGTTCAGCTTTATGACCCACGGAAAAATGTTGTACATGAATTAATTGTACTAAAGATGAAGTTAGTTCATTACTTTTTGACTTTTTTATCGTCTTAATATCAAACAGTTACATAAGTAACAAGTAAATAATTAAATTAAAAAAAATGAAGAAGGAAGATTACAAAGTGAACAAAGGTGCAGCAGCTAGTGGCGGTATGGGTTTTATAAAATGGTTATTACCAATACTAATATTTTTAGGTATAGGCTGGTTTTTGTTTGCTAAGGGATGTAGTGGAGTAGATACAACATTGCCAAAAGTAAAGATGCCCGAAGTACCAGAGGTACCTTCCGTTTCCAATGTGATTGAAAAGGCAAAAACAGCAGTTGTAGGTTCGTTTGGTAAAGTAAACGACGCAGCAATGGGGATGTTGAAAGATATCAAATTTGCTTCAGGATCAGCCGGCGCGCAGATGATGGAATTCATTAAAAGTGATAAAGGTGATGAAGGTAGATTTAGATTTAAGAACTTAAACTTTGCTTCAGGAAAATCCACTATTGCAGGAGAGTCAGGTACTGAAGTGGACAATCTTTCTGCTATTCTCAAGGCATATGAAGATATCAAGGTGCAAGTAGAAGGCTTTACCGATAGTAGAGGAAATGCAGCTTCTAACCAGGCCTTATCGTTAAAGAGAGCAGAGGCAGTAAGAGCTAGATTGGTGGCAGCAGGTATACCGAATAATAGAATCTCCACTAAAGGATTTGGAGCCGCTTCACCAGTAGCTACTAATGATACAGCTGAAGGAAGAGCTCAAAACAGAAGAATAGAGGTTACTATTGTAAAGTAATAATTTCTAAAAAATAGTATTTGAAAAGTAAGGCACTACATGTGTCTTGCTTTTTTTATTAGTGGCTGTAGAGTGGATTAAATTGCCTTTTTAAAAATAAACGGAGCACCTAACTAGCCAATTTATACTTACCAATTTCCAAATCTATCTTTGTACCTGAGGTGCCATCAATATTTAGATTAGCGTCTAATTTATTTTTAAAGATATCGACCATAAAATGTCCGAATGATTCATCATTTTTAGCGATAGCCTTCGCCTGGTCAAAACCAATCCCATTGTCAGACACACACAAAATTAGTTTACCTTGCTGTTCCTTTAACAGTACCTTGATCACCCCAGACTTTCCATCTGGGAAGGCATATTTCAAAGCATTTGAAATCAATTCGTTGACAATTAATCCTATTGGAATAACGGTTTCCACATCTAAGTTAATATTCTCAATCTCGGTTTCCAATTGTATACTTCCTTCGCTAATGTTATAGGTGTAGAAAAGATCATTGGATAATTTTTCAAGATATTTCTTCATTTCGATACCCGTAAGGTTATCCTCTTTGTAAAGATCCTGATGAATTAAGGACATAGAGTGCACCCTAGTCTTGCCAAGCAATATAGCTTCTTTGGCTTCCGGATTATCAATCGATTTTGATTGTAGATTTAGCAGTGAAGAGATCACTTGCAAATTGTTTTTTACCCTGTGGTGAATTTCCCTCAATAGAACATCTTTGATCTTGTTGGCTTCTTTTATTTTTTTGTACAAGCTGTACATGACAAACACAAGAGCCGCAAAAAGTAAACTAACTATGCCAAGAATGATATTCCTCTTGCGGACAGTGCTCAATTGAAGGCTGGTTATTTCATTTTCTTTATTCAACAATTCTATTTTAGCCTGCTTCTCTTTGGTTTCAAATTTAGTCTGCGTTTCTAAAAATTTAGACTCCTGATTTACCTTCCAAATACTATCTTTAAATACAAAGTGCCTCTTCTTAAAGTCTAGCGCTTCTTTGTATTTACCTCCTGCCTCATAAGCCATGGCAGAGTATTCTAGCGCTTCTCCCATAACCTGGGTTAAATTTTCTTTTTCTCCGTAGGCGACACTCTTCTCTAAAAACTTCCTGCCCTCGTCAAACTTTCCTCTTTTTGCGAGCGTAAAGCCAAGGATAGAGCTTACCAGTGCTTCTTCCTCCTTATTTCCTAATTCTTGCTTGATAGCCAAAGATCGACGGAGGACTTCTTCTGCTTTTGCGTAATTTTTTTCTTTGATATGAATTTGAGACATATTGTGAAGAATCATACCTACTCCCCATTTACTTCCTACCGCTTCATCTATTTTCAACGCCTTATTGTAGTACTCTAGAGATTTTTTATAATCTTTAATATTAAAATATGCGGCACCAATATTTCCGTATAAATTGGCCAAATCCATTTTCATGTCCAATGGCTCCGTCACTTTAATTCCCTTGAGAAAATACTCAATGGCGACGGAATCTCTGCCAGCATCCTTCAGTAAACTACCGAGTACATTGTATGCTCTGCTTTGCCCCATACGATGTTCCACAGCATTAAAGTACGCTAAGCTTTTAAGTCCGAGATCTACACCTGCATCAAAATCCTGCTCTTCTGATTTGACACAGGCCATTGCATAGTAGACACGTGCAATACCGACGCTATCTTTTGTTTTTTCCTTATGCTCTAGAACCTTTTTGTAATAAGACTCACTGGTTTCAAAGTCTGTCTTGTACCTGTAGATCACACCAAATTGATAGTCCAAGTCTGCATTAGCCAGCTTGTAGTCACCAGCGGGAAGAAATCGCTCCGCATCCTTATTGTACATTAGGGCGCTATCTAGATTCATCCTTCTATATTCCCAGGCTAAATCTTTGTAGGCAGTAAATTTAAAGGTATCTGCAAGATCTGACTCTACTACTTGCTTTAAACTATCAAGGTATTGATTTTGGGCAACTGTGCTCTGAGGGCGTAAAAAAAGCCCAATAGCTACAGCTAATAAAGTGCGTGCTATTGCAGACATAATAGATTGGTTTGGTTAAGGTTATTGTATGACAAAATAAGAATAATTTATCGCTTTTGTTGGATAATGATGATTAAATAGATCTATAGTGAAAGTGTAATATGTATTTGGAGGCTGCGCGTAGTTCTTAAAGACGCATGAAAAATGCATCTCTAAGCACTCGCGCCAGGTCATCCGCCACTCCCTGACGGTCGGTCCTGATGGACTTCCCGAAATTCCACTGCGTTCCATTCGGGACTGGCTACTACCCTTAGCCCGCTACTGCTTTATGCTTACGCATCGCCTGGTGAGTTAGGGATACTCAGCAGTAAGTACAGTAAACCCTGAGAAAAAGCCAAGGAATTTCTTAGGTCAAAGATCTCTTTCGTTTTTTAATGCTACGAACATTACAGCGGATAGGAGAGGGGAGTGGATCAGCCTGTTCCCTGACTATAGTACCAGAGTCAAAATCGTTTACATCGCTGTGCCTTACAAAAATTTGAAAAAGCAAAACTCGAATAGGGTACACAAAGTGCCAGAAAAAGTGTTTGATAAACTGATCTGGAAGTTAGAAATTCCGACAGTGAGAGCAGCACGTGATTTAGCGTTTGTAAAAGAAGGATGTTGCTCATCAGGATTATTTTATGAGATTAGATGTGCGTTAAAGTCCGGTACTTTGAGTCTAGTGCCTAATTGGGAACAGAAAGAAAAATGCCATTATACCTTTGAGAAATATTACTCAATAAAAGACCTCTCAGAGACACTCACTACTTCCACGGCCCTGCTTCAATCCCCTAGAATAAAAATTGGAAAGCATTTTTTAATATGTACCAATTATTTCATTGCTGAACCATTGTGAAAAAAAACTACTCAATATATTTTATTGGAAGATTTATTTATTAAATTTATAAAAGAAACAGCTAACCGTAAATTAGGTTGGCTCCATAATAACCCCAAATGATTGATGTTCCAAACTTTAGCAATGCTTCGTATTTGTATATACGAATACCCATCGAAAATCAATCTAATGTTTCCTTTGCTTCTATTCTTCATGTAATTTATGGATTTCGAGTCAATATTCGACGGCACTTTTCATTTATAAATAAAATGTATTACAAATGAAGATAGCACAAGCAAATTGGTTTAAAGTTGGAATTCCATTCAAATTTTCTATTGATCATAACCTTAAGTTACGTCGTAAAAGCGAATCAATTGTTATCCAAATCATTGATGAAAAAGGTCGTAAAGGATATGGTGAGGGAGCACCTAGAGAATATGTAAATAACGAAACTATTGAGCAAACTAAAAATCAATTTAAGAGACTTGTAATACCTGATATATTGAAAATCAGTGATATAAAGGAATATTCAGAATTTTTAAAAGGGCGTAATACGTCACCTGCTTTAATCGCAGCCTTAGAAACTGCAAGCTTAGACTTATTTGCGAGACAAAATGTAGAATCCATCTCTAACTATTTAAGCTCTCAAGATAATCGAAATCTTGAATACTCTATCGTTCTTCCTGTTTTGCCATTGGAGAAACTAGATTTGTGGTTAGATAAATTGAGCGCGCAAGAACCAAGCTCAATTAAATATAAAGTCGGTCATAAAAATGATAAAATTAGCATTGACAAAATAAGGTCTGCTTTTCCTGAAATTTCACTGCGACTCGATGGTAACTGCGCTTGGGAGTTTGATGAGGCTATCTCTAAGATACAAGCGCTGTCCACTTACAAAATAGATTCTATTGAAGAGCCTTTAAAACAATCCTTAAAAAGTCGGCTCCCAGAGTTAACGAAGCATATTGATATTCCAATAGTGCTGGATGAATCGGTATGCAATATGGAAGATGCCGTTTATTTTACAAATCATATAGAAGCACACAAATTTTGTGTAAATTTAAAAATTTCGAAAATGGGTGGTCTATTTGAAATGGAACTCATTCATGCATTCCTGCGATCAAAGAACATTGAAAGTCAATTAGGATGTAATGTTGGTGAAACTGCCATACTAAGTGCAGCGGCGAGAATTTTTGCTCAAAGAAATACACTCAAATTTCTAGAAGGGTCATATGCTCCTTTTTTTATGGAGGCCGATATTGCAGAACTACCACTTCACTTTAGTAAAGGAGGAATGGCAAAACGCCTGCTGGACCCTGGTCTAGGAATTCAAATAAATGAAAGTACTCTTATAAAGTATTCAGAAGAAATATTTAATAAGTCCTTTATCAATTAAACAAATATTACCCAACGCAAAAAACAATTTCTAAATGCTAACTATCAATTTTAATGAGCAGTTAAAAATATTAAAACTCAACTTTAATTCAATCAGTGTAGATCTATTATTCGAAAAGTATTATAGCACTGGTTTTATTTATAAAGCGAAAGAAGAACTTTTAGAGCCCTATAAACCAACCATACTCAAAAATTGGCAAAAGCTTTTAAATAGTAAGGATCAACTTTTATGGATATTTACTACGAATAAACATGCAGCCCACTTTGCTAGTGTTTGTGCATGGAGAAACACAAATTTTGGTGTGCTGGCACAGCATTTAGTATCTGAAGGTAATCCATTTATGAGCTTGAGATTGATGCTTGCCGCTCAAATAAAAGCGGCTCAATGTGAATCCCCTACGCCTGTCCATGCTTCGCAGAATTGGTATAGACAGGATAACCGATATGCGCACCGAATTTTTTCTTCTATGGTCAAAAAACTCGGACCACTAAAATCTTCTATGAAGCTATTTTATTTATTGAAGCTTCCAATAAAACCTGTAGAAGCTTCGGAAAACACAGAATTTATACACGCAAACGTTACTGGCATAGACGCTTCGTTAATAGATTTTGTCGACCAACAGTTTGGACGAGTATTCACACAAGCAGAAGAATTGGATAGAGAAGATATATGTCAGACAGCTTTATCCAAAAAATATAAAGATTGTGGTTTGTTGAATACTCGAAAAGTCATTAAGTTTATCGATCAAAAAACTAATGAGATTAAAGCATGTCTGATTGCCAACAGAGCTTCAATAGGTATAAATTTTAGCTTTATTGAAAATAGAGCTTATTACATCGTTGACAAAAATCTAAGTGAAGAGGATAAAAGGAAAGTTGTATCTATCATGAATGAGGAAGCTCAAAAAGTTTATAAAAGCATCGCAATAAAATATGTTCCTATAACCACTGAAGCGCACACAGCAAAAGTTTTGCAAAGTCAGGGGGCTGAATATATCAGACAATATGTGCAAAGCATCTGGTTAAGAACAGGTTTTGATCAATGGTACGACCACATCAATTCTTTTCTGCAAAAAATAGAAGGACGAGAAGTGAAAATTCAAACTTCAAAAACATATAAAAATAGTGCTGAATATGATCTTGTCGAGCCAACCGAAAATTAAGGGCTGAAATAGGAATTGAAATTTAGTTTTCGGGGCAGACTTAAGTTTATAATAGTTATATTTTTTTGGTAAAAAATAGCCTACGGGCTATGCAACTATTTTTTGGTCAGCCGTTGAACAAAATCAATATTTACCTGTTTTTATACTTCTAATATGGATATAGATCTTGTCAAAATATTAATAAATACCGCTTTGTTCGCCCAAAGTTTGTTAATCCAAGCGGTTATATTTCCTGGATTTTTGTACTATTCAGAGGAGAGTTGGAAAGTCTGGCAACGTAATCTTGCCATGCGAATGACTATAGTCATGGTACCCTTGATGCTTGCTCAAATGATAACGTATTCTTTAAGCTTGGTAGCTGGTGTTACGAATTCAGATATATTGAGTATCGTTTTGATATTGGTAGGTTTAGCAGTTACTTTTTACATAGGATTTTCTTGGTACGAAAGATCTCAAGCAGCAGAAGACTCTATGGAGCTTCGAAAATCAGTACAAAAAATAATTTGGATTAGAACCCTTGCTTGGAGCTTGATCTTGATCATCAGCCTAATGCCACTATTCGTATAATTCATAGCCGCTAATCCATTACTCAAGTTTCGGTGTCATGCATAAATGTTTCTCTGAATCACGTTTTATTTGTAATTAAAAATTTAAGGCTGTTCTCTCACTTATTTTTTTGCCGTAAAAAAGTAACAAAAACCTTCTGGAGGCTGCTCTGCGATTATCCTCTCTTACTTCTGAATATTCCTAGTATTTTAAGTGACTGTATTATAAGTGTCTTGTGAGTCGTGAGATTCACTGAGTGTCCTACTTAGTGGGAAACGGTTCTGTGAGAGATAGGGGTAATTTCTCTTGCTTACTTGACTATCTGGAGTCCTTGTTATACTTATTTTTCAATTCATAATTTGTACTTCTTCCGCCAGGCATTTCCTTAATCAATATTTGATGATCCATTAAGCCTTGAATGTCTCTTAAAGCGGTATCCTGAGAACACTTATTAATTTTAGCCCATTTTGAAGAAGTTAATTTCCCTTTAAAATTGTCTAAAATTAGATTCATCATTTTTACTTGGCGAGCATTTAAATTTTTGGATTTATTTATTTTCCAAAATTCATGTTTAAATAAAACCTTCTTTAATATGAGGTCTGATAATTCTATGGCTTCAAGTAGGCAATTTAAAAACCAATTCATCCATTCGGTTATTTCTAGCACGCCCTTCTGTGTTCTTTCAAGAACTTGATAGTACTTTTTTCTATCCTTTCTAATTTGTGAAGACATACTGTAATAACGCTGTTTATATTTTTCTGACTTAGAAAGCATCATGTCTGTAATAGCCCTTGCTATTCTACCATTTCCGTCATCAAAAGGATGAATGGTAACGAACCATAAATGAGCTATTCCTGACTTAAACAATTTATCAAGCCTATGCTCATTATTGAACCATGTTATAAAAGTCTTCATTTCTTTGGGAAGGCGTTTTGAAATCGGAGCTTCGAAGTGAATTTTTTCCTTTCCCATTGCACCAGAGACAACCTGCATTGGTCCAGAAGAATCATCTCTCCAATTTCCAACAACTATTTTATGCATTCCGCTTCTACCTGACGGAAACAGCGCCGAATGCCAGCCAAACAATCTATCTTCAGTAAGATCGTTATCAAAATTCTGAGTAGCATCTAAGAGCATTTCAACTACTCCATCAACATTCCTGTCACTTTCTACAAGACCTGAAATTTCCATTCCCAATCTTCTTGCAACTGAGGATCTTACCTGTTCACGATCTAAAATTTCACCTTCAATTTCACATGACCTAACCACTTCCTCTGATAAGGACTCTAATAAGGCTTCGTTCTTTAAATCAAAACCTAAGGACTCCATTTTACCAGCAAGTTCTCCTTGAGTGTTTCTTACTTTAGCTAAAAGTGGCATTAGTTCTTCTGAATCCCAGCTGAAGTTAGGCCATTTCTTTGATAGATGTATGTACATAATATTCACCGCAATTTATGCGTTGAATATAACGCTTATTCTCCGCAAAAGCAACTCAACCTTTACAAATAGCTGTTTTAAATGATTTCGGGATTACAGATAAGGTTCTCGGGTAAACCATGTACCTTCCTATTTTTCAATTAAACTTTTTTATAGCCGCAGTTGAGTCTGGAGTTTAGCCTTGTCTAAGTATGAAAACTCTTTTGGGAGATATGTTTGTTCTAAGCCCTATGTGTCTCTGGCATGACTTGCTTGTATAGATAACTAAGAGTCCAGCAGGTGAAAAAACTGCCAGGCGATTGGGCAGTAATAAGTAGAGCTCAGTCCCCAAGAGCAGCGAACGAGGGATCCTAGATCATAACCACGTGGGTCTCACAAATGATATGGACTGAAAAGGATCCATTTTGAAATTCCAAACGCAAATTTTTTTTGGTTTATTTTAAGCGTTTAATCGTAGATACCCTTTGTCTCACGGAGTCAAAAGCCCCTCTCACGGAGTGTAGCTTTTACAGCTTTTAAAATCTTCCTAATATTGATGATAACGAATACTAGTCACTTATTGACGAATAGTTTCTGAATGCTGACTAATAAGAAAAACTAAACTGATCGATCATTTTACAAGAGTAACTTGTATGTATTATTCATCATTGAGACCACTTCAAGTACGCACAGTGCCAGATGTTTCTTTTGGTATTGCATATTTTCAAGGTGGCCTCATTTTAAAATTATAATAATATGAAAGCTACATTTTTTATCACTGTGATTATGTCTCTTTTTGGAGGAGGATTTTATTATCAAAGCAATTTCCAAAAGGATAAGGTTAACAAAGAAGACTGTGTCTTCAATACCGTTTTTGGAGAAGTTGAGCTAGATAGTTTATACAAAATGGAAACGCCTCCTGCGATCCTTAACTCAGTCGACGAAGGACTAAAATGGCTAGTTGCTGCCCAGCATAAGAATGGTGGATGGGGAGCAGGTTCTCATGGTAATCAGAGAGAAATGAATCCTCATAAAGTAAAACCCGATCCTGCTACCACTGCCATGGTAGCGATGTCATTGTTGCGTTCAGGATCTGATCTTGACAGTGGCGCTCATCAAGCGCAATTGATAAAGGCTACGGAGTTTTTACTAGATGCAGTTGAGATGGCTCCTGCTAACGGAAAGATTACTTCACTCAGTGGAACACAGATTCAACGAAAGTTAGGAGACAATATCGACCTGGTACTTACTACTCAGTATTTGACGAATTTGTTGGATCACTTAGATAAAGACACGGAAATCTATGAGCGAACTTTCAATGCATTGAGCAAGGGCGTAGATATGGTAGAGACACATATGGATGGAGAAGGAAAGCTCAAGGGTGCGGGATGGGCAGGTGTGTTGCAATCTGCATTTGCCACAAATGCAATAGAGTCAGCACAGACTAAAGGTATTTTTATAGATGAAGAGAAACTAGAAAAATCTAAAATATACCAATCATCAAATTATGATCTTGTTAACAACAGTGTGGTTACTAAAGATGGAGCAGGCGTTGTCTTATATGCGGTGTCAGGTTCTGTGAGAGCAAATGCCAAGGGTTCTCGAGAAGCAAAAGAAATTATAAACAAGGCAAAAAAGGAAGGTAAGTTGTCAGCAACCGAAGAAGTAAACTATAAAAATCTAGTCAAAAGTGGTGTTGATGAAAAGGAAGCCATGATTCTTGAAACCGCAGATAAAATTTATAATTCTGCTAAACTAAAAGCGCAAGAAAAAGAAACCATGAATGGTTTTGGAAACAATGGAGGGGAAGAGTTTTTGAGTTTTCTTCAGACAGGGGAGTCCCTGGTAATTAATAATGATGAAAGCTGGACAGATTGGTATGATATGATGTCTGCCAACCTAGTCAACATCCAAAATACCGATGGTAGCTGGAATGGACATCACTGCATTACGAGTCCAGTTTTCTGTACGGCAACCTGCATTTTGACGTTGTCGATAAACAATGATATTGAAAATTTATTGGCTAGGGGAAAGTAAGTGAGGTATAAAAAGGTCTTTCGCTGTAAGCGAAAGACCCTTTTGCAATTCATCGCACTTCTTTATTTTTTTGTAAGCAATTGAGCATCCTGAAGTTTTCTTTCTAGAGTGTGGTTACTAGCAAGCTTCTTGAAAACTTCTATTAGTACAAGAACTGATAACCATGGCTTTCAGTTAGCAAAAGTCATGGATAAATGGTGGGGTGAACTTGCGTAGGCGCATCCAATTAATTGTGGTGGTGTAGTTAACTCGATTAGCTGTCGAATTATTTATATGTTTAATAGTTCATTTGGAAGCAATACTTTAATTAAAGAATGTTTGAAACCTTTCTTATCACGTGAAATTATATAATCTATTTTTCCTACCCTATTCGCACATTCAATTTGGCTAGCATCCTCCAAGTCTTCAGTTCTTGACTTCAAAGCCAGAAATAATTCCTTTTTAGTGAGGTCTTGTATTTCTAGTCGTTTAAGAATAGTTTCAATAGCCTTGTTCGCATCTTTCGAACTGAGTTGTTTTTCGAGAATATAAAAAGTTGTTATAATGGAGTTCGAAGATGTAAATAACTTCCACTTATTCAGTTTTGTCTCTCTAAAAATTATATAAGCCGAATTTGAGAATGGTTTTCTGTCCGCCAATAAATCAATGATAATGTTCGTATCAAGAAACAATTTTAATTTAGCCATGCTTTTTAATCCTTAATTTTCGTGTTTCTTTTTTCAAATCAAAGTCACTAGGCAATTGGATTATACCTCGTATTGAATCCAGTTCGGGATCTCCTAACTCAGGGTTTGAAGACGTAATTTTTTCTAAATAGGACTCAATAATTTGAGATAAACTTTGGTTGTTTCCTTTAGCATATCGTTTCGCTTTCTCAATTATAGATTTGTTTAACGACAATGTTAACTTCGTATTCATACGTGATATTTTACATAAATATACGTGTTAGTTTTGAACTTCGCAAGTTTCTATTTATCTCTCTGCAGCCTTCTTGGCGAACTGCTCGGATTTTCCGAACAGTTGGTTTTTCGGTTAATTCACAGGAATCTATGATGAAATCTATGTATAGCCCTATCCTAGATTAGCGACTACCCTTATGTTGTCCAAAAAGCAAATGGTACCCCAAACTGTGAACGAATGGTTTCGATTTTTATATTAAAAATGGATACAAGGATTTGTATCCATAGAAGTGCCCTTAGTCCGTGTGGCCTTTATTTTGTTCTAAAATGCTTTTTCAAAAGCGGGTCTCACTGATTCTATTTCGTTCCTTTTTAATTTCATTTGTCTTGCTCTAGCTTCCCACGATCGGGATATCTTTTTTATTTTCTTAATCTCTTTTATCGCTTCTCCTTCTTTCCATCTAAAGTAAGGATGGACTTCCAAGCAAAGATCCAAACAAAGGCTATTATTATCTTCGTCAATATTTAAACTCAACCCATATCCATCTGGAATTGGATTGATATCATAAGCTGGACTTAGTTTCCATCCTTTTTTTGGATTTAAAAGAAATCCATGATTTCGGAGATGATCATCTGTATTGGATACGGCAACTGAAAAAACGATCCTTTTCCACAACTCACGTATATCGACTGTTGGGTCCGCTCCATATTGTTCGATCAATTCTACAATTTCTAAATAGGATCCACCTTGAGCGTGATCATGACCATCTTTATAACCTAATAAGGTCATCGCAGAAGCAAAATGAATTCGATCAGTTCCTGATCGATCAAAGCGTTTTGTTAAAAAAGTATGTTGATCTCTGAAGTAGATTTGAGCATCAGAGTCTGCCATTTGAATACCGAAATCAATTGCCATCTGATAACAAATATATTCCCACGCACCGGTATTTCTTTCATCATTTTTACTGGGGAATTTGGCAATCAGAAAATTTCCTTTCGGATCTATTACGTTTGCTTTTGGTCGTGCTCCTCCTAGAGGAGATCCTGGTGCAAATAGGAGGTCCAGCCATTCTTTTGCTTTGGGATCATCGATGAAGTTTTCATCTTCATATCTAAGACTTGCTTGCTCTAGTTCTCTGATCGAATTGATAGGTGGCGTCGACATCGCATTTGCTTCATTCAAAAACGGTTTGTCAGGATCTAATTTAAATCGTAGTGCTCCCATTCTCGTTCTATCATTCACACCAAGTAAGAAGTCAGATTCGAAAAGTGGATTCTGCCTTCGTTCTTCGTCTCTTGCTATAATGGCTTCTTTTCTTTTCATCAATACGCGCCCCCATCTATCTGGCGAAGAATCGAGAAAAAGACCAAAATTAGGCTTGTCATCGTTTATAAATTGAGGACCTGTGTACATTTTTAGGTCTGGATCTAATTCTTGAGCCTTACCAGTATCAAGCCAAGATTTTTCGTAAGAGAAAGAGAAAATCTCTTTGCCTCTCAGAAGCTCTGCCTTTAAAATACCCATCAAATGAGGTCCTTCCAATTCATACCAATCCGCGTATACAAAAATTTCCTTCATCTCACTTCTTTATTCTTTTTTTTGTAGACAATTGAGCATCCTGAAGTTTTCTTCCTAAAGGATCATTAATAGCAAGCTTCTTGAAATCTTCTGTTAGTCCAAGAACTGATAAAACCTGAAGGTATATTCCAATACTAATATGGTCACTTCCTTTTTCTACATGCCAAAGGGTAGATCTACTGATATTAGCCCTTTCTGCTACTTGCTCGGAAGTTAAGCGCCGTCTTCTCCTGGCAAGTTTGAGATTTTCTCCCAAATCAGTGAGCATTTTCCGTTCTTTTGGCATTAAAACAGACTTTCTTGACTTCATAATGTTTTTATATACGTACAAAATAGTAAATAATGTTGCTATATGCAAACATTATGTGGAATTGATCTTGATTCTGATCACTTGATAAGATTACTAATAGTAAAGTGCTGGGTGGGAGTAGATGGGGTTTATTTACATCATAGACAAACCTTGGTAAGTAAAGCACAAACTAAAAAGCGATCGTAGAGCGGCTGTGCCCCGCCTGAAGATAGTCGGGCAAGCCTCTCAGGGTTACTCGTATTTAGATTTGCTTTTATTTTAGAAACACTAATCCACTACTAAGACTAAGCTAGACACGAGTATGGCATTAAATCCTCAACGAACGGTTTTTTTCTGGATTATTTACTTCGTAGACAAACCTCGAACAACGGGTAATATTCGGAGAATTGTGGAATTAAAAATATAAATTCATACTTTCACATAAGTATCTGTATATCATATAGATATGCTTAAAATTTAAATTTATGTGTATTAATTATTCCCAATGATTGGGAACTTTGATATATTTGTACTAAATTGTATTAAAGCCTAACAAAGCGACGATATGAAATTACTCCCAAACACTGAGTCAAATATAGATTTAATCCAAGAATTTTTAAGTGAAACAAAAAAGCGAATTTCTAATGGTACAACAATCACTTTTACTAAAAAGTCACAAGATGAATTGTCAATATTAGCTATAAATTATAACATTTCATATGATGATGTTGAGACTGCAATTATAAACCTAACACCAGAAAACTATTATAGAGGGATTGATCCTTCAAAAAGTGCTGATTTTGATGTTTGTGCGTTTCAAACTAGCATTGGATCAGATCGTGTTGAAATTTATTTAAAATATGGTCTTGAAAATGCTGGGTTGCAAATTCTTGTTTTTTCTAATCATGTACCTAATTTCCCAATGAATCAACCTTTTAAAAATTAATGTTATGGCAACAAAAAAAATTTTGACGAGAAATAATATTCCAACTGATGAATTAACTAAATCTGTTGAAAAAGTTATTAACGGTATACACTTGACTTACGATGAATATTATTATTTAGATTTTTATGTTAATGAAGACACTGGCGAAATTGACAATAGCGTTTTAATTGAACATTATACGAAGGAACAAACTATTCGTAATCTTAAAGCTCAAAAGAGTGCTTATTTAATATCCAAGGGTGCTGCTTCACCAATTGAAATTATTAATTTTAGAGAAAAACACCAAATTGCTGCTTCATCATTAAGTATAATTCTCGGATTCAGTAAAAATACAATTTCAAATATTGAAAACGAAGGGGTGACTTCTTTGCCAAGTGGAAGATTCATAAAAGTTTGTATCGATGATACAAACTTACTTACTCAATACATAGATATTTGTCCTTCTTTAGAAAGCAAAAAAAGAATGGAGCTTCTAGCAAAATTTTCTTCTTAGTTTTCTTCAAGGAATTTGCAACGGCGAAGAATTTTCCAAAGCCTAATCTAACAATAACTGAACGGGGACTGGTTTAAAATTCAATTTAGAATCTACAGATAACCATATTTTAGATTAGCGGCTATTATTATGTGATGTAAAGAGCAAAAGAGTATCCAAACTGTGAACGAATGGTTTCGATGGTAAATCGAAAATGGATATAAGGATTTGCATTAATAATGAGAGAACTGCAAACCACGGATTGCAGCTAGCAAGATTATCTTCCATAACTCCAGACAAGAAATGTTAGATCATACCGAACTGTTTTTATTGGATTATTTATATCGTAGACAAACCTCGTTAAGTTAAGCACAAACTAAAAAGCGTTAGCCGAGCGGCTGTGTCCCGCCTGAAGATAGTCGGGCAAGCCTCGACGGGTTACTCGTATCTAGATTTGCTTTTATTTTGGAAAGACTAATCCACTACTAAGACTAAGCTAGACACGAGTATGGCATTGAGGATACAATCCTCAACGAACGACTTTTTTTGGATTATTTACATCGTAGACAAACCTCGATAAGTAAAGTACAAACTAAAAAGCGTTCGTCGAGCGGCTGTGCCCTCGACGGGTTACTCGTATCTAGATTTGCTTTTATTTTGGAAACACTAATCCACTACTAAGACTAAGCTATACACGAGTATGGCATTAAATCCTCAACGAACGGTTTTTTTTTGGCGTTATTGACTTCGTAGACAAACCTCGACCATCGGGGGAAATTCCCCTTGCCTATTCAACTAGAGCCAATGTTCTATTTTTTTAGCGTCTTTAAGAATACTTCAGTATAATAGTCTGAATTTCTACTTTTAATTCCTTTGTCGTGTATTTTACTTTGTAATCTTTTGAATGTATTAATTCTTCCCATAAAATAAGTAGGATGATATCCTCTTAATATTCTGATGTTAGATAGGAAATTATCTTTATCCAAAATTCTTAGTTCTGCTAATTGACTTGATTCTAATATGTCGTTTTCATCAACTGTCTTAAATTCATAGTTGTCCACTTTGAATACTTTATTCACAAGCAACGAGTCTAAAGAGTTACCTGTTAATAATATAACTACTTTGGGCTTAAGTATTCTCAAGGCTTCTAAAAGCAACTCTTCCTGAATGCTTACAATCTCATTAGCTAATTTTCTATTTTTTGTTGGTCTACCCATTTCATCTTTCTTGCTCTGACAAGCTTCAACGGAAAAGAAATTCATCCAACAATGTCCAAGCTCGCCATTACTTATCATTTCACCTTTGATCACGTCTTGTTGATAGAGAAGTTTAGTGAAATTCCAAAATTTACCACCATATTTTACTGAATAATTCAATATGAAATCTTGGTACCTTTCTTCAA
>ENA-ORXT01002531-ORXT01002531.1-marine-metagenome-genome-assembly--contig:-NODE-2531-length-21795-cov-6.172944_pt1 | contig 21795 bp, 16 predicted proteins | sample MGYA00237868_ERZ511482 | MGnify/ENA metagenome assembly ERZ511482
ACTCAACAGTGTGAGCTGTTATTCCTTTCCCGTTCCCGATCGCGTTTCTCAATGTCTCAAAGCTCTTTCCCGGCATCCGCTTCTCTCGATTCTTCAGCGACTTTCCTTTCGTTTTCAGACGAGACGGTAAAACGTTTCATTCCGGGGTTCCGCGCGGCTGTCGATGCCATATTGATCTTTTTTGGCGTGGCCCTTGCTTTGGCTCATTTGCCAATAGTAAGTAGTTTTATCGATGGAATCGCTCATTGGCCAATGGCTGTTTACGCCATCAGTCATCTCGTGATCGGTTTGTTGGGGCTGACTATCGCTTATTGCACAGCTCGATCAAGCTGTTGGCAAGATCGCCAACGTGTAATGGTTTGCCTGTCACTTGTTCTGTTTCAATACGCAGCGATGAGTTTGCTAGGTCTGTTTATGCTTGGAATTCCCGAAGCTCTGAGTGTTTTGCTGTTGGTCATTTCGGCAGCTTCAGCGATGGCAGTAGTCTGCATCGGTCTCATCGCAGTAGAAAAGAGGCTGCGTTCTGGGAAGTATGAAAAAGAGATGCCTGAGCGCGTTGCAAATCGACGCCACTGCATCGGGCGATTGTTTTTTGGCTGCTGTTTCACTTTGAAAGCGATAATGGGACTCGTTTTTCCAATCCTATATGTCAACTCAATGGTAGATGGCTCTTTGGGTGTCGAGTTCGAAAAGGCTTTCGGCGATGAAGTTAGCGGATTGAATTTTGCTTGCCTTGTCATGCTAACTGTTATTTGCAGCATTCATTTGTATCTCATACCATTTTACAGTTGGCTCTACCTGCGAAACTTCCATCAAAAAGAATTGCACTCGTCTAAAAAATGGCATTCACTTCTAGATTCCCATCCCGCCCTAACAGCAATTTCGGTCTGCTTTCTTGGATCAATAGTTTTCGTCATCTCGTTTGTTTTGCTTCATCCGAGCCCTGACATGGCGCCTTGGGTGTTACTGGCCACGATCAGCTGTGCAGTAATTCTTTATCGGAAGAAAGCAAAAGCGATTGCCAAAGAATCAAGCGCGTCGACTGCTTAGAGAAGATGAGTTTGCGTCATCATGGCCGTTAGGTTTTTGCGATGCCGGGAGGCTCGCTAGGCTGTTTTGGTGGCTGCCATCTTGATTGCAATCGGATGGGCCAGTGGATTTTGTTAATTACGTTTTTGGTCTGTAGAAAAACGTTTGCGCTTGATTGCGCGTGGGTGCTCTTTCGCGGAGCGAAAGGCTACTATCCTTTGAACTGTGACGCGACGACGGAGATGTTTTGGCCGCCGAAGCCGAAGCTGTTGGTAAGTGCGATGTCGCACTTGGCGTCCCGCGCTTCGTTGGGGATGTAATCCAGATCGCACAGAGGATCTGGGTTCTCATAGTTGATCGTTGGTGGCAAAACGTTATCACGCATCGCCAGCAAGCAGACGATCAATTCCGTCGCGCCGGCGGCCGCGATTAAGTGCCCCATCATGCTCTTGGTGCTGGAAACCGGCACGCTGCTACCGCCAAAAACTTCGCGGCACGCTTTGGTTTCGACCTTGTCGTTGACCGTTGTACTGGTGCCGTGTGCGTTAACGTAATTGATTTGATCGGGATTGACTCCCGCGTCATTGAGCGCCATTCTCATACAACCGATCGCGCCGCGTCCTTCGGGGTGAATGTCGGTGACACGATAGGCATCAGCCGTCGAACCATAGCCAATGACTTCCCCTAAAATCTCCGCACCTCTCGCCTTGGCATGTTCCAGTTCTTCCAACACAACCATTGCCGAACCTTCGCCCAACACAAAACCGTCTCGTAAACGGTCAAACGGACGCGAGGCACCGGTCGGATCATCATTATTGGTCGACAGCGCGGTCAACAGATTGAATCCCGTCACGCCGAAGGGGTGAATCATGCTGTGCGTTCCACCGGACAACATCACATCGGCTTCGCCACGTCGAATGATCTCTGTCGCTTCCCCGACGGCCTGGCTGCTGGCGGCACATGCGGTCAGGCAATTTGCGTTGGGACCTTGCGCGTTGAACATGCTGGCGATGTGCCCCGGCGGCATGCTGGGTTCTTGTTCCAATTCCTGCACCGGATTAAGCGTGTCCATGCCAGCGCGAGTGAATTTGACTAAATCCAATTTGCCTTCTTCGTCCAAGGACGTTGCCATCATCGAAGCGAAAGAGTAGAAGTCTTGATTGCCTTCGCCCGAGCCCATGTAGACGCCGAACCGTCGTGGGTCTTTGATCACATCGAGAACTCCGGAGGCGTCGATGGCCTGTTGAGCAGCGCCGGCGGCAAAACCTGTGTGGCGACCGCGATACTTCCATTTTTCGGGGTCCTGGCCTATTTGAGTGATGTCCCAGTTCTTAATCTCAGCCGAAATTTTGGTGGGAAATTTGGAGGCATCAAACACCGTGGTATATCCAACGCCCGATTTTCCTTCTTTAAGCGCGGCCCAGACCGTGGCAATGTCGTTGCCCAGCGGATTGATGACGCCGGCTCCGGTGATGACGACGCGGCGTCGTTGTGGTGAAGTTATCATGTGAAAATCCGGTTTTCTTTCGATGACAATCGGAATCGAGGATTAAGATTCCTACTCAAGTGTATTCTGGCTAACCAATATGCAGCAACGATTTTTCGGCAGCCACCATGTGCTGCGGGACTTGGATGGGCGTGCCGTCGGGATTGACGCCGACTTCGAACGTACGCAATAGCCGAATCATCCGGCAAAACTGCGCCGGTTCGAACAGCTCAACTCCGACGAAGCGTTCGTCGTCTAAAGTCGCAAACATTAATTCCACTTCGGCTTGAAGTTCATTGCCACGATGTGAGGTCGCGACAACGGTTGTACCAATTCCGTCACGATTTTTGATCGTCACATGATAGTTCAGCGTATCGCCAGGATAGGCTTCGAAGTGAAAGAGGCAATTGTTGACCTTCGCCAGCACAACCCGATCCTTAAAATCGCTGAGTTGACCCAGCAGCAATCCGCCGGTTTGGGCGATGCCTTCGATGATCAGACTGGATGGAAAGAATGTCCGTCCAGGTGCATATTCGTCCACGACCTCTTCGGAGAGGCTGATGTTCTTAACAGCGGATGCATGTTCGCCAGAAACGAATTCGGTGAAACGATCAATCCAAAACCAACGCATGTAATCAGCTCAATCAATGTTGAAAACTTAGGTGAAACAAACGAGGCCCTGCAAGAAATGTTTCTTGAGGACCTCAGTGACGCTATTGGATCGCCGAACGCATAAACCGTTCGCCGAACAAACTTACTGTTTGGACGCGACGTAATTGCAAAGATCTTTTACGGTCAGCATGTTGCCGAAATCAGCAACCAGAGGATTGCCTTCGAACTTTTCCAAGTCCGCAAACGGCATCCGCTCTTTCAGTTTCGCCAAACCATCGACGGTAACTTTTCCGTCTTCGATGTACTCAGCGTTGGTCAGAATGTCTTCTGGGAACAGCTCGGTTCGGTCGAAAGTGATTCCGAACGCTTGTTCAAGTTTAAAAACGATGTCCAAAAAGTCGATGGACTCGGCACCAAGGTCACCAACCAGTGTCGCTTCAGGCGTCACTTCGTCGTCATCGACTCCCAATGCGTCTACCAGTGCTTCTTGTACTTTTCCAAATACCTCTTCGTCGATTGGCATTGGTCGTGATCTCCTGAAATTTTTGAACGGAATTTGATTTAAAAATCGGACGCACGGTGCGTCGTTATTGTTACGAATTGACTGGACCCAGTATCTCAACGGAAGTCTTAGGCATCAATTCGGCTTGAATATTTTTGTCCATTTGGCTGCAAAGCTGACGGAATTTTACTCGGAACTCCCGGTTCATATAACCATCGATTGCTGGGTCGACGCCTTGTCGCTCACATAAATTGTAAGTGTCCAAAACTAATCGGCCTTTTACCGAGGGATTTCCGTCGATGGTGCCGTTGACTTGAAGCGTGGTAAGGGAGCCCTTTACTGTTTTGATTTTAGCGGTGACTTTTAAGGAATTACCAGGCTGAACAAAATCGCGAAAGGTAAGGCTTTTCGTCTGTCGCAGCACAACGGTCGAGTGACGAAATTCGTCGGTCGCCCTTAGTAACCACATACTAGTCTGAAACATCGATTCGACCATCAACACGCCCGGCATGATTGGAAATCGTGGGAAATGGTCTTGAAGGTACTCTTCGGATAGCGAAAGGCATTTGACTGCTTCGATGCTGTCACTTTTCTTCAAAGTCAGAATTCTGTCAAGCTGAGAAAATCGCATCAGGAAAGTCTGGCTGTGTGAAGGTCAACGTTTATCGGGCCGTTTTTAGGCTGCGCCGAAGTTACTGTAATTTCAACTATTTTAATCAGATTAGTTCCGTTTGACGCAGGGGGCAGGCTGAATAACAGCCAATTTCTTCGAACAAAAGGCACTTTTAGAGTATCTGGCCAAATTTGGCCCCCTTTTATGCGGACATCGGCTTAGAAACGAACCGCAAATGCGGGTAGAATAGTAATTGTCAGCTTCAACGACTCTCAATCTGTTTCATTTTTCAACAGAAATTGGCCATATGCGACGAGGCATTGCCGTTTCTCCCGGTGTAGCGATCGGGACTGCTTACGTAATCCATGAGATTTTCGTCAATCCAAACACTCAACGTTTGGAGGATTCGGAAATCACAGCGGAACTGGCGTTGTATGAAACTGCGCGAGATAAATCAGCAGTTGAACTGAGAGCCCTCGAACGTAAGGTCGAAGCTCAAGTTGGGCACGATGAAGCCAGCATCTTCACCGTCCACCAGGCGATTCTACGAGACGGAGCTTTCACCAATAAAATTCGCAACTGGATCGTCGACGAGCGTATGAATGCATCGGCGGCGCTGCATCGGTTACTGGGCGAGTACACCGCGCTGTTCTCCAAAACCAAAGACGACTATCTCAAGGATCGGCTCAACGATGTCCGTGATGTGATTATTCGATTGAGCTCTCACCTTTCGGATGTGCTGAAACCCGATCAGGAGATGATCGACGGGCCGTTAATCGTTGTCGCCGACGAGCTTCTGCCGTCACAGGCTGTCGCGTTGGGCAACGTCGACGTTCATGGCATCGTGACTCAGGCCGGAAGCCAAACCAGCCACGCTGCCATCATCGCCCGTTCACGCGGAATTCCGGCGGTCAGCGGTGTGAAAAATGTGTTGCGAAAAGTAAAAACGGGTGACCTGCTGGTGGTCGACGGGCGGCACGGTGTGATCGAGATCAACCCCAACGTCGAATCGTTGGCTGCATTTAGAAAGCTTGAACGCGAGTTTGTCGATCTTAAGGATCAACTTGCCTCCAACCGGCTGCTGCCGGCGGAGACCAAAGACAAAGTTCCTTTACACTTAGAAGCCAACATCAACGGGATTCCTGACGCCCAAGGAGCCGATGGGATGGGCGCGTGTGGTGTTGGGCTGTATCGGACGGAATATCTTTATTTGACGCATCAAGACGTTCCCGATGAAGAAGAGCAGTTCGAAATTTACCGCGACATTATCGCCGCGAGCCCTAATCATGCGGTGACGATTCGCACGTTGGATATTGGAGGTGATAAAACCGTCGCGTATCTCGGACACGATCACAAAGAAGCCAATCCGTTCATGGGCTGGCGAAGTATACGTTTGTCGTTCGAGCATCCTGAGTTTTTCAACACGCAGATTCGTGGCATCATCCGCGCAGCCTCTGAATTCCCCCAAGGCGATGTGCGCATCATGTTTCCAATGGTGACGACGGTCGAAGAACTTCGGAAGCTGCGCGCAATCCTCCGGAAGGCTTATCGAGTGATCGAGGGACGTGGCCAGCAGGTGCAGCCCATTCCCGTTGGAATGATGGTGGAAGTTCCTGCAGCAGCGGTGATGATCGAAACGATGGTCGAATTAGTCGATTTTGTTTCGGTGGGATCAAACGATCTGGTCCAGTATTTAATGGCGGCGGATCGAGACAACCCGAAAGTCAGCCATCTTTGCCAACCACTTTCGCCGGCCGTTTTGATTGTTCTCAAGCACGTTATCGACGTTTGTAATCGCCGTAAGGTACCGATCACCGTTTGCGGTGAAATGGCGGGTAAGCCGAAGGCGTTTATTTTGCTTTTGGGGATGGGGCTGAGAAAATTCAGCATGAGTCCGGCGTTCGTGCCATCGATCAAACAGTTGGCAACACAGATTACGGTTACTGAGGCCGAGCAAATTTTGGAGGCCGTTTTGAAGTTTAAAACGACGGCACAAGTCAGCAAGTTCATGGCGCGTCAAGTTGAGCGCGTTGCTCCCAAGTTGTCTATCTTGGATTCGGATTAACCTTCGAGGTTCTTCGGAAATTTTATTCGTTAAACGATAAGCCCGCAGGCGTCGGCGTTTCGCCGGGCAAAACACGGTCGCCTGCCGGCCTGTCGTTAAACTACCCGCCAAAGCTGCCGCTAAATTTCTCCAAGAGCCACCTTCGAAGGCCAACCAAGCTGTTTATTGCTCAACCCGTTTTTAAGCAACCCGTTGCCCCCGCTTGTTCGCGCGATGCGTTGCGAACCAATCCCAAAACAGTCGAGCGCCTTGAGTGACCGAAATTTGAGGGTTAAAGTCAAGCAGCTCACGTGCTTTTTCATTGTTGGCAAAGGTCACTAACATCTCTGTCGAGGGCGCAGCGACGACGTTTAGATTGGCGTGGCCTTGGGCGACGTTTTGTAGAGTGTCAATGAACTTGTCCAGCGAAACGGGTTGACCGCGTCCTAAATTGATGGTCTCGAACCCCAACTGCTTGTCCACGGCTGATACGATGCCATTGGCAATATCATCTACGTAAGTCCAATCGCGCTGAAAGTTTCCTCGAAATCGTGGAACCGACGCGCCCGTCGCGATACTGTTGGCTAAAAGATAGGGCATCATGTCAGGGCGACCTGCTGGACCATAAACAGTGAACAGCCTCAAAGCCGTAAAGTTCATTCCATAGCTTCGATGGTACGTGAATCCAATTTGTTCGACTGCACTTTTGCTGGCAGCGTACGGATGCAAAGGTAATCCGCAGTTATCACTCTCGTGGAAGGGGATTTGCTTTGTGTGGCCGTAGACCGAAGATGTTGATGCAAAGACGAAGTTGTCGACGCCATGTAGACGAGCAAGCTCGATCATGTTTTGCGAGGCCGTTAAGTTCACCTGCATGTACAAGCCAGGATGCAAGACTGAAGCACGGACACCGGCCATGGCGGCCAGGTGGATGACCGCATCGAAACGCTGTTTGATCATCAGTTGACTGATTTGGTCATCGTCGCGCAGGTCCAACCTTAGCATCTGGCCGTTGTCATGGTGGTCGAATTGAATTGCGTTTTCAAATTTCCATTGGGGAGAGTAATAGTTGTTGAAGTTGTCGATGCCGACAACAAAATCGCCACGTTCAAGCAAACGCTTGGCAACATGTTTGCCGATGAACCCGGCGGCTCCTGTGAGAAGAATTTTCATAGAGCTAACTTATACAGTAGAAATGCTGCCAAGGGATTGTTGGCGGTTGGAGTTTTTTAGTTTGCTCGGGTTACGGTTTAGTACACGTGTCTCCAGTCGCCGTTCTACGAAAACCAGCATGATTTGAGCAGAGACCACTCCGACCAGTGCTCCGGCAATCACGTCTGATGGGAAGTGGTTCTGGCTGATGATACGCTGAAATCCGGCTAACGCAGCGAATAAAAAGAACATGGGTTTGCCCTGCCGATACAACAACGACAGGGACATTGCCAGCGCAAACGCTGTTGCAGTGTGGCCCGAAGGGAATGACTGTAGGAAAGTCTCAAATACGGCCTCGCTGAGCGTAACCCCATCGCTGATGGTTGCTGGATCAACGAATGGTCTAGGGCGGTGAACCAAGATTTTGATGATGGTGGAGATTGCTCCAGCCATTAGCGCTGAACCGATCACCAGTGGGATAGCGATCTTGTTTTTTCGGTCCAGCGACCAGATCAATGATATTGCGATCAAAACTCCGGTACCGTGTCCAAAAAAGCTCATGCACTGAAAGAAGGCGCGAAGGTCTCCGGGCATTTTGTTTTCAATGGCAAACGCCGCAGCGTATCGATCCAAAGTTGCGATCGCGAAGAAAATCGCAAGGATCGCGCAGGAGATGGCCCAACGATGATGGCGAAACGTCCGTCTATATTCTTCTGAAGGTACCAAAGGTGGAGCAGCTGATTTGAGTTGCGATTTTCGTTCAATAGCACGCATTTCTTTTAGAAGTTTCAGCAGCACAGACCAATCCCAATTCGCAAGCTTCCATTGCCTACGTGTATTGAGGGTGGCAGGCTTTCATGCATAGTAACTGCTAGCGTAAAAAACGACCGCCTCTAAGAAGGCGGTCGTTCAATATAAAATTAGACTCTTGCGACTATAGCTCGGTCGCGGAGTACTTGCTGCCGTTGCCGGCTGCTTCAATAGCTGACTTGATCTTCGCAGCATCGAGGGCTTTGCCTTCAATCTTAACGAGACCGCTTTCTGGAATTTCGACATCTACACCCGGTAGATTTTTGGCAATGCTGTCTTTGATCGCATTGCCGCAGCCAAATTTTCAGGTCATGCCTTTAACATTGAAACTGACGGCTGTCAGCTCCGCGCTACCCTCGGTTGTTGAGCTGGTAGAACTTCCTGCTGGTTCTTCTAACGTTCCACTGCCGCTCTCGGCAGCAGGAGTTTCAGAAGCCGGAGCAGGAGCCGTACTAGGCTCACTACAACCCGAGCTAAGTAGCGCCGCAGACGCGATCAACGCGACTGCAAACAAGCTCAGAGTCTTCATAACTATCTCCAATCAAAAAAAATGTGAATGCAAAAGAACTTTTGCAACGTCCTGAACTCAATCTTAAGCGAATGATCGCCCAAATGGGCATGCATTGCCAATTACTTCTTAAGAATCGCAGATTTGAGGTATGGCCTCATCAGCAATTATTGAGTGTTTTAACCGATTGGAAGTTAGTTTCAACGTAGTTCCAGCTCGGATTTGAGTTGCCCGCATGCTGCCATGATGTCTTGTCCACGAATGGCACGAATGGGCGATGGGTAGCCGTTGTCGCGGAGGTGCAGAGCAAACTGGTTGATCGTTTCACTTGAGGAGCATTCGTAATCCGTCCCCGGCCAAGGGTTGAACGGAATCAGGTTAATCTTCGAAGGGATCGGTCGCAGCAACCGCACCAGTTCCCGCGCATCGTCCAACGAATCGTTGACGTCCTCAAGCATGACGTACTCGAAGGTAATCCGCCGCGCGTTGGACAAACCACGATAACTCTGACACGCTGTCAAAAGTTCCTTTAACGGATACTTACGATTGATCGGCACCAGTTCATTACGCAGTTCATCATTCACCGCGTGCAGTGAGATGGCTAAAGCGATGTTGAGTTCGTTTCCGGTTCTAGCAATGCCTGGCACAACGCCGGAAGTCGAAAGCGTGATCCTGCGGCGCGACAGCCCAAGGCCGTCATCATCGAGCGCGATCAAGAGCGCTTGTTTTACATTCTCAAAGTTCAGCAGTGGTTCTCCCATACCCATCATCACGACGTTTGAAACTTTCCTTCCGCTGGAGGGAGCAATGACTGCCGGATCTGTGATTCGGTTGCTGGTGTAATTGGGATAGTCATTCAGGCGATCGCGTACCAGCATGATCTGAGCCAAAATTTCGTGAGGCGTCAGATTCTTCATCATCTTCATCGTACCAGTGTGGCAGAAAGTACAGTTCAGCGAACATCCAACTTGGCTGCTCACGCAAACGGTGCCTCGATCCGATTCAGGTATGTAGACCGTTTCAATTTCGTGCGGAGCACCACCATCTTCGTCGGCCACTTCCAGTAACCATTTTCGAGTTCCATCAATGGAGACTTGTTCGGTGATGATTTTTGGAAGTTCAACCGCGCTGCGTTTTGCTAACTGTCGTTGCAATGGTTTGCCAAGCCCTTCCATTTTGTGAAAGTCATGGACGCCGCGCACGTAGATCCAGTTCCAGAGCTCACGTGCTCGAAAGACCGATTGTGTTTCCGGCACGCCTAAATCGGTAAGAAGCGTTTGAGTTTGTTGCCGCGAAAGCCCAATCAAATTCGTTTTTGTTGTCGGCATTTCGGCTTCGTGTTGAGATGTTAGAGAAGTGGCTGGAAATAGTTGCGAAACCGGAGGGCTTGCGCCCATGCCGCTACAAAGGTTAGAGCTTGTTGATCTAATATAAAAGATTTGACCACGGACTAGATCAACAATCCCGTTAGCGGTATGGGCGTAAGCCCTCGGGTCTTCTAACCTTCACCACCAATCTACATCATAAATTGATCGCGCACTTCATTGGGGGCTTGCTGGTATTCCAATGGTTCCATCGAACTGCCCGCCCTGCCCTGGCTCAGGCTCCGCATGACATTGGAATAGCTCAATAGTTCCGCCAAAGGAGCGTGAGCGACGATCTTTGTGAATCCAACATGCGTATCGGTACTGACGATCTGTGCACGGCGTTGTGCCAGGTCGCCGACGAATTCTCCGTAGTATTCTTCGGGGGTCGTCACGGTCAATTTCATGACGGGCTCGAGCATTATCGGCACCGCTTTTTTGAGGGCTTCTTCGAACGCTTCACCGGCCGCAATTGAAAACGCCATTTCGGTTGATTCCTCAGTCGTTTCGGCGCCGACCAGAGTTACTTTCAGTTTCGAAAGTGGGAAGCTACCGATCGCACCACCGTTTTCACCGCACGCCTTGATCTCATCTTTGACGACTTGGACCATTTCAGGCGGCATCGCACCGACGGGAAGCTGGCTGCGAACGGCGACGCCAGATTCTGCCTTCGCGTCGGGCTCCATTCGAATTTTCACTTTCGCAAACAGTTGCTGACCATTGTGCAGGCGGTTGCATTGACCGGTAACCTCGACCGATTGGCTGACCGTTTCGCGATAGGAGACTCGTGGTTTGTAAACTTTGACCTTGAGATTGAAGTCACGCAGTAACCGGTTCTTAATAACCTCCAGATGAAGTTCACCCATACCCGAGATCAGCGTTTGTCCGGTGTCTTCATTTTCTTTGGCTTTGAACGTTGGATCCTGACGTTTGAGCAGCTCTAAAACGTCGCCCAATTTATCTCGTTCGGCCGTCGATTCTGGTTCGATGGCCATTTCGATCACTGTTTCAGGGAACACGATCTGCTCTAAGAGGATCGGAGCCTTCTGGTCACAGAGTGTATCGCCGGTGACCGCAAATCGGGGACCGATCAAGCCCACTATTTCGCCGGTGCCGATCGAGTCGAGTTGTCCATCACGATCCTTTTTAGAGGCGTTGATCTGCCAGAGTTGAGCCACGTTTTCTTTTTTGTCTTGGCCACTACAATAAACGCGCGCGTTGCTTTTCAGCTCGCCCGAATAAATTCGCACCCAATACAAGTCGCCCGTCTTCGCTGGCAGAATCTTGAATACTAAGGCGGAGAAAGGTTCCTTGGCGTCGGGTGCTCGTTTCTCAGTGATCTTCTCTTTCTTGGGATGGGTCCCGATGACTGGCGGACGATCCAACGGACTTGGCAGGTAGTATTTCACACTGTCCAAAACACCTTGAACGCCGATGCCATGCAAGGCCGATCCGCAGACGACTGGTTGAATGACCCGTTCCAGTGCACCCTGTCGTAGTACCTTGCGAATCAGATCGTTGGGGATGTCCTCTTCGGACAACGCCAACTCGGTCATTTCATCGCTGAGCGCGTACAACGATTCAAGCATCTCTTCGCGCGCCAGTTGAGCATCATCCAAAAACTCTTCTGGGATTGGGCTTTCGTTGATTTTTTTGCCTTCGTCTTCGAAGGTTGAATACCGCATCTTGATTAGATCAACGATGCCACGAAATGGATCATCGACGTGGGCTGGGCCAAGTCCGACAGGCATCTGAATGGGAACGGGGTTGGCGTTTAGTCGATCTTTCATTTCGCCCAAGACGCGGCGGAAGTCAGCGCCTTCGCGATCGAGTTTGTTGATAAACGCAACACGCGGAACATTGTATTTGTCAGCCTGTCGCCAAACGGTCTCGCTTTGCGCTTCAACGCCCTCGCGCGAACTAAACACGACGACCGCGCCGTCAAGCACACGTAAACTTCGTTCCACTTCGGCAGTGAAATCGACGTGGCCGGGTGTGTCCAGCAGGTTGATGTGGATGTCTTTCCAGTCGAACGTCACACACGCAGCGTAAATCGTAATGCCACGATCCTGTTCTTCGGCATCATCGTCGGTGGTTGTGGTACCGCTATCGACTTTACCAACACGATGTTTGCTGCCCGAAAGAAACAGCATCCGTTCAGTGACGGTCGTCTTGCCCGCGTCGATGTGAGCGATGATGCCGATGTTGCGGAGGTTTTGAAGTTTACGAGCCATGGTGGGAGTGGATCTTTATGAAGTTCGATAATGGTCGGCGGAAACCGGCCCTACTATTATATCCGCGCATAAAAAAACCGCCTAGCGAATTCCATTCACTGGCGGTCTTTGTATCTGCTACCAAGCGAAGTGAGCAAACGCCTTATTTGCATCGGCCATCTTGTGAGTGTTCTCACGTTTGGTCATCGCAGCGCCTTCACGATTGTATGCTGCCACCAATTCGTCCGCCAAACGCAAGTGCGTCGGGCGACCCTTCTTGTCGCGAATCGCAATCAGCAACCAGCGAATGGCCAGTGACTGCTGCCGCGATCGGCTGACCTGCATCGGAACTTGATAAGACGCACCACCGACGCGTTTGGAACGCACTTCGATATGTGGTTTCACGTTCTCGACAGCCTGATGGAACACTTCAATCGGTTCTGTGTCAGGAACGCGTTTTTTGATCTCTTCCAACGCGCGATAAAATACGCCTTGAGCAATTGTTTTCTTACCGTCCCACATCAAGCAGTTGATGAACTTGCTGGCGAGGATGGAATCGAATTTTGGATCAGGACGCAATTGCGTGCGGCTGGCGGTGATTTTACCCATGTCGAATCAAACGGTTTCTAAAGTGAATTTATGGATGGTTTAGTGAGGATCTAAAGCGGTGGTAAAGCGTTAAAGCCCTAGCCTTTTTTCGCACCGTAGCGACTACGCGATTGCTTACGGTTTTCTACACCAAGTGTATCTTGAGCACCGCGAACGACTTGATAACGCACACCTGGAAGGTCACGCACACGACCGCCACGGACTAAAACAATACTGTGTTCCTGAAGGTTGTGACCTTCACCGGGGATGTAAACGGTAACTTCTTTGCCGTTGGATAGACGCACACGCGTGATCTTCCGCAACGCCGAGTTAGGTTTCTTCGGAGTCATGGTGCGGACCTGCAAGCAAACACCCTGCTTTTGCGGACATTTTTCCAGCACAGGAGATTTGGTGAACTTGCGTTTTTGTTTGCGTCGCTTGCGGACAAGCTGATTAATCGTGGGCATTCGTTTATTTTCCGGGCGTAAAACTGCAAATCCGGCGATAAGCCGTCCAGCAATATGTGCTAATTCGAAGCGTGTTAAAATAGTGTTTTCGACAAATGTGTCAACGTGTAAATCGCGAAATATCGGCAGATCGAGCGAGTCTGCTGACCTATATGCTGTAGCATTCGGCCAGAAGAGACTGCTTCTGCATTAAATATAGCGGTATTTCCGGAGCTTTTGAGAGTCTGGCACGCCCCATTCTCCGCCAGTCAGCAAAGGTCGGCTGGTTTGCAGCGTCTCTGCCCGGATATTGCATCATCCGCGTGCAATAGCTACCGGTCCATACCGCGATCCCTCTGGCGCGTCGAATAGAGATTTTAGATCAAAAATCCTTTCGAAAATTAGGGCGGGCTAATGATGAAACTTCGTTCGAAACGAAAACCCAGTCCTGACCGGTGAAATTCGCTAGCCTGACCAATCACTTCAACAACTGGCCCGTTCTCATTGACTGCAACAACGATCTTCTTCGTAACGATCCCCAACCGCCTGTCAACGTCGAAGCAATAAAGCACAATCTCACCGGATGGGCTGGTGATACTTCTGCTTTTTCCTAGCTTTGAAAACTGCTTCTTAGTCATCGTATTAAACCAGTAATACTTTGAAAAATCGTTGCTTGTGCCGATTCTCTTTTGAACTAATCCCATCAGATAATGATGCATGCCGTCTTCGACAAAGCTCTTGTGAACGGAGAGATTGCTGGCTATACATCTGCGTAAGTCGTTGATGCACACATAGTCGTTCAACCACTGACATTTACGCGTATGTTCTTTTATTGCGTAACCTTTGGGAATTGCAATCGGTTGAAGAGCATCTTGAATCGCAAGACTTTTTGTTGCTTTGCAGGTGTGCAAATACCTTGCGGCAACTAATTGCTCCGTTTGTGAGCAGAGTTTCAGGGCATTGGGACTTACTGGGTCACCGCTGTACGCGCACTCTTTCGCTTCATCATGCAGAACAAATTCGCCTGTCGTTCCGCAATGCAGCCCTTCATCTTCGAACCCAATCTTGCCTGACACGCTTGAAGTAAAAGCTTTTGATTCGTGAGCGACTCTCCCAGAAACATCTGATTGTTTTGCTTCATCTTTTGGGATTTCAGTCTTAGAAACTTCACAAGTTACCAACTCTGAGTTATGAACATCACGCCCAGTTTCAGTTCTTATAAAGTGTTCTCGAAAGCCCCGTTTGCCAGAAACATTACTTGTTAATAGTTTGTCTCGGCAGACCACACTGCCTGAGAATTCGCATTTTTCGAGTTCAGATTCGTGCCCAACGCGATCAGTAACTTCACAACCTTGACTCTGATCGAATCTGAACCTTTTCCCGGAGATGTCGCTCCTAATAAGCTCTTCTGATAAACACCTTATGTCCGTGAATTCGCATTGACCTATGTCGTCCTTCAGCCCTGCTTTTTCACTCAAATCCGACGTCGTAACCAATTTGGCTTTTACCCATCGGCCGTCATGGGTCTCAGTCGCACAATTTGGACAGCATTCAACTTCCGACACCTCACACTTTGTCATCGAGGTCGCGATGAAGTGATGTTCGCACTCTTGGCAAAAGGTTAAGAGTTCTAGGTCGACTGTTTTGTTTGTTATTCCACAAGTGCCAACCTCGTCCTGTAGAAGTCTCTTTCCCGACAAGGAACAGTCAGCTAGTTCATCTTTAAGACCTTGTCGCTCAGAATTTCGCTCAGACTTAAACAGCAGGTCAATCCCAACAGTCTTTCCGCCGACATCACTTTTACCCGATTCGCAAATTGAAATAGTCCGACCTGTAATACTGCAGTTAGTAAATTCAGTCTTGTGCCCATTCGTTCCGGAAATTTCTGAGACTCGAAGATGGTCTTTGCGAAAAGGACGATCACTGAGTTGGCTGACCAAGATTTCATCCGAGAGGCATTTTGTATCGGTGAAACTGCAAGTGGTGAATTCGTTGGGAGCTCCTGGCCGTTTTGAAACGCCCGATTCTTCCATCAAATTTGCAATCCCAATCTTCCCGGAGATGGCAGAAGTGACTGCCTCGTCGGAGAGAACTGATTTTTGGGTAGGTGCGCGATTTCGGCTTATACAAACAAGCGCCGCCTATTTTCGAAACGTCTTTCAAAAGTTTGATAAAGGCTGGACTACCTACAGAATAGGCGACTACGTTCTCATCTGACTCCTGTTCATTGAAGCTAATCACTTCCCTGATCCGGTTTTGATATTTAACTGAGTATCTCTCCCCAGAAATCCACTCAACTTCATCTCCGGTTGCCTTCTTCGCAGCAATAACGAACTCTTTTAGTTCGCTTGCCAGCGGATGCGAACGTTTTAACTTAGGCATCAAGATTTCTGAGCCTTCACCCTCGTCTAGAATCCCAAGTTCTTTGTCGATCTTGTCACGGTTTTCATCAAAAAGTATCCTTGCCTTTGCAATACTTCAATAAAGCCAAATTTGATATTTTTTGAATGAAGCAATCTTCCAATTTGTTTTTGAGTTGCAAGGCGGTTGGTAAAAACCAGCAAGCGAAATTTATCGCCCAGACGCAGCTTGGCTTCGGCAACCAACTGAAGCAGGCATTGATCTTTCGCAGTTGGATCCTTCGCTCGATTGATGACATCTGACAATTCAGAGACCGCCTCAACGAATACAGGATCCTTTTTAGACTTATTTTCAAACTGTTTCAAAACTGCTTGAGCACTACTCATCATGGCGACGCCACAAGAACATTGCTCCAGTCCGTTTAAGCCAGAGATGTGCTGGGAGACAATTTTTCTCACGGCCAGATCTGTTTCGGTTGGTTTGACCAAGCTCATCTCGACCTTGCGAGCCGGAAATAGCAATTTTGCATCTGCGCGTCGGGTTCGTCGCATATACTGACTGACAATGTGGCGGAAATCACCTTTCTTTTCCCCGTCTAGTTGAATGCTCGGTTTACTCTCAAGATAGACGCTTTGAAACTCAGCTTCGGTGCCTAATGGATTTTGATGCCCCTTCGCAAGTGCCAAGCAGTCGATTAGCGAATACAGATCCCATACCCGGTTTTGGATTGGGGTCGCGGTCAGCATCAAGAGGTACTTGAATACGCGACGCTCAAGAACCTTGCGTATTTCAATTGCAATCTTGGGGGAATTGTTCCCTGCGCCGTACAGATTGCGAATTTCATGGGCCTCATCCATGATCAACATTCCAAAATCGCCCGTCGCCAAATTTTTCAAACGATCACGAATTGAATGATAGGTTGATATCACAATCGGTGTGTTTTGTTGGAGTAAATTGTCTAGCTCCTTTCCTCTCCCAACTTGAGCTTCTAAATTGAATTTAGTTCGCAGCTCATCTTTCCACTGCTCGCATAAGATGGAAGGACAAGCAATCAACACCCTTGTAATTCGCTTCCGAACCATAAGTTCAGATATAATCAATCCAGCACTGATCGTCTTTCCCAAACCAACATCATCCGCGATGATCGTAGCTGGCGATCGGCGGCAAAATGTCATCAAGTTTTGCAATCGGGTGGTGATACGGCTCAACGCGGCCTCGCCAAGTCTCGCGAGACAAAACATCCTCTGCAGAATTGATGATGATCGGACTATCTAGACTCCAAGCGATTCCTTTCAGGGCTAGAAGGTAGTCTTCTAGAGATTCAACAGGATGAATTGCTCGATAGCGAAACGCAAATCCTGGTCCAGAATCTTGTTTAATTACTTGCTTAGAAGTTACTGGCCCAGCGCCAGATGGTTTTGAAGGGGCTTGAAGTTCTTGCAGATCCTGCGGTTCTGTGTGCGTGACACAAGAATCTGCCTGACATCCACCATGCGAGTCCCAACACTCCATGTGGTACAGGGCTCCGCAATCTTCGCAACGAACCAAACCACGGACAATCGACTTTGAACAATAGGGGCACGAAAGAATGTCTCGATTGCTTTCCACGAAACCCTCTTTCATTGTTCGATTCTTTATTTTCTGGGAAGTTGGCAGGCATGTAAGTGAAGAGTGTGAGTCAGCTGGAGAAGTCCTTCATTATATCAAAAGTTACAGACGGATTCACAACATTTGTTGAATTCGCAAAGTGGTTTGAGAAACCATTTGGGGGCTGCGCCGGGGCAAGCTTCGTTTTCGGTTTTCAGCCGAATCTCACAGCTGACTGAACTTAGAATCAATGGTCCTTGTTACCTCAGTTGGTCCTGTGATGGCCAAAATCAGAAAATAAGCAGGGGCGGGCTGGCTAAGACTTCCTGACCTTCGCTGTGGCTCAGCGGAAGGGGCTCAAAAAAATGCCACCACAGATTCCTCTGAAGAGGCTATAATTTGGGAATGACGAATACGGAAACTAAAAGACAGAATTCGATTGACGGCGTGATCGCGGCATACGCAAAAGATATAGACGAAGGAGCATTGCGCGAAAATCTCCGGCTGACACATGAGGAGCGATCTCAAAAGTTTTTAAGAGCGATGAAGCTTGTCTTTCATTTAAGGCGGAATGCGTTCGATGCCTGAAGAAACTCAGTTCGATGAACTGTTATCGGTGCTCCACAGTTCGGGCGTCAAATTTATTCTGGTTGGCGGTCTGGCAGCGATGGCTCACGGTAGCAACCGGGCGACGCTCGATGTCGACGTGGTTTATGAAAGAGGTTCCGACAACTGCCGGAGGATTGTGGAATCGCTTCAGCCGTTCTCACCCTATCTCCGTGGCGCTCCTCCTGGCCTACCATTCGTATGGGACGTGGCGACCCTAGAAGGCGGATTGAACTTTACGCTAGAGACCAAAATTGGCGCGCTTGATTTGCTCGGAGAAATCGCTGGTGGAGGCACCTATGAGTCACTTCAGAACTCCTGCGATACGATTCAGGTATTTGGCATCAAGTGCGACTGCGTCACGCTTGAGAGGCTGATTGAACTTAAGCGGGCAGCGGGGCGTCCGAAGGATTTAGAGGCGATCGCTGAATTGGAGTTTCTCTTGTCAAATCGACCATAAGAATAACTTGCTAGAATTTCGAACCGAAATTTGGCATGCAAGACTGGATCACGAATCGCCTCGGTCTAATTATCGGCTAAGGATTAGTCACGGAGTGAAATACGACTCTACGCAATCAGGAAGTTATATCCTGACAAACTTTACACTGCCTAGGAACACCGCTTCACGTCACTGAAACGAAAATAAAAAAAGCGGCTGTCGCTCTTGCGACAGCCGCTTGGGTATTTAATTTGCAATCAGGAGTTATGCCCGACCTCCATCAAGTTCATCTTGCCACTTCTGGAGTTCTTCCCACTGACCATTGGCGGCCAACTGCGCCTGCTGTGGCCAAGTGGTTGGATCGTGAGCGGCAAAGTTACCTTCGGCAGCTTCAAGTATTTCCTTTACCCTATCGGCTGAAGTTGCGGCAAGACTGCTGAAAGTCGACAGGCCTGCAGTCGCCAAAATCTCGGCGATTTTCGGACCGATCCCTTCGACCTTCGTCAAATCATCGGGTTCAGCGGCCGGTTTGCCACCGTCGAGTTCATCTTGCCACTTCTGCAGTTGTTCCCATTGACCATCGGCAGCCAATTGAGCCTGCTGTGGCCAAGTCGTTGGGTCGTGTGCCGCGAAGCTTCCGCCACCGGCGGTCAGGATGGACTTCACTTGATCCGCAGGTGTTGATGCCAATTGTGCAAACGAAGTAATGCCACCCGCATTGAGCAGTTCGGCAATCTTTGGACCGACGCCTTCGATCTTCGTCAGATCATCCGTTGCAGCGGCAGGCTGAGTCGCTTCCGGCTCAGCAGGAGCAGTTGAAGCTGCATCGTCCGATTCACCCATGATCAACGCATCTAAACCATCATCAACTGGCGGCGCGATTTCAACGTCTTCAGGCGGTTTGTCAGCGATCAGGTCGCCCATCGGAGCGGACGATGGGACAGCCGTCGGAGTTGCCGACATCGCCGCCGAATCGTCAGCCGCCATCAGCGTTTGTATGCCGTCGGGAGTTTGCATATCGCCGACCATCTTGCCACCGACCAATTGATCTTGCCATTCCTTCAGCTGACTCCACTCGCCATTGGCCGCCAACAAAGCCTGGTCGGGCCAAGTGCTAGGGTCATGGTTGGCAAAAGTTGGTCCGCCAGCATTGAGAACAGATTTGATATGGTCAGGAGGTGTTTGCGATAATTGAGCGAACGAATCGATGCCACCTGCGTTGAGCAGTTCGGCGATCTTTGGACCCACGCCCTCGATTTTTGTGAAGTCGTCGCCGGCAGTGGATGTGTCGGCCAACATGGAAACGTTAGCACCCATTCCAACTTCGCCGCCGGGGGCGCCTGCACCACCGGACAACTCGGCGCCAAGCGTTCCCGAGTTCGCCATCACGCTGAGTAAATCAGACGGCACATCAGCAACGACACCATCATCTGGTGCTACGTTGGTTGCGGTCGCAGATTCCAGTAATGGGAAACTGTCTTCAAGCGTTTGCGTTGGTTGTTCAGCAGCCAATCGCATCGCCTCTAAGTTGTATTGAACTTCTGATTCTTGGAACGTTCGGAAACCCGTTCCCGCAGGAATCAAGTGACCTAAAATAACATTCTCTTTAAGGCCAACCAAATTGTCGACCTTGCCGGCCAACGCCGCTTCGGTCAGAACTTTTGTGGTCTCTTGGAAAGAAGCCGCCGAGATGAAGCTGGAACTTTGAACCGAAGCCTTCGTGATTCCCAGCAGCTGCGTGCTGTAAGTTGCCATACGAGGCTTGGTTACTTTTGCAACTTCACCGCCGAGCGTTTCGATCTTGGCGTTGGTTTCTTCAAGAACGTCACGCGGAACGACTTGCCCTTTGGTGTAATCGCTGTCCCCTTTGTGAGTTACCTTCACGCATTTAGCAAGTTCTTCGTTGGCCGTCAGCAGTTCGAAACGATCGCAAATTAAACCTGGCAGAATATTACTGTCGCCGGCAGATTCGACTTTTACTTTCCGTAACATACGAGCAACGATAATCTCGACGTGTTTGTCGTTGATCTCAACACGCTGGCTGCGATAGACCTGTTGGATCTCATGGCCAAGATATTGTTGAACGGCTTCTTCACCGGAGACACGAAGAATATCGTGTGGTACCAAAGGCCCGTCGATCAATTGCTGACCGGCGTTGACGAAGTCACCAGAGTGAACCAGAAATCGTTTACCTGGAGGAACTAAGTGCTCGACCTCAAGACCGCTTTCGTTCTTAATGATAATAGTACGCTTACCACGTTTCTTGTCACCCAGTTCAATCGTACCGTCGATCTCTGCAAGAACCGCTGGATCCTTTGGCTTCCGAGCTTCAAAGATCTCGGTCACGCGCGGAAGACCACCGGTGATGTCTGAGATTCCTGATGCTTCTCGAGGTGTTTCAGCAACCGCGGTACCTGGCGTGATTTTTTGACCGTCTGTAACTGTGATGTTGGCACGTTCTGGGAGGTAATAAACGTCCAGTACGGTACCGTCTTTGTCTTCGACGACGATTTGCGGGTGCAAGTCACCTTTGAAGTCGATGATCGTACGCCGAATCGTACCCGAAGCTTCGCGCTCCATGACCATGGTTTCGCCTTCGAGGATATCTTCGAAACGAACTTTACCGCTAACCTCTGAAAGAATCGGAGCCGCAAACGGGTTCCAACGACAGAGGACAGCTTTCGCTTTGACTTCTCCACCCTCTTTGACCAACAACGTGGCACCGGCAGGAATCTTGTGCGATTCAAGCTCGCGGCCGCGTTTATCGAGAATTGCGATTTCGGCGTTACGATTGAGTACAACAATATCGCCATCGCCGTTGGTCACGTGACGCATGCGAATGAGTTTAATGAAGCCGGCCTTCTTACAACGCTCTTCATTCTTCTCGGTCGACGTATTGGCAACACCACCGATATGAAACGTACGCATTGTCAACTGAGTACCCGGCTCTCCGATCGACTGAGCCGCGATAATTCCGACTGCCATGCCTTCTTCGACCATATCGCCGGTCGACATGTCCATTCCATAACACTTGCGGCAAACACCCAGCGGCGCGTCGCAGGTCATCGGACTGCGGACCTGAATTTTCTCCAAGCCCATGTCTTCGATCTTCTTGGCGATCTCAGGCGTAATCATCTGCGATTCACGCACGATGATTTCATCGGTGACCGCGTTAACAATGTTCTGCCGCGACACGCGACCATTGATCGCAATCGCAAGACGAACTTCGACCTGTTCACCACGGTAAATGATTCCCTTGGTGATGCCTTGGGTCGTGCCGCAGTCTTCCATCGTGACAACCACGTTTTGAGCGACGTCGGCCAGTTTACGAGTAAGGTAACCCGAGTCAGCCGTCTTCAGAGCCGTATCGGCCAGACCTTTACGAGCACCGTGCGTTGAGGAGAAGTACTCCAGAACGGATAGGCCTTCGCGGAA
>ENA-ORXT01002533-ORXT01002533.1-marine-metagenome-genome-assembly--contig:-NODE-2533-length-21788-cov-5.198148_pt1 | contig 21788 bp, 24 predicted proteins | sample MGYA00237868_ERZ511482 | MGnify/ENA metagenome assembly ERZ511482
CGGCGATACGGTGACGAAGGGTCAGACCGTCCTGATCATCGAGGCGATGAAGACGATGAACCAGATTCCCGCCCCCCATGACGGCACCTTGCGCGTCATGCTGGTCGGTGACGGCGACCCGGTCGAGTTCGGGATGCCCCTCATGGTCATCGAATAGCGCCGATGTTCGAGAAAATCCTCATCGCCAACCGGGGCGAGATCGCCCTGCGCATCCAGCGCGCCTGCCGCGAGATGGGCATCGCCACCGTCGCCGTGCATTCCACGGCGGATGCCGACGCGATGCATGTGCGCCTCGCCGACGAGAGCGTGTGCATCGGCCCGCCCTCCGCGACGCTCAGCTATCTGAACGTGCCCGCGCTGATCACCGCCTGCGAGATGACCGGCGCGCAGGCGATTCACCCCGGCTACGGCTTCCTGTCCGAAAACGCCTCCTTCGCGCAGATCGTCGCCGAACACGAACTGACCTTCATCGGCCCGACCGCCGAGCACATCACGATGATGGGCGACAAGATCACGGCCAAGGACGCGATGAAGCGCCTCGGCGTGCCCGTCGTCCCCGGCTCGCCCGGCGAAGTGACGAGCGATGCCGAAGCGCTGGATATCGCGGGCGAAATCGGCTTTCCGGTTCTGGTCAAGGCGACGGCGGGCGGCGGCGGGCGCGGGATGAAACTGGCCCGCAATGCCGCCGAGATGTCGACCGCCCTCTCCACTGCGCGGTCCGAAGCGGGGGCGGCCTTCGGCAACAGCGCGGTCTATCTGGAGAAATATCTGGGCAAGCCGCGCCATATCGAAATTCAGGTCATGGCCGATTCCCACGGCACCGTGGTGCATCTGGGCGAGCGCGACTGTTCGCTCCAGCGCCGCAACCAGAAGGTGCTGGAGGAAGCCCCCTCCCCCATCCTCAGCCCGGCGGAACGCGCGGATATCGGCGAACGCTGCGCCGCCGCCCTGCGCGAACTGGGCTATCTGGGCGCGGGGACGATCGAGTTCCTGTACGAGGATGGCGGGTTCTACTTCATCGAGATGAACACGCGGTTGCAGGTCGAACACCCGGTGACCGAAATGGTCTACGGCGTCGATCTGGTGCGCGAGCAGATCCGCGTCGCCTCCGGCCTGCCGCTGTCCTTCACGCAGGCCGAACTGGTCCCCCGGGGCCATGCCATCGAATGCCGCATCAATGCCGAGAACGCGCGCACCTTCGTGCCCTCGCCCGGCACGGTCAACGGGTATCACGCGCCCGGGGGGCTGGGCGTGCGGATGGATTCGGGGCTGTATGCGGGCTATCGCATCCCCCCCTATTACGACAGCCTGATCGGCAAGCTGATCGCCCATGGCCGCGACCGCGACGAGTGCGTCGCGCGTATCCGCCGTGCGCTGGCCGAGACGATCATCGACGGGGTCGACACGACGCTGCCGCTGTTCGAGGCGCTGTTGCAGGAGCCTGACTTCCTGTCCGGGGATTACGATATCCACTGGCTGGAACACTGGATCGAGGGATTGTCGACCCCCGCATGAGTGACGAAACGCTGACGCTGACCCCGGAACTGCTGCTGCAGGCCTATGCCGCCGGCATCTTTCCGATGGGGTCGGAAGACAGCGATCGGGAACTGTACTGGGTCGATCCGAACGAGCGGGGCATCATCCCGCTCGACGGCCTGCACGTCTCGCGCAGCCTGCGCAGGACGATCCGGCGCGGCGGGTTCGAGGTGCGGGTGGATCATGATTTCCGGGCCATGATGCGCGATTGCGCGGCGCGGGAGGAGACGTGGATCAACGACACGATCCTCGATCTCTACCACGCCCTGCACAAGCGCGGCGCGGCCCACAGCGTCGAGATCTGGCGCGGGCCTGACCGGATCGGCGGCCTCTACGGGGTCAGCATCGGCGCGGCGTTCTTCGGCGAGAGCATGGTGTCGCACGAACCCGATGCCAGCAAGATCGCCCTCGTCTGGCTGGTCGCTCGGCTGCGGGCGGGGGGGTTCCGGCTGCTGGACACGCAGTTCACCACGCCGCATCTGGAATCGATGGGCTGCATCGGCATTCCGCGCCGGCGCTACCACGCGATGCTGCGCACGGCGCTGGATCACCGGGGCGATTTCGGCGTGCTCGACGGGGCGGCGGATGCGGAGACGGTACTGGGCCTCGTGCAGGCGTCAGGGTAGACGCGCCTCGAACCGGATGCGGATATAGTCCGCCGTCCAGTTCCCGTCCGAATCGCACAGGGCCGGGCGCAACAGCGCGACCGCCTCGTCCCGCACCTGTATGCGCAGCTCCTCCGGCACACCGGCCAGCACGGGGGCCGCCAGCGTTTCCAGCCATCCGGCCATATCGGACGGGATCGGCGTGGGGCGCGGGATCAGTTCGATCCGGTCGACGGCAAGGCCCCCCGCCTCCAGCCGCGCGCGGTGTTCGGCGCAGGAGGGGAAGTACCAGATGCCGCCCGGCGCGTTCCGCTGCCCGGTCGCCCGCTCGATCGCCGAAGACAACGCCACGCGGATCGCGGCGACATTGCCGTGCCCGCCGAACTCCGCGACGAAGCGCCCGCCCGGTTTCAGCGCCCGGGCGACCCCGGCGATAACGGCATCGGGCCGCGTCATCCAGTGCAGCGCGGCATTCGAGAAGACCGCATCGAATTCCCGGTCGAAGGCCAGCGCATGCCCGTCCCCGACCCGCGCATCCAGCCCCAGCGCCTGCGCGCCCGCGACCATATCCGCGCTGAAATCCGTGCCGACCACCTCGGCCCCCGCCGCGACCAGCCGCCGGGTCAGCGCCCCGTCACCACAGCCGAGATCGAGAATCCGCTCGCCGTCCTGCGGGTCGAGCCAGCCCAGCACCCCCGCCCCGAGATCGGAGACGAAGCGCGCATGGGCCTCGTAGCGGTCGGAGGACCAGTGGTCAGTTCGTTCCGGCAACGGCCTTGCCGATCAGGTCCAGCAGGCTGACGGACCCCTGCGTCCGCTCGATCGCCTCGCCGGGTTCGAGGAAATATTCCGATCCCCCCGGCTCGATGGAGACATACGAGCCGCCCAGCAGCCCGTCGCTGGCGATCTTGGCCGACGAATCGCTGGGCAGTTTCACCCCGTTGCGCATCGCGAAGGTGATCTGCGCCTGATAGGTCGCCTCGTCCAGCGTCACGCTCTGCACGGTCCCGACCTTCACGCCGGAGACGCGCACGTCGCCGCCGGTGCCGATCCCGTCCGCCTTGTAGAACTGGGCGGTGATCGGATAGCTGCCCCCGCCGCCGAAATCGGCGTTCGCGCCGGCGTAGTACAGGAACCCGCCGGCGACGCCGATCACGACGGCCCCGATCAGGGTCTCTACGGTATTATTGGCCATTGCCGCTCTCCTCGGGCGTCACTCAGTCCGGAACCCAGGCCGTATACGGCTTTTCGGCGGATGTCGCCTCCCGGCCCAGCGCCACGAGGCTGCCGGGGGGGCGATAGGCCAGATCGGTGCCGGTCAGGTTGGGCAGGCGATCCTTCTGCCACGGCCAGACCTGGAGCGGTTCCTCGGTCGGGGGATGCTCGAAGGTGTGGTGCATCCAGCCGTACCATTCGCCGGAGACGTTCGACGCCTCGACATCGCCGGCATAGATCACCCAGCGCTTCGAATCGTCGGCATTGCGGTAGTAGACGTTGCCGTGATCGTCCTCGCCGACCTTCTCGCCGTAGCGGGAGGTGAACAGCGTCGTCCCGATGGTCGCGCCGTTCCACCAGGTGAAAATCTTGCTCAGGATCGACATGACCGCTCCGATTGTCCTCGTTCTGCGCGCAGTGTATGGAACCGCGCGCGGAACGGCAATCCTTTCCGGCTATGCAGCCATCAGATCGCGGATGAGCTGCGCCTTTTCCTCGGGATCGAAGAAGCCGATGCGCTGGTAGGCGATGCGGCCGTCCTTGTCGATGATGGCCACTTCCGGGGTGCCGCGCGTGCCGTAGAGGATCATGGTGTTCGGCAGGCGGTCGTCGATATCGTGGCGGTCGTTGCCGACGGGGTGGCCGAAGCCGGTCTCGTCGACGAACTTGCGCAGGCGGCTGACGGTCTGGTGCTGATGCCCCTCGAAGACGGTATGGATGCTGACGATCTTCATGCGGTCCTGCGCGATGTCCTGCGCGAAATCCTTCTCCCATTGCAGGGTCGTGGGGATCGAGAAGCTCTTGCAGCCAGGGCACCACAGCTGGAAGAAGTCGATCACGACCACCTGTCCGCGCATGTCCTGCAGGTGGACGGGGGGCGAGTTGATCCACTCGGCGATATCCCATTCGGGGGCGGGCGCACCCACGGGCAGGGCGCGCAGGGGCGTGACGGGGACGGCGGCGGCAGCGGCGATTCCGGCGAGGGCACCGCGACGGGTCAGGGTCGGCATGGGTATGGGTCTCCGGTCAGGCTTGGGGGCGATGGCGACACAATGGTGGGCCGCGCGGCACGGCGCAACGACTGCCGCGCCCCCTCACGGACAGGTGACACGGCGAGAGAATGCCCTGCCGCCGGAACGAATCCGGGGGTCGTGCATTGGGAACACAGCAGCAACACGACGACGGGAGATCACCATGTCCGACACCACGCAGGAAACCGGCATCGACAAATCCGACATCGGCGGCAATGCCGAGAAAGACCCGGATAACTGGGTGACCGGCGACGAGGCGATGACCGGCGCGCAGAAAAGCTATCTCGCGACCCTCAGCGAGGAGGCGGGCGAGCCGATGGACGACACGCTGACCAAGGCCGATGCCTCGAAACGGATCGATGCCTTGCAGGAGAAGACGGGGCGCGGAACGGGGTAGCGCCCCGGAACGCGCCCCGACAGCAGTCGCCGGACCCTGTTCCGGTCGACCCGCCCGGGGTGCGCATGAACCGGCGATGTTTCGGGGGAGGACCGCCCCCTCAATAGAAGCCGAACGCATCCCAGACATCGCCGAGGGTCGCATTCTCGACGATGAGCACGTCGCTGTCGCCGTAATGGATCACGGCGTCGTCGCCGTGCATCGCGGTCGTCAGATCGCGCCAGGTCGTCTGGTGATCGGAGAAGACGATGCGGTCCTTCCCGGCCTCGAAATCCGTGATGACATCCGCGCCGTCGCCCTGGCGGAACTTGAACTGGTCGCGCCCCGCGCCGCCCGCGATGATGTCGTCGCCGGTGCCGGCGGTGATCAGATCCTTTCCGGCCCCGCCGGACACGGTGTCGTCGCCGCTCTCGCCGAACAGCATGTCGTCGCCCCTGCCGCCGGACAGGGCATCGTCGCCGTCGCCGCCGGAGAGCGTGTCCGCCCCGTCCCGACCGATCAGGGTGTCGTCGCCGCCATAGCCGTAGAGGCTGGACCCGGCATGTGCCGCGCTCAGGATATCGCCCCAGAACTCGGACCCGAGCACCGTCTCGATCGAGACGAGGATATCGCCGGCGGCATGGCCGGCGGTGCCGGTCCCCGCCTCCAGATCCACCGCCACGGCGGAGGACGACGACCAGTACGTCGCGGCATCGATGCCCGCGCCGCCGTCCAGATGGTCGCCGTCCTCCGCCCCGCGCAGGATATCGTTGCCCGCGCCGCCGAACAGCGCGTCGTCGCCGCCCAGCCCGCAGATGAAGTTGTCACCGGCGTCACCGGTCAGGACATCGTCGAAATGCGATCCCCGGACATACTCGATATCGACCAGAACGTCGCCCTCGGCATCGCCGCCGCTGGCCGTCATCGCTTTCAGGTCGATACGAACCGCCGTATCCGAGCCGTGGTAGTTGATCGAATCCAGCCCGCTGCCGCCATCCAGCAGATCGGCCCCGGCACCGCCGTCGAGGTAATCGTTCCCGCCCCCGCCGTAGAGCGCATCGTCGCCCGCGCCCCCGTGGAGAAAATCGCGCCCGCCGCCTCCGAACACGACATCGTCGCCCTCGTAGGCGAAGAAGACATCCTCGCCGCTCGTGCCCTGAAGGGTCTCGGAAGATTTGCTGCCCCGGAAAGTCCTTGCGGAAACCAATGATTTTGTCATGCGATCAATCCATTTAAATATTTCGGATGCACCTCAATATTTCGCTCGATCCCTTAACGAATTCATACTTACCAAGTAAGCGTGAAGATCCCGGGGCATCAATCGATCCGGAATTAGAATAAACTTTTACCGATATCCGCGACGCGAAGTTCCGCCGCCGGTCATCCGGATGCCGCCCCCGTCGCCGGTCCCCTACCCCGCCCCGTGACTGCGATCATAGCCGTTTACCGGCGGCGACGCCCATCCGGCCAGAGCGTCGTTCACGGGCCGATACATCTCCACCAGCAGCGGATGGCACCGGGCCGTGTCGCTGCTGTGCGCGGCGTCGCAGGCACCGCCCGGGCAGGCGGACAGGCCGCCGATCAGGTCGATCTCCGCGAAGAATTCCAGATGGTCGCCGGGGCGCACGGGGGTCGCCTTCATGAAATACTGCTGCGTGTCGGGCGTGAAGCCGGTACACATGAAGACATTCAGCACGTCATGCACATGCGCCTCGATCGCGCGCACGTCCTGTCCGGTTTCCTCGGCCAGGGCGCGCACGAGATTGCTGTGGCAGCAATGGTGATAGGCCGCGCCGCCCAGTAGCATGGCGGTATAGGGGTCGCAGCGCGTGCCGATCACGTCATGCACGCTGCCGCCGAACTCGTCGAACCCGTACCAGTCGAGCGAATCATCGGTGATCGTCGCCATGGGGCGCAGGGCCGGAAAGCTGCTCCACATCCTGTCCCCGGTGCTCAGATGCGTGCCGTGCAGCGCCCGGGTCTTGCCGGCATAGAACCGCTCGGTCAGGTCGCGGGCGTTCCACAGGTTGAGGTCGCCGACCTGCGGACCCTCCACGCTGACGATGCGAAAGAAGGTTCCGGCGGGGGCATGGAACGTGCGCGCCTGGCGCGGGGGGATCAGCACCTCGCCCACCTTCTCGGCCCCGGCGCGGGCGCGGGCGTAGAGCGCCAGATCGGGCGGCGGCAGGGTATCGACCGGATAGCAGATGACCGGCGACAGCGCGCGGCGCGCTTCGGCATCGGCGGGGGCGCGATGGTGGGGGGCGGCGAGTTTCATGGGGCGGGCCTCGTATGGATACCCGCCATCGGTAACGGCGATATCGCCCCACCACAAGGCCAGCCCGTCACCGCGAAATCCGTTGCAGCAGGCGGGCCGCCATCCGCGTCGCCACCGGCGCGCGGACCCGTCGGGCTACTCTTTCGTCGCGACCGCCCCGCCCGCCTTCTTCCACCCGCCGAAACCGCTGACGATGTGGCTGACATTCTCCAGCCCCATCTCCTGCGCCGCCTTCGCCGACAGCGCCGACCGCCAGCCGGACGCGCAGTAGAAGACGAAGCGGTCCCCGGACCGGAATTCTTCCTTGGCATAGGGGCTTTCGGGGTCGATCCAGAATTCCAGCATCCCGCGCGGGCAGTGGAAGGCGTCGGCGACCATCCCCTCGCGCTGCAATTCGCGCGGGTCGCGCAGGTCGACGAAGGTGACGCCGTCCTGCCCGTGCAGGCCCATCGCCTCCTCCGCCGTGATCGTGTCGACCTCCGCATTCGCCTCGGCGACCATGTCCCTGACCCGTTTCATCGTGCGTTTCCCTGCATGACCCGGGGCAGGCCGGGGGTCATGCCCGCCGCCTGCCGCATGAACATCCGCCGCAGCGGCCCGACCCTGCCCACCGCAGCGATCCCGACATCGCGGGCCAGGCGCAGCGGGCCGATATCGTTCGAGAACAGCCGGTTGAGCGCATCCATCCCCAGCGCCATCGCCGTATTGTCGAACCGCCGCCACCGCTCGTACCGGCGCAGCACGTTGAGATCGCCGATATCCTCGCCCCGGCGCGCGGCCTCGCCCAGCGTCTCGGCCAGCGCGGCGGCATCCTTGAAGCCCAGATTGAGGCCCTGCCCCGCGATGGGATGCACCCCGTGGGCCGCATCCCCGACCAGCGCGAGGCGCGGCTTCACGTAGTCATGCGCGAGGGACAGCGAGATCGGATAGCTCCAGCGCGGCCCGGTGACGGTGACCGCGCCGAGGAACGCCCCGAATCGCCGCGCGACCTCCGCCTCGAACCCCGCCTCGTCCAGCGCCATCGCGGCCGTGGCGATATCCTTGCGCTCGGTCCAGACCAGCGACGAGCGGTTGCCCTTCAGCGGCAGGATCGCGAAGGGGCCGGAGGGCAGGAAATATTCATGCGCCACGCCCCGGTGCGGCTGTTCGTGCTCGACGGTGCAGACGATGCCGGTCTGGTCGTAGTCCCAGCCCGTATACCGCACCCCCGCCTCCCGCGCGACCCGCGAGCGCCGACCGTCGCAGGCCACCGCCAGCCGCGCCCGGTGCTGCGCGCCGCCCTCCAGATGCAGGATCGCCCGGCCCGTGCCGTACTCGACCCGCTCGACGCGGGCCGGCGCGACGTGTTCGATCGCCGCCTCCTCGGCCACGGCATCGTAGAGCGCGCGGCGCAGGAACCGGTTCTCGACGAGGGTGCCGAACGGCTCGTCCCCCACTTCCCTGTGGTCGAAATGCAGGAACAGGGGCGAGGCCCCCTCCGACACGCGCCCGTCGCTGACGAGGATATCCGAGATCGGCTCGACGGTATCGGCCACCCGCTCCCACACGCCCAGCGCCCGCAGCAACGACCGCGACCCGGCGGCGATGGCCGTCGCGCGCCCGTCGAACCCGTCATCCGAGCGGGTGTCCAGCGGGGCCGCATCGAACACGCGCACCGTGAACCCCTCGCGCGCCAGCGCCAACGCCAGCGCCGCCCCGTTCAACCCGCCGCCGATCAGGGCGACATCCGTATCCGTTGTGTCATTCATCCCGCGAAAATGGCCCAGAACCGCGCCCCTGTCGAGCGCCGCGATGCCGCGTCACGGGGCGACGGTTCGGGTGCTTCCCTGCCCCGGGGCGGAGCGGTCGTCGTTTCAAGCCACCCGTATCAGATCCCGAGTTCCCGCATGAACGCGGCGATCCGCAGATCGTACCACCCCTCCGGCCCGTGCGTGCCGTGATAGCCGACATGCCCGCCTCTGCGCGTCAGGGTCAGCGAGACGTTGGGCGGCAAGTCGTCGCGCAGGGCATGGTAGGGGGCGGGGGGAATCCACGGGTCGTCCTCGGCATGGATCATCAGCAGCGGCACGGCGATCTCCGGGATCATCCTCTCCCCCGCCGTCGCCGCGTAATACGTCGCGGCATCGGGATAGCCGTGCAGCGGGGCCGTCGCGGCATCGTCCACCGCCAGGATCGTGCGCGCCGCGTCGAGATCGTCGCGCATCGCGGGCGTCAGGATATCGAGCCGCCCGTAGGCCGCCTTCATCTCGTGGATGAACGCCCATTCGTAGACGGCATTGCGCCGCTGCATCAGCCGCACCGCCGCCTGCATCGGGTCGATGGGGGTCGAGACGGTGACCGCGCCGACGATCTTCAGCCGCTGCGGCAGGTTCGGCAGGGTATTGAGCGTGACGCTGCCCCCCAGCGAGAATCCGACGATGAAGAATCCCTCCGGCGTTTCGGGGGCCAGGTCGTCCAGCACCGCCACGATATCCGGCCAGCACCCCGCGAAGTAGAACCGCGACGCATACCTGCCCGACGGCCCCGCCCCGCGCAGGTTGAGGCGCAGCACCCGGCGCCCCTGCCCCAGGTGGTACCGCGCGCTCTCGACGATATAGGCGGAGTGGTCGCACCCCATCAGCCCGTGGATCAGCACCACCAGCGGTCCCGACCCGCCCCCCTCGGGCGTATCGAGCCGCGCCATCATCCGGTCGCCCGTGCCGTCGGCCAGCGCGAACAACCGCTCCTCGGACGTGCCCGGCAAGGGCCGCATGCGATGCACCAGCCGGTTCCGCAGCGTCTGGAGATCGCCGCCCCACCACGGGAAACGGGGAACGAAGGGCGGGAGCGTAAGGTCGGGCATGGGCAGGGTCCGGTCAGTCTCGCAAGCGCAACATCTCTTTGCTACCGACCTAATACCGCAGACTCCTGACGACAACCCTACCGATCCGACTCCCGCCAGCGGGGGAGAACCGCGATCGGCCGATATTTTTGGAATTTCGTATCGACACCTCCGGGCGGAACCCCCATAATCACACCATGAACACTTTGCCAACATTTCGGTATGCCGAGTTCTTCGCAGGGGGCGGCATGGTCACCGCCGGCATGGACGAAAAATGGCAATGCGTTTTCGCCAATGATATCGATGAACGCAAATGCGCGACCTACCGGCAGAACTGGGGCGACGACGTTCTGACATGCGGCGATATTCGCGATATCGACCTCGATTCGCTCCGGCAGCCCATCGATCTGTACTGGGCGAGCAGCCCGTGTCAGGATTTCAGTCTCGCGGGAAAGGGTGCGGGGCTATCCGGCGCGCGATCCGGAGTTTTCACCTCCTGGATCGAGCAGATATCCAGAGTTTCGAAAAGCGGCCACGCACCTCGCCTCATCGCGTTCGAGAACGTCAACGGGTTGATGTCGCGCAATCAGGGGCGTGATTTCTCGATCGTGCTGAATGCCTTCGTCACGCTGGGGTACAGGGTCGGTGCCCTGTCGCTGGATGCGCGCGATTTCCTGCCCCAGAGCAGGCAAAGGCTCTTCGTGGTGGCACTGCGCATGGATTGCACGCCGCCGAGGGGGTCGTTCAGCGGCGTGGCCCGAGAGCGCATTCATTCGCCCCTGATCCGCACCTACCTGGATACGGCACCCCGGGCCGTCCGCGAAAACTGGATATGGTGGTCCTTGCCCGAGGTCGAAATGCCCGTGCCGGACATCGCGACCATCATGGATCGCGGGACGAACGCCAAATGGCTGACCGAGACGGACACCCGTCATCTTCTGTCGCTCGTCCCGGATACGGGCCTGCAAAAGATCGAGCGAGCCTCGGCATGTGGCGAGCGCCGCTACCTGACCGTCTACAAACGGGGCCGCCCGACCCCCGACGGTTCGACGAGACAACGGGCGGAAATTCGGGATGACGGTATCGCCGGATGCCTGCGCACGCCGGGTGGCGGATCATCGCGGCAGACCGTTCTGGAAATCGAGGGCAGTTCCATCCGTGCGCGGCTGATATCCCCGCGCGAGACCGCGCGGCTTATGGGTTTGCCGGACACCTATATATTGCCCGAAAAGCCGAACGACGCCTATCGTCTGACCGGGGACGGCGTAGCGGTTCCCATCGTCGCATTCCTGCGCCAAGCGCTTTTCGAGCCGCTTCTTGCACAGGGGCGACTTCGTGATGTCGCCTGAAGGATCCGCCCTCGACCCCAAGGTTTTCAGAACGACCCGGCTTTCCGGCCTGACCGACCATATCGGCGTCTATGCCTTGTGCGACCTCGACGGTGTGCCGATCTATGTCGGCCAGTCAAAAGACGGCATCCGTACCCGGGTCAGGCGACATCTGAGTTCTGCCCGCTCGGACATCATCGCGAACCGCCAGATCGATGTCTGGGAAATCGCCTATGTCTGGGCCTGGCCGGTCGCGACCGTGGACGAAATCGGCCCCCTCGAAGCATATCTCTTCTGTCTGTTCGATGCGCAAAAGCCTTTGATGAACGGCCAGACCTACACTCCGGGCGACCCGGTATCGGTTCCCGAAAAGGAAACGGTACAGGTCATCGACGAACCGGACCGGCAGCAGAGACTGCTTCCATCGCAGCGATTGCCCCGGCAGATTTCGCAATATCTGCGCCTGGTCGACTATATCCAGAATGTGAAGGATGCACGACACCTGAAGCGGTCGCTCGCCGCCCATTTCGAACGGCTCGTCACGTATCACGAGAAATTTCTGGATTAACGATCCGACTCCCGCCAGCGGGGGTTGATCCAGGGTTCGGCGTTGGACGGGGGCAGCATGGGCTTGCCGAGGATGTGATCCGCCGCCTTCTCGCCCACCATGATCGAGGGGGCGTTGAGGTTGCCGTAGGGGATGCGCGGAAAGATCGAGCTGTCGGCGACGCGCAGGCCCTGCACCCCGATCACCCGGCATTCGGGGTCGACCACGGCCATCGGGTCGTCCGCCCGGCCCATCCTCATCGTGCCGCAGGGGTGGTAGGCGCTTTCGGCGTGTTCCGCGATGAAGGCGTCGAGATCCTCGTCGCTCTGCACGTCCGCCCCGGGCTGGATTTCCTTGCCCGAAAAGGGGGCGAAGGCTTCCTGCGCGAAGATTTCGCGGGTCAGGCGGATGCAGTGGCGGAAATCGGCCCAGTCCCCGGGTTCGCTCATGTAGTTGAACAGGATCGACGGATCGTCGTCGGGGTCGGCGGAGGTCAGCGCCACCCGCCCGCGCGAGGCCGACCGCATCGGCCCGACATGCGCCTGGTATCCATGCCCCTCGGCGGCGACCGTGCCGTCGTAGCGCACGGCGAGGGGCAGGAAATGGAACTGGATATCGGGATACTCGACCCCGGCTTTCGAGCGCACGAAGGCGCAGCTCTCGAAATTGTTGCTGGCCCCGATGCCGGTCTTGGTGAACAGCCACTGCGCCCCGACCCGCGCCTTGCCCAGCAGGTTCCAGTACCGGTACAGCGTGATCGGTTGCAGGGAGGCCTGCTGGATGTACAGTTCCAGATGATCCTGAAGGTTCTGCCCCACGCCCGCGCGATCCGCGAGCACCCCGATCCCGTGTCCGGCCAGATGCGCCCCCGGCCCGATGCCGCTGAGCATCAGCAGTTTCGGCGAGTTGATGGCGGAGGCGGACACGATCACCTCGCGCCGGGCCGTCACGGTTTCGATCTGCCCGGCGCGCTCGATCTCGACCCCCGTGGCGCGGCCGTCCTCGATCACGACGCGCCGGGCGAAGCAGCGCAGGATCTCGCAGTTCGGGCGTTTCAGGGCATCGCGCAGATAGGCGTTGGCGACCGACCAGCGCCGCCCGCGCCAGACCGTCTGGTCGAAGGGACCGAATCCCTCCTGCTTTTCGCCGTTGTAGTCGTCCGTCGTCTCGAACCCGGCCTGCGCGCCCGCCTGCACGAATGCCTCGAACAGCGGATTGGTGCGGGGGCCGCGCGTGACGTGCAGCGGACCTTTCCTGCCGCGCCACGCCCTGTCGCCCCCATGGCCGCCGGAATGCCAGTGCTCCATGCGCTTGAAGTAGGGCAGCACGTCGGCATAGGCCCAGCCACCCGCGCCGCTCTCGGCCCAGTGGTCGAAATCCCGCGCATGGCCGCGCACGTAGACCATGCCGTTGATCGAGGACGACCCCCCGATCACCTTGCCGCGCGGACAGGGCAGGCGACGCCCCCCCAGATGCGGCTCGGGGTCGGAATGGAATCCCCAGTCGTAGCGCTGCATGTTCATGGGGTAGGACAGCGCGCCCGGCATCTGGATGAACGGCCCCGCATCCGTGCCGCCGTATTCCAGCACCAGCACGGAATGCCTGCCGTCCTCCGACAACCGCGCGGCGAGCGCCCCCCCGGCAGAGCCGGAGCCGATGACGATGTAATCTGCTTCCATGGGGGTGGCTTAGGGCATCCGGCGCGGATTGTCGAAAAGGGAGACGACCCGTCGCACCCCTTTCGCGACGCCTCGCCGTCTGGGGGCGGGGGTCGTGGTACGGCTCGAAATCCCGCCCGGCGCGACCGAAGATGTGTTAACCATGACTCCGGCATTCAACCGGGAGAGCGATTTCGATGGCCATGATCCAACTCGTCTATGCATCGCGGCCCTTCGGTTTCGACGAATCGACACTCAGCGGCATCCTCTTTACCGCGCGCAGCTGCAATGCGCGCGACGATATCACCGGTGCCCTGATCTGCCGGGCCGACCTGTACCTGCAACTGCTGGAAGGCCCGCAGGACAGGGTCGAGGCCGCCTATGCCCGCATCGAGCAGGACGACCGCCATCTGGAGGTGCGCAACCTCGTCCGTGCGCCCATCGAAACGCGGATGTTCGGCGCGTGGGCCATGCGCAGCGACCCGGCGCAATCGTGGATGTGGACCCGCGAGCAGGTCGAGGGCGGCGCACCGGACCGCGCGACCCGGGGCGAGGTGATCGCGGTGTTCTCGCGGCTTCTCGGCGAAGCGCCGGTCCCGGCGGATTCCTGAACCGATGCGCGAACAGGGTTAACAGCCCCCTTTATCCCCCCCGCAAGACGGCGTAGACCTGATCCGAACGCAACTTGCAGGAATGCCCCCTATGGCCGACGATACCCGCGCGAACAAGGATCTCCGCTCGCAGGAATGGTTCGACAATCCGAACAATCCGGGCATGACCGCCCTCTATACCGAACGCTACCAGAATCAGGGATACACGCGCGAGGAGCTGCAATCGGGCCGTCCCATCATCGGCATCGCCCAGACCGGCAGCGACCTGGCCCCCTGCAACAAGATCCACGTCTTCCTCGCCGACCGGGTGCGCGCGGGCATCCGCGATGCGGGCGGGGTGCCGATGGAGTTTCCGGTCCATCCGATCCAGGAGACGGGAAAGCGGCCCACGGCGGCGCTCGACCGAAATCTCGCGTATCTGTCGCTCGTCGAGGTGATCCACGGCTATCCCATCGACGGGGTCGTGCTGACCACCGGCTGCGACAAGACCACGCCCGCGATGCTGATGGGCGCGGCCACGGTCGACATCCCCGCTATCGTCCTGTCGGGCGGGCCGATGCTGGACGGGTGGTGGAAGGGGGAACTCGCCGGTTCCGGCACCGTCGTCTGGGAAAGCCGCCGCCTGCTGGCCACCGGCGAGATCGACTACGAGGAGTTCATGTCCCGCGTCTGCGCGTCGGCCCCCTCGATCGGCCATTGCAACACGATGGGGACGGCGTCGACGATGAACGCGCTGGCCGAGGCATTGGGCATGAGCCTGCCCGGTTGCGCCGCCATCCCCGCCCCCTTCCGCGCGCGGATGGAGATGGCGTACCTGACCGGCAAGCGCGCGGTCGAGATCGTGCGCGAGGATCTGCGCCCGTCCAAGATCATGACCAGGGAAGCGTTCGAGAACACGATCCGGGTCAATACCTGCATCGGCGGCTCGACCAATGCCCCCCCGCACCTGACCGCCGTGGCCCGCCATGCCGGGGTGCCGATGAATGTGAAGGACTGGGAGAACGAGGGATTCGCCCTGCCCCTCCTCGTCAACATGCAGCCCGCCGGAAAATATCTGGGCGAATCGTTCGAGCGCGCCGGGGGTGTCCCCGCCGTGATGGGCGAGATGCTGGAGGCGGGCCTGCTGCACGGCGACGCGCTGACGATCACCGGCAAGACGGTGGCCGAGAACCTCGCCGGGCGGCGCAGCGAGGATACCGACGTCATCATGACCGTCGCCGAGCCGATGCGCGCCAATGCGGGCTTTCTGGTCCTGTCGGGCAACCTGTTCGATTCCGCCCTGATGAAGACCAGCGTGATCTCGCCCCAGTTCCGGCAGAAATTCCTGTCCGACGAGGGCAAGGAGGGTATCCACGAGGGCCGCGCGGTGGTGTTCGAGGGGCCGGAGGACTACCACGAACGCATCAACGATCCCGCGCTGGATATCGGCGAGGATTCGATCCTGTTCGTGCGCGGGGTCGGCCCGGTCGGCTATCCCGGATCGGCAGAGGTCGTGAACATGCAGCCGCCGGACGCGATCCTCGCCCAGGGCATCCCGCACCTGCCCACCGTGGGCGACGGGCGGCAGTCCGGCACATCCGAAAGCCCGTCGATCCTCAATGCCTCGCCCGAGGCGGCGGTCGGCGGGGGGCTGGCGTTCCTGAAAACGGGTGACCGGGTGAAGCTGGATATCAACAGCCGCGAGATGAACGCACTGGTGGACGAGGCGGAATGGGAAGCGCGCAAGGCTGCGTGGAAACCCGAGATCATCCCGAACCAGACCCCGTGGCAGGAGATGTATCGCCGCCATGTGGGCCAGCTCGACGGCGGCGGGTGTCTGGAGTTCGCGACGAACTACCAGCGGGTCGGCGAGACGCTGCCGCGCGACAACCACTAGGACCGGCATTCTTCATGATGCCCTGTCCCGGACTTGATCCGGGACCTGTCTGCGGCAACGTGCCTTTGCCGAACAGGCCCCGGATCAAGCCCGGGGCAGGGAAATCTCACAGGCTTTGGAGGGAACTGAACCATGAAACTGCTTCGCGTGGGGCCGCAGGGGTCCGAGAAACCGGCGGTCCTGCACGGGGACGGCACGTATCGGGATATTTCCGGACTGGTCGGCGATCTGGCCGGCGATACCGTCTCGCTGCGTTCGCTCGATGCGATCCGGGGGTCGGACCTGGCGAACCTGCCGGTCGTCGAGGCGGGTGGGCGCATCGGGTCCTGCGTCGCCTCGACCCCCACCTTTCACTGCGTCGGGCTGAACTACACCCGGCACGCCGAGGAAGCCGGGATGAAGATCCCGACCGAACCGATCCTGTTCAACAAGGCGGCCTCCGCCCTGTCCGGTCCCTACGACCCCGTGATCCGGCCCAAGGATTCGCAACAACTGGATTACGAGGTCGAACTGGGCGTCGTGATCGGCGAGGTGACGGAGCATGTGTCCGAGGCCGATGCCCTGTCGCGGGTGGCCGGGTACTGCGTGATCAACGACGTCTCGGAGCGCGAGTTCCAGGCCAGGCGCCTCGGCCAGTGGGTCAAGGGAAAGTCCGCGCCGACCTTCGGCCCCACGGGTCCGTGGCTGGTGACGGCGGACGAGATCCCCGACCCCCAGTCCCTGCGCTGCTGGCTGTCGGTCAATGGCGAGATGCGGCAGGATTCGAACACATCTGACATGATCTTCAGCGTGGCCGAATGCATCAGCTACATGTCGCGCTTCATGCGCCTGATGCCCGGCGACCTGATCGCGACCGGCACCCCGCAGGGCGTGGTGCTGGGGATGGAGGGGCAACCCTGGGTGCAACCCGGCGACGTGATGGCGCTGGGGATCGAGGGGCTGGGCGAGCAGAAGCAGGACGTGGTGGATTACGCCCCTTCCTGAGCGCCGCGCTCGACCACCCCGCACACTCTCCCCCCCCCGGTGCAGCGGTCTGCGCCCGGAGCGGGAAATCACGCGGGGTGCCCGATCTAGTTCATCGCCCCGCGCGGACCGGTCCGCAACCGCCGGACGACATGCGAGACCGGGGCGAGCGCGATGCTGCCGCCCCGCGATTCCAGCCATTCGGACAGCGCCTCCATGGATGTGCCGTCCGCCTCGACCAGCACGATGGCGGCACCCCAGGTAAAGGCGTGGCGCTCGGCATCGACCAGGGCGGCGAAGGCCGCGTCCGCCGTGCCGCCCCGCGCCACCCGCGTCGCGCGCCGCCCGACCGGCACGCCCAGGGGACGCAGCCGTGCGGAGAGCAGGCTGTCCGGATCGTCGGCACTCTCGACCATCAGCAGCCCGCCGGCCGCCAGCCCGTCGCCGATGGTGCGCAGCGCCCGCGTGTCGCGCGTGATATCGCCCGCATGCTGATCGACCGCCCCGACGATTCCCTCCCCCGCCCGGGCCAGATGCCAGCGCAACCGGCGCAGCAATTCGGCATCGGACAGCCCCCGGCGCAGCACGTTCGGGTCGCGCCCGAATTCCGGCGCATAGCCCAACGGCAGCAGCGCCAGCGCCTCGCGGCCCGCCCGGCGGACCTGTTCGATCCGGAAGGGCGACACGTCGAAATCGGCGGCGATGGCAAAGCTCAACGGCGCGCGCCAGTTCACCGCCTGCATCGCGAGGGGCGAATGCGTCCCGTCATCCAGCACCACGACGGCCAGCAGCGGCTTGCCCGGCGGGGCGTCGAACGGGGCGGCATGGGCGAGCCAGGCGGGGGCATCGGGGGCGGGCGCGCGGGTCAGGATGGTCGCGGGGGGCGGCTCGAACGCGACCAGCTCGGCACTGTCGGACCGGGCAAGGCCGGTCAGCGCCCCGCCGACCAGATTGATGGCGACCATGGCGAGGATGGAGGCGACGAAGACCCCCGCGCCCAGCAGCGCGATCATGCCGGCACCCGGTTCCTCGCGCCCGGAAGCGCCCGGGACCGGGATTTCGTCGTCGTCCATCGGCTCGTCCTGCACGACGCCTCCCTTCGGTGGCCTTGACGCCAACCCCGCGCCGCTCCAAGAAAGGCCACAGTGCCGGGGCCGGGGAGCATCGCCATGCTGTTGCTGATCGACAACTATGACAGTTTTACTTACAATCTGGTTCACGCCTTCGGGATGCTGGACGCGCGGGTCGAGGTGGTGCGCAACGATGCGCTGACCGTCGACGAGGCGATGGCGCGGGGGGCGAAGGCCATCGTGCTGTCCCCCGGGCCGTGCGATCCGTCGCAGGCGGGGATCTGCGTCGATCTGGTCACGCGGGCGGCGGCGGAGGAGATGCCGCTGTTCGGCGTGTGTCTGGGGCATCAGGCCATCGGCGAGGCGTTCGGCGGCAGGGTGATCCGCGCCGGGTCGATCATGCACGGCAAGCTCTCGCCCGTGACGCACGGAAACCGCAGCGTCTTCAGCGGCCTGCCGGAGGGGTTTCGCGCCACCCGCTACCACAGCCTGACCGTCGAGCGCGACACCCTGCCCGAGTGTCTGGAGATCACGGCGGAGACGGAGGACGGCGTCATCATGGGCCTGTCGCACAAGCGGCATCCGATCCACGGGGTGCAGTTCCACCCCGAAAGCATCGCCTCGGAATACGGCATGACGCTGATGGAGAACTTCCTGAAGATCGCGGAGGTGCGGGCATGACCGGTCGCCTCGGCCCCCTGATCCAGCGCGCCATCGACGGGCCGCTGAACGAAGCGGATGCGCGCGAGGCGTTCGACGCGATCATGTCCGGCGATGCCACGCCGGCCCAGACGGGCGGCTTCCTGATCGCGCTGCGGATGCGCGGCGAGACCGTGGGCGAGATCGCCGCCGCCGCCTCGGTGATGCGGGCCAAGGCCCTGCCGGTCCGGGCGCCCGACGGGGCCATCGACATCGTCGGCACGGGCGGCGACGGGAAGAGGACGCTCAACATCTCCACCGCCGCCGCGCTGATCGTGGCCGGGTCCGGGGTGCCCGTGGCCAAGCACGGCAACCGGGCGCTGTCCTCGGCATCGGGGGCGACGGACGTCCTGACCGCGCTGGGGGTCGACCTGTCGCCGGGGGTCGCGAAGATCGAGGCGTGTCTGCGCGAGGCGGGCATGGGCTACATGGCCGCGCCGAACCACCATTCGGCCATGCGCCACGTCATGCCCGCGCGCACCGAGATGAGCGTACGCACCATCTTCAACATCCTCGGCCCGCTGACCAATCCCGCCGGGGTCAAGCGTCAGCTCAGCGGCGCGTTCTCCGCCGACTGGATCGTGCCGATGGCCGAAACGCTGGGTCGGCTCGGCTCCGAACGCGCGTGGATCGTGCATGGCGGCGACGGGACCGACGAGCTGTCGATCTGCGCCCCCTCGCGGGTCGCCTCGCTGAACGGCGACGGGACGGTGACGACGATGGAGGTCGCCCCGGAGGATGCGGGCCTGCCCGTTCACCCGTTCGAGGGGATCGTCGGCGGCGATGCGCAGGAGAATGCACGGCACCTCTCGGCCCTGCTCGACGGGTTCAAGGGCGCCTATCGCGACGCCGCTCTCCTCAACGCCGCCGCCGCCCTGCTGGTGGCCGGCAAGGTCGGCACGCTGGAGGACGGCGCGAGACTGGCGGCGGAAAGCATCGACAGTGGGTCCGCCCGCCGGGTACTCGAAACCATGGTGCGCATTACGGGGGTCGCATGACGGAAGCCTATGCAACGACCCTGCGCGATGCGGCGACGCGCCTGACGGGGTGGGACGGATTGCCGTTCTTCACCGACGGATCGTTCGATACGGTCCTGACGACGCTGGCGGCGGAGCCGGAACCGGTCTTCCCCGCCCCCGACCGCGTCTTCGCCGCGCTGGAGCGCACGCCGCCCGATGCCGTCCGCGCGGTGATCCTGGGGCAGGACCCCTATCCAACGGCGGGCCATGCCAACGGTCTGTCCTTCTCCGTCGCACCCGACGTGCGCCCCCTGCCGCGCTCGCTCGCCAATATCTACAAGGAGATGGAGAGCGATCTTGGGATGCACCCCGAGACCGGAGATCTGGGCGGCTGGGCCGATCGCGGCGTCCTGCTGCTCAACCGCGCGCTGACCGTGCGCGAGGGCGATGCGGGTGCCCACGCGAAGATCGGCTGGTCGGCGCTGGTCGAGCAGGTGGTCGGGCGGGTCGCGGAGCGGGACGGGATCGTCTGGATCCTCTGGGGCAAGCATGCGCAGGGGATGCGCCCGCTGATCGAGGCAGGAGACGGCAAGAACGCCCTGATCGTCGAGAGCGCGCATCCGTCGCCCCTGTCCGCGCGGCGCGGGTTCTTCGGCTCCAAACCGTTCAGTGTGGCGGAAGCCCATGCCGGGACGCCCCTGTTCCGCGAATGAAAACGGTCTAGGTTCCTTCTCCATGAAACATCTTGTCGTGATTCTCGCCCTCCTCGCCGCACCTGCGCTGGCCACGGAAGGCTCGCCGCAGGCGGAGGAGCGCGACGCACTGTTCTCTGCCCTGCAATCCACCGACGATGCCGCCATCGCCGCCGCCGCCCAGCGCGCGATCTGGAAATCGTGGCGCGAGGCGCCCGATGCCGATGCGCAGGCGCTCTTCGATCTGGGGATGCAGCGGATGGCCGCCTACGACAATACCGGCGCGGTCGAAGTGTTCGACCAGCTCGTTCTCTACGCCCCCGATTTCGCCGAAGGGTGGAACCAGCGTGCCTTCGCCTATTTCCGGATGGCGGAGTTCGAGAAGTCGCTCGCCGATATCGACTCGGCCCTGCAACGCGAGCCACGCCATTTCGGGGCGCTCTCCGGCAAGTTCCGCATCCTCATGACCCAGGGACGCACGCGGATGGCGCAGAAGACGTTGCGCGGGGCCGTCGCCGTCAACCCGTGGATGGCGGAGCGCAGCCTCCTCGCCCCATCCGACGAATGACCGCCGAGTACACCGTCACATGGCTGGCAATGGACGCGCGCCCGGCGATTCCGCGCCGCGAGAGGCCCGACCCGGCCCTGTCGCTCGTCCGCGCCCATCGTCCCCCGGTCCATTTCTTCCGCTATCTCTACGCCGCCGTGGGATCGGACTATCAGTGGGAAGACCTTAACGCCGAAACCGATGCGCAGATCGCCGACTTCGCTCAAGCCGATGCGATGCACCTGAACATCGCCTACATGGCCGGGTGCCCCGCCGGATTCGTCATGCTCGACTTTCGCGAATCGTCCGTCTGCGAGATCGCCTATTTCGGGCTGGTGCCGGAGTTCATCGGGCACGGTCTGGGGTCGTGGCTTATGCTCGAAGGCGTCCATCAGGCATGGGATGCGGGCATCGACAGGCTGACGGTCAATACCTGCACTCTCGACCATCCCGCTGCCCTGCCGCTCTATCGCCGGATGGGGTTCGTGCCTGTGCGCAGCGAAACGCGCCGGCGGGAAACGGTGGATCGTGTTTCCACCTGAGGAACACGAAAACGCTTGTATTTAAATCGATAGAGGCAGACGTATCCGACAGGCTCTTCTATTGGAGAATTCGATGCGCGTACTCGACAACCTCTTAAGGGGAAAAGGCCTTCCGTCGTTCAAGGGAATGGCGAACGGTGATATTTCCGTCGATGTCGAGACGGCCCGCAGACTCTATGCCCGATGCCCGGTCGCAAAACCGACGCCGCTGGTTTCCCTGAACAAGCTCGCTTCCGATCTGGGCATTGCCTCGATCGCCGCGAAGGACGAGCGCCAGCGCATGGGACTGGGCAGTTTCAAGGCGCTCGGCGCAGCCTATGCGCTGGCCAAGGAAGCGGTAGCGGCGGGGGGCGACCCCGCGACGGCGCTGACGGGGCGCACCTATGCCTGCGCGAGCGCGGGCAATCATGGCATTTCGCTTGCTACCGGGGCGC
>ENA-ORXT01002534-ORXT01002534.1-marine-metagenome-genome-assembly--contig:-NODE-2534-length-21786-cov-3.640195_pt1 | contig 21786 bp, 17 predicted proteins | sample MGYA00237868_ERZ511482 | MGnify/ENA metagenome assembly ERZ511482
ATTGGTTGATATCAGCTCCCTTTATGGTTTGAGCAGCATAAGAAATACGCTCTTTAGATTTTGTCAATCCAAGAGCAGTCACTACAACTTCATCCAAGATTGCACCTGTCTGTAAGAGTATATTAATTCTATTCTGTCCAGAAGTGGATACTTCTTGACTTGTGTAGCCTGTATAGCTAATGTCTAATACAGCATTGTCATCAGAAACTTGGAGAGAAAAGTTTCCATCCAAATCTGTTATCGTACCATTAGTTGTACCTTTTTCACTGACAGTCGCCCCTATTAATGTTTCATTTTGAATGTCGGTAACTGTACCTGTAATCGTTCGCTGAGCCATAACCAATTGAGCCGAGAGTAATGACAAGACGAATAAGAGTAATTTTAATTTCATAATTAAAACGATTTATAATTTTCAATTTTTATCGCTTGATTGTAGACATAGAAGTTCTAGTTGCTGTGAAACAGACAGAAAACTATGACCTAAAGTCAAGTAAAATGTGATCAGAAAAAACTAATTAAAATCTTAGTTTTTATTTTCTTTCTTAATTAAAAAGTAGTGTTTAAATATTTAGTAGTTTATCAATTCGTAGTTTTTGAGTACCATACACGCTGCGCCTCTTGAACTAAAATACCGGCCCAAAGTAGACGCTGTTACTTCACATGTATTGAGTGAATTAACTAATCCTGTTTTTCTCATACCAACTTTTATGGCGTCTAGATAAAATTCTTTAATCATGACAAATTCTCCGCCAATAACAATTTGGTTAGGATTTAATAAATTCACGAGATTACCTAGAGCAAGGCCGAGTATTTCACCCTGCTGGCTTACCAATTTTATAGACAATGCATCTCCTTTGAGTACTGCGTCCAAAATATCATGGTATTTATAAGTTTCAATATCTTCTAGATTGAAATATAAAGAGCTTTCTCCTCCTTGTAATTCTTCAATCAAATCTTCAAAAAGTGCATCTCCAGCGATTTCGGTACTTAGACAGTTTTGCTTTCCGCAACTGCACAATCTTCCTTTTGTTCCCATTTGGACATGTCCAAAATTTCCAGCATATCCTTCTGCACCAAAAACAATATTCCTATCTAAAATTATACTTAATCCAAGGTTCCGACTAACCTTAACAAACAATGTATTGTCGATTCCTTTTGCTACGCCTAATGTTTGTTCAGCAATACTTAAGGCTCGGGTATCATTATCAATCCAGACAGAAAGTTCCAACTCCTTTTCAATATATTGTCTTAGAGGAATGTCAAGATTGTTGAAGTAATCAGCAGACTTTCCTGTATGTCCATTTACACTTCCTCTCATCGCGACGCCTACTCCAATTATCTGATCAGCTTTAGCGGGAGAATCGTGAATATTACTTTTAATAAATTCAAGAATATATTCCAAGCAATCTTGGGTATCTTCTAATCGAAATTCACGACTGAATGATTTGTGAACTGTTTCCAAATCAATTCGGACAACACTAACATGTATCCATTTAGATAAAACTTCAACTCCAACTGCATAAAACTGGCTGTCATTTAAAGCATACACTGCCGGTTTTCGACCATTGATTGTGGTCTTCTTACCATCCTCAATGACTAACTCTTGCTTGAGCAATTCTTTGACCAACTTCGTTCCTGTAGGGATGCTAATTTTTGCATATTCTGCTATTTCAGGTATGGTCTGAGCGTCCTTTGACCTAGACAAGTAGCTTACAATATTTTTAAACTGCTTAAACTGACGATTTTCTTTGCTAGCCCCATTTTTTTTCTGTGGCTTTGAAAAATATAATTGCTTCATAAAAATATACGTTAATATGCTTATTACACAAATAATATTTTCAGTATAAATACAAGTTAATAAATAATTTTATTAACCTATCAATTTATGTAATAATATTTTTTAAGTAATGAGTAAAATTTGGACAGCATAATTTCCTTTCAGTTTACTAAAATTAAATTGAATTACAATTGAGCTATTAGCAATTTAAAGAGATCTGGAAATCGTGTCTTGGTATATATTTATGTGTTTATAATTTGTTTTACCAATTCCTTAGATAATGGCCTCCCTTGGGCAAGGCGTTTGATATCTGAAAATAAAAACTTAAAAGTACAGCCTTGTTTCCACCGACTACAGCCATAGGCAGTTTTACCTTTTATAATTTGTCCTGTTTTACAAGATGGACAGTTAAGCGTTTCGCTAGCACTTTTTGATTTAACTGATTTAGGCTGTTCCAATACTAAATTGAATTGCTCATTAAACCGAAGTAGACCATTTAATTTATAAGTGCCTTGTGTGAACCCCTTAAGCGAAACAGTTGACCCTTTTTCTAATAATCGTTTATATTGATTCTCCGATATCTTTTTACCCATAAATAAAAATGGAAGTGTAAATCGGCATCCACTTTTCCATGAAGTGCAGCCATATGCAGATTTACCTTTTAATAATCTTCCTCGTTTGCATTTTGGACAGTCGTGTTCAGTAATGTCTTTTTTAGATTTACTAGACTTTGAACTAGAACTAGAACTAGAACTAGAACTAGACTTTGAACTTGAACTTGAACTTGAACTTGGTCTTGGTCTTGCTTTTGACTTGCCTTTTGATTTATATTTAGATTTGGAAAATCGATCTGGAATATTTGAAATATCAATTTTCGAAACCGCTTTTGACATTTTGACTTCTGTGACGATAGCATCTGTCATATCTTTCATCTCTTTGATAAAGACAGATGGATTGTATTTATTTTGTTCTATTAATCTTAGTTTCTTTTCCCACTGACCAGTTAGCTCTGCTGATTTTAATAACGGATTTTCTATTGTATCAATTAACTGAATCCCCAAATCAGTAGCCATGATAAGTTTCCGCTTTCTAAAGGCATATTTTCGTTTGAATAAAGTCTCAATAATATTCGCCCGTGTCGAAGGTCGTCCAATTCCATTTTCTTTCATTAGGTCTCGAAGCTCATCATTATCCACTGTTTTTCCTGCTGTTTCCATAGCACGTAGTAATGTTGCTTCTGTATAATATTTTGGGGGCTGAGTTTTCTTTTCTACAAGTGTTGGTTTATGCGGACCAGATTCTCCTTTTTTGAAAACAGGTAATATGATTTCTTCATCTTTTTTATTTCCGTTATCTGAACCATCTTTTTTTATTGATTTTGGATAAAGGACTTTCCAACCAGGATTTACGATTTCTTTTCCAGTTGCTTTAAAGTTCAATCCATCAGATTCGCCAATGACAGTTGTATTATTCACATCACATTCAGGATAAAAATTAGCAATAAATCGACGACAAATCGCATCATATACTTTTTGCTGGTCATGTGGCACATTTCTATTTACGCCTGTTGGAATAATCGCATGGTGATCAGTTACTTTCTTATCGTCGAAGACTCGCTTAGATTTTTTAATAGGTTTTGATAATAGTGGCTGAGTGAACTCTTGATAAGTTGATAACTTATTCATGATGCCTTTAATCTTTGGATAAACATCGTTAGGTAAAAATGTCGTGTCAACTCTGGGATAACTGACTAACTTTTGCTCATATAACTTCTGTACTAACTTTAAAGTCATATCTGCTGAATAGCCAAAGCGCTTATTGCAGTGAACTTGTAAACCTGTGAGGTCAAAAAGTTTTGGAGCAAATTCCTTTCCTTTCTTTTTTGTAAATGATACTATTGTATATGGCTTATCACTAATGCGATTGAGCAAGGCTTCACCGTCTTCTACTTTTTGAAATCTACCTTTTTCGTATTTAAAATTAACACCTTTGTATTCAGTCTGTAATTCCCAGAAAGGTGTGGAGACAAAATTGATGATTTCTTTGTGTCTGACGACTAACATGGCAAGTGTTGGCGTCTGTACTCTACCGATGGAGAGCACTTGTTTACCTCCGCCATATTTTAATGTGTACAGTCGAGTCGCATTCATGCCAAGTAGCCAATCTCCAATCGCACGAGCGCTACCAGCAAAAAATAATGAATCGAATTCAGATGCTGGTTTTAAATCATTGAATCCTTCTTTGACTGCTTCCATTGTTAATGAAGAAATCCATAAGCGTTGCACTTGACCTTTGTATTTTGCCTCCTTGATAACCCAGCGTTGAATTAATTCACCTTCCTGTCCTGCATCACCACAGTTGATGACTAATGATGCATTCTTGAATAATTTTTTGATGACAGAGAATTGTTTTTTGACGCCTTTGTCATTCATTAATTTGGTCTGGAATTTTTCTGGCAACATTGGAAGTGTATCCAAATTCCATCTTTTCCATGTAGGCTTATAGTCATCAGGAGTAAACAAAGTACAGAAGTGACCAAATGTCCAAGTTACTGCATAGCCGTTCCCTTCAAAGTATCCATCTTTTCTATTGGAGGCGCCGACGACCGTTGCTATTTCTCTGGCTACTGAAGGTTTTTCTGCGATACAGACTTTCACTTGTTATTCTAGTTGCTTTAATGAATTGTTTAAAATATGAAGATAAGTTTTAATGTATTGTTTTTATTATTATCACTTGATTAGCTTACCGCCTTCAAAGCATCTTCTTTCAATCTTTATGATTATATGATTTTTGCAAATCTATATCTTTTTTGTCTAAAGATAATTGCATCCCGATATATGATACGGCTTCATCTTTCTATAGATACCAAGTATCTTGATCCCATTGCCGAATTTCTACGTCTTTCCAAATAAATATTATAAAATATTTTATACATAAGTCATTCTTTTAACATATGGTGTTTGGCGTTCAATGACAGCAAATGCTCTATGGATCATTTTATTCTTTATTGCATTTATAATCACCCCATATGGTTTTCCTAAGGCATCTTTTCTTTTATAGTGCAGTGATATTTCTGGATCATGATTTTTGGCAGCTGTTGCACCTTTTGACAATAAACTTTTGACTTTCTTATTAGCCATTGGGTTTACTGTAGACTTTCCCCTTTTAGTACCTGAGCTATTTTCAAAAGGAGCTATACTTCAATAAGAAGTATATTTCCTTGCATTGCTAAAGGCTTCAAAATTATTGGTTGTGGCTATTAAATACGCTGCTATTATGTGTGTAATTCCTGTAATGGATTGAAGTAAATTATTGTTCATTTCCATTATTGGATCACTATGAATGATTTGTTTCATCTTGTCTTCTAATCCTTTTATCTATGAGGTGTTTGGTGTAGTTGATATTTTAATTTAAATACTTTTTTAGTATTTGTAATAATGCTACAACTAAGTGGCTGCGGCGTAGTGCTTTCCTCTTTTTAAATCGATCAGCTGATGTCTTTTACACTTGCGTTTTTCAACTAAGTAATTGACTGCAGATTGAGGATTCTAATCTTTGCCACAGGTGAATAAATCAACAGCGGCATAATTGTTTTCAGGCCAAGTGTGAATATTAAAATGACTCTCCGCAATTATGACTGATCCCGAAACACCTTGAGGTACGAATTGGTGAAAATGAGCTTTGATAATTGTTGCCTTAGCTAAGGTGGCAGCCTCCAGCATAATCTGTTTAAGTAAAAGTGGATCATCTAAAATTTGCTGGTCACATTCATACTATAAGCATTGTCACTGGCGTAGGCACCTCTATTGAGTGGAGAAGGACTAGCCATTCGAGAATTATTAAAGTATCAAGAAATTCAAAGTATCGATGTCGTGGATATTGATCCGGCGATCACGAATCTGTCAAAAGAAAATGAACTGATCTCAAGGCTTAATGAAAGAGCACTCGAAAACAGTAAAGTGAACATCATACATCAAGATGCATTTACATTTTTTAAGGAAGGCGACAGTCATTTTGATGTAATAATTATTGATCTTCCTGATCCTTCAAATGAGAGTCTGGTGAGACTATATTCAGATGCATTTTATAAGCTTTGTCTGAAAAGACTAGATCGTGACGGTGTATTGGTCACTCTTGCAACGAGTCCACATTTAAGCACAAAGGCTTTTTGGTGTATTAATGAGACTTTGCGATATGCAGGATTTAATTATACGTATCCATATAGTGTTTGCGTCCCTTTTTTTGGAAATTGGGGATTTATTGTAGCGAAGCAAAGTCCAGAATTTACTAATTCTCTGCGTTCAGATATAGACATGCGATTTTTGGAAAATGAAAATCTTGAACATTTATTTTATTTCGCTAAAGATATCAGAGCACATGACATTGATATAAATAAACTTGATAAGCCTATATTATTAGACTACTATCTGGACCACTGGAAAAGCCTTCAAGGTGAGAAGAGGTGAAGCAAGCTTGATAGTGTAAATCTACAATATCTAATTATTTATTCTTATTTATGAAAAGTCTGGCAATTCTTCTTTCCGAGCATATGGAAATGTTGCCAATTTACTAAGAGCATAGTAAGAGTTTAATCCTGAGATGCCAACAGTATCGGATGCAGATAAATTTATAAGACCTTCTGCATTGATTGTGTTGTCTGGGATAATAATGTGCTCCACGCTGCCGATCATCAGAATTGTTCCATTTAATGGAATAGAGATTTCTTCAGCAAAAGACATTCCTATTTTTAGCTGACTTTCTCTGACGAAAGGCGCTTCGAAATCTTTAATGCGCTCGACATTAAGGCTGCAATGGTCAAATTCAGATTCAGATCGATCAAATTTTGCTGAAGTATAATGCGCTTGTTCAATAAAGGATTCGTGCACATGATTAATTGTGTATACACCTGTTTCTTTAATATTCTCATGTGTATGGCGGGGTACTTCTCCAGTCGGTCTTAAAATAAGTCCAAGATATGGTGGTTTACTGCCGATATGGATGACTGAGCTGATAATGGCCAAGTTAGTCTGACCATTTTTTGATTGAGTGCCCACTAAATTAGCAGGCTTAATTCCTGATATAGAATTAATAATATTTAGCCTTTTGACTTTGTCTAAATCAGCGATATCGGCTTTTGATAAATACATAGCTTGGAATTAAAGAAAATAATTGATCATTCTAACAATCTGCCGAAGTGATAGTTGTTATTTTGTATTTAAAATTTCAATAGACTTCCAGTAAGGTATAACAAGTATTTTCAAATTAATTTTGAATGCTTTTAGAGGTATACTGCTCAAGTAATGCCTTAATTTCAGCCTCAAAATTTGCATCCTTCATTCGTTTTGCAACATCTAACATCTGAGGAATTGTCCTGACATTGTATACGAAATCAGATCTAAAACTTGATTCTAATGTCTCTTGATCGATAGAGTCATAAAATTTCATTTCTTGAGAAACTTGATTTGCTAATATTCTTAAATGCGTCTTTGCTTTATCCAGGGCACCAGCATTAGCATAGATACTGATGAAGGGCATGACAAATGGTGAATATGAAAAATTCATTTGCGGAAACGCATAGAAAAATTTATCACACAAATCGATCGCTTTCTGTCGCTTACCAGAGACTAGAAGATCTTCTGCAGCTCTCATCATGACCATTCTGTGAGATTGGACAGCAGCTCCATAACTATTGTCAACAAACATGTCTCTTTCTTCAAAACCACCCCAACGATATTTGTTCATAATATTGTCATAGACAATATCAGAAGCAACTTTTCCACTTCCATAAATCATTAATTGTTTATCTGAAGCATTTTTAAAAGGCATCAATTGCAAGGCAAGACCTTCTAATTGCATATAATCGTTAAGACCAAGTAACTTCTCATTCTTACAAGTAGAAGCGAAATAAATAGGTCTGTCATAAATATTAGAAGCGATAACATCGAGTATAGCAAGCTCATCTTTTATAATGTATCCAGCCGCTTCACTTCTTTTTAAACTGATATCAATTCTGCTGACAAGGTTTGTTGTATCGGTCGCGCTGATCCAACCAGATTTGATTGCTCGTTGTCTATCTATTGGAATATATAATTGAGAACTTCGCATGATAGTTTGACCCTGTTGTTCATTTTTAGGATGACCAATGTATCTCAGTTCATCCAAAAGATTTTTTGGTTCAAAAGGACCTTCTGGAGGAAAGAAGAAAACTGTATTTCGTTTATTTCCTCTGTATGCTTCTGCAGGTACAGTTAATTTTAAAGGTGCAGAATCATTGACCTTATTTCTCAGTTTATTGATATACCAATCCACCTGAATCAAACTCAAGTTGACGACTCTTATATCTCTTCTAATGTTTTCGACTTCTTGTGCATACCAAAGTGGATACGTATCATTATCGCCGTAGGTAAATATGATTGCATTTGGCTCGCAAGATTCTAAAAAGTTAGAGGCATAGTCTCGAGATGCAGTATGATGACGTCGACTATGATCATCAAAGTTTTGGAATGCCATAATCGCTGGCGCAGAAAGTGCTATCACAGTTGCGATCGCTGCAGCCGGCGTGCCACCAAGTCTAAATCGTTTTACAAATAACTGGTACATAGCCAATACGCCCATACCAATCCACATACAAAAAGTGAAAAAACTGCCGACTAAAACATAGTCTCTCTCTCGAGGTTCATTAGGAGGTTGATTTGAATATATAATAATTCCTATTCCAGTTATGATGAATAAAACCGTCATGACAAAGAACTCCTTTTGTCTTCTTTTCGCTTGATAAAATAATCCGAAAAGGCCAAATAGAAGTGGTAATAAATAATAAGTGTTATTACCCTTATGCCGTTTTACAGAATCGGGTAATTCATCCATATTATACAGCTTAGCCTCATCTAGTGGTTTAATTCCAGATTGCCAGTGTCCTGCTGATTTATCCCACGGACTGTATCCTTGTTCACCATTTTGGCGACCTGCAAAATTCCACATGAAATATCGCCAGTACATCCAGTTCATTTGATATCTCATCATAAATGATAAATTGAAGGCCTGCGACGGAGCTCCAGTTTTCTGTCCCCACCATTCTCTATATAATTGTTTTCGGGCAGCGTCTGTATGACTCACTCGAGGCAAAAACATTTTATCTTTATTATTATATGTATAATCTATTTTCTCATCGACTTTGACATATTTATCGCCAACTCGACCAAGGCGATCTTCTTTCTCCACAGCTTCTGGTCTAGCGTCGAAGTGGGGTCCGTATAGTAATGGTCTCTCCCCATATTGTTCTCTATTCAAGTAAGGTAAAACTCTAACGGCATCACTCGGTACATTCATGTTGATAGGTGTGTCTGCGTTTGCACGGATGACAATGATGCCTAAGGTCGAAAAGCCTATGACAAACATTAACGCTGACATTGCAAATATCTGTAGATTGTATTTTGCGTTTGGACTATTGAATTTGTACATCAAAAATACCAGTACAGGGACAAGCACTACAGTAGGAATGAGTCCAACAGATAAAAAGCTTATGATCGCCAAGCTGATCGTTGTAATACCTAAGTAAAGATTATTTTGTCCTTGTGATCTAGCATATTTTAAAACTCCAAAAAATAAGGATGTATACAAGAGAATAGTCGGGATTAGACCACTATGAAATGGAGCACCCATATTATTAACCATCGGAATTTCAAAGGCTTTCCACATTTCAGGAATACCAGCTATGATAAATGACTGGACGAACCAAATGAAAATAACACCAATGGCCATACTGATACCAGCTCCAAGGATATTTGGCTTTTTATATTTTTTGAAATAATAGAGTAAGCCAATCGCTGGAAATGTAAGAATACTCAATAAGTGAACACCAATAGATAGTGCAGCACTAAATGCGACAAAAACTATCCACCTGTCATTCTTTGGCGCAGATGGTAAAAAATACCATTTTACGGCTGCCCAAAATGTCAGTCCAGTAAAAAATGTCGACATCGCATAGACCTCTCCTTCCACTGCTGAAAACCAAATCGAAGAACAAAAAGCTGTTGCTAATCCACCAACTAAACCAGCACCACTCAAGGCAAGTAGTGAATCTGAACTGGGTTGCTCTTCTCTGCCAACTAAGGCAAGCTTACCTAACATCATGGTTGTCTTTGCGACTAACATGGCGAGTAAAGCTGTGAAAAATCCTGACATCAGATTGACTGCAAATGAAATGTGAGTTGGGTCATCAGACACCAGAGTAGCAACCCATGCAAACATCCTTCCTATCAAGACATAAACAGGTGCTCCTGGTGGGTGAACGACTTGCAATTTATATGCACCAAGAATAAACTCGCCACAATCCCAAAGACTTCCGACTCTCTCGGCAGATAAAAAATAGACTACAAAGGCAATTGCAAAAACAATCCAACCTGTAATTCTTGAAATACGCTTGAATGAACTCATCGATTTGTTCTAATTACTTAGACCGCAAAAGTAAACATTTAAGCTACTTTGTGGTCAATATTATGTAAATCATATATATGTGAAAAAATCACCCCAATAAAACTGTTATTGAAAGCTCTATAGTATACAAAAGTACGAAAACTTTCGTATTTAAAATTTTGGCTTCATTTCATGTTTCTAAACCATCATTAATCAAGTAGATTTAAGCTAAGTGGTTCTAAAAAGCATTAGAGTTTAATCTTAAAAAACTTAAAGAGTAGCTATGCAGTAGATCTATAAACGACTAAGCAACTTCTCGGATTTACGTTCTAAATAGAGTTTATGTACAATTCTTTTATTCTTTTCAATATTTTCTAAAACTTCAATTGAATTCAAGACTTCAAATATCTTAGTCATCAGTGCAAACCCGCCAAAACCTGCTGTTAAGCACAAGTTATTGTTACCCATTGCTCAAAATAAAACAGCAAATAAACCACTTACACATAAAGAGATTAAAAAGGTCAGTAAGTATGATTGAATTTTCATGTAAAGTAAATGTTTTCGAAAATAGCAAATTTTTCACTGTAGTGTGAAGAAGTATATAGTTACCTTAGTTTTTTATAGGAATCCACTTGCCTACTAAGTTTTGATCTACTTGTATCGCTTCATTTTTCCATTTGAAAGTAGGGTATTCTATGAATATTGTATCTGCAGTTGTACTGCAAACATCTATGGAATAATGTAAATCGAAATTAGGATATCCCATTGCTTGAATCTTAAGTCTGCGAGACATATACCTAAATGAGTCGGAGAAATGTCCTAATTTCTTAGCAGTTGTTCTCTACCCATATTTATTTAGTGCAATCCCATTTTACATTGGGTAAAACTGTCTTGAAGACACAAAAAAATAGATGCAAGCGTTAGAAGACACAGCTTGAAATTCAGGCTCATTTTGCAAGAAATTATTATTTTTTAAAAAGGAGCCATTCATCGCTGTATGTCTCCTCTTTTGTTTTAGTTTTTTTATTTATAAATTATTTACATCCATTTATAAATGCGTGAAAGACAGCTTGACTTTTAACTTCAAATCCTTGAGTCAGCAATATGTATTCGCCTGCTTGATGCTCTACTTGGATGAGGCCATCAATAATTCTATTGGTTTCTATACCAATGATCGCAGATTGACTCACAGTTGTATTCGTATTATCAGAATAGATTTTATAATCTACACACTCTTCTTTACAAGATTTTAGATGGATATTATCTAAATAGATTTCATCAGAATTAATGTTTCCATTACTTCTAAATCGGATAACGCTAGTCGAAGTCAATTGAGCACTTTCAATGTCAATCGAATCTTTATAGATTACATTGTTGCTAAAATCTGTCCCATAAATCCATTCATTCACGACGGCATAATTTAATCCACCGTCAGCAGAATGGTCTATGAAGAAAGATTGTGGAGCCTCAAAACCTTTTGATTGAAATTCAAATACAACTTTCAAATCGCCTGATTGTGACAAGTCTAGGACATTAGTGAATGTAGATGATTCTGCTGATGAATTATCACGGATTCTCATTGAGTATTGTCCTTCAGGACTAAAGCTTGACATGACTCGCTGGGCATCAATCCCACCATTGACAACACGCCAAATACCTGCATCAATTTCAAAGTTTTCTACATCTATTGTTACGCAGTCATCTTCTTCAGAATCACATATTCCATTGTTATTTGCATCGAGATCAATATTTCCACATCCACAAAGACCAGGCACTACCTTTTTTGGATCATTGGGGCAATCATCATTACAATCTAAGGTGCTGTCCATATCTGTGTCAGTATCTGCAATGCCACAGCCACAGAATCCTTGTGCGATTTTATTCGGATCAACAGGACAAGCATCATTGCAATCTAAAGTCCCGTCCATGTCAGTATCAATATCCGCAGTGCCACAACCACAAACACCAGCTGATGTTTTGTTGGGGTCAGAAGGGCAGCCATCATTACAATCAGCAGTATTGTCTAAATCAGTATCTGTATCAGCGACACCACAACCACAAATACCTGGGATTGTTTTGTTGATATCATTAGGACAATTATCATTACAATCTGCCACTCCATCCATGTCGGTGTCCATGTCAGCTATGCCACAGCCACAAACTCCGGGCTCAGATTTATTTGGGTCATTAGGGCATAAGTCGTTACAATCAATAGCGCCATCTCGTAGTTTTACATTATCGATATAAACTTGATCAGAATTGATATTCCCGTTGCATCTAAATTTAATAACACTAGTAGAAGTCAGTACTTCATTGATGGTAATATTCTCTATAGTGATCACATTGTCTGCGAAACCTGTGCCTGCGACCCATTCTTTTACAATAGCATATGTACTACCACCATCACCTGAAAATTCAAGAAAAAAAGATTGAGGTGATGTAAAACCAACTGATCTAAATGTCAGATCAAGCTGTAAAGAACTCACTTCTGTTAAATCTAAAGGATCTGTAAATACTGAAGACGCATCTCCAGAATTGTCTTGGATTTTCAAAGAGTAACTGCCATCGGGACTATTTGTGGAGTTAATATACGCTGCATCACTTCCGCCAACATTCCAAATACCAATATTCGTTTCAAAATCATTTTCTTCAATTACATTACAATCTAATCCAAGACCATCACAGATTCCATTATTATCATTATCTGTATCTGGATTTCCGCATCCACAAATACCAGTAGTCGTTTTATTAGAATCATTCGGACAGTCATCGATACAATCAACTGTACCATCGCCATCTGCATCCGCAGTATCTGACATACCACATCCACAAATACCAGGATCACTTTTAGTAGCATCATTTGGACAGTCATCTAAGCAGTCGACTACACTGTCTCCATCTGCATCGGCAGTGTCAGAATTACCACAGCCACAAATACCTGGTTCAGTTTTTAATGGATCATTTATACATCCATCACTGCAGTCAATTGTTCCATCCATATCAGTATCTGCTGTTTCTGAGATACCACAACCACAAACACCCGGGTCTGTTTTCGTCGGATCATTAGGGCAATCATCGAGACAATCATCAGTTCCATCATTATCAGAATCCATTGGAGTGACTGGTGTGCCTTGACAGTTACATGTCGCATCGACAATATCATTTATTGTGCAAGGGTCGCCATCGTCACAAGCAGCATTAAAAGTCCCTTTCTTAATCGTGAAAAAATCGTCGACAGCTCCAGTTTCTCTCACAAATTTGATATCCATTTGGTCTCCGTCTACTTCCATAACCACCGAGCCAAGCAATGATGCAGAATAATGGAAAACTGGATGATCTAAAGAACCATTAGATATTTTTCCTGCACTACCAGTTGTAATGTAAACACTTCCTGGAGTACAGAGATCTTTTTCATAAAAGCCATCTCCGTCAATCTGACCATCACCATATCCATTAGGCCCAACTGCATGAATGTTTTGATCAAAAGTAGCGGCATTACCATAATGTCCATTCACAAAATATGATCGTTCGTAAGAATGGCTATGTCCTGATAAAACCAAATCGACACCATTTTCTTCCAGCATGGGCAGAAAATTTTCTCTCATTTCAATTAGCTCTATTTCATTATCAGAATCGTGGGACCCCTTCGTATATGCAGGATGATGCCACATGGCGACTATCCATTCTTGCGTAGTATTCTGGATATCGATTTGAGCCCAGTCAAACATCGCTCCTCCTACAGATCTGTCTGTTTCATATGATTCCAAGACGATGAAGTGAATGTTGGCATAATCAAAAGAATAATACGCCTCTGTACCTGAGGCGATTCCTCCAGCTTCTCCATTTGTAGGAAAGGTAAATATGTCATAATAGGGCCCAGACTGTGTAGATGAATTTGCGGTAAATCCATCATGATTTCCTAAGCATGACCATGACACTGTATTTTTAAGTTTGTCCTCATACATTGATTTAAAAACTGCAGCTTGGTATTGTGCATCTGTACCATCATTATAGGCATTGTCACCTAGAAAAAGCATCATATCTGTATGATCAGTTCCGATATAATTATAATAAGCATCTCTAACTGTTCGAGCGTCATTATTAGCAGTACCAGGATCTCCTAAGATCCACGCCTTTACTGGCTGAACTGTACCGTGAGTCGGAGAAGTTATAAAATATAGATCGGGAGATGGAGGAAGAATGGTGTCTATGCCATTTTTAATGAAGTAGTAATACTTCTGATTTGAAGCAAGACCAGTCACTTCTAATTCGTGATCTAAGACAGGAGTAACACTAGAAACTGAATCTGGGAATATATTCGGTGCGATGCCATACATGACAGTAGATGCTAAATTTGTTGATGTTCTCCATTTTACGACGACAGAAGATGGTGTTAGTTTTTGAAGATATGGTCCTCTTACAATCGGTGGCTTTGGAGCGATTTCTAAATCAAAGCTTAAGTCGGTACTGTTTACATTATCTTGATGAACCTCTACTGCGATTGTGTTAATGCCAGTATTTAGGTCAGATGAATCAATCTCGAATGAGAGAATTGCATTGTCTCCTCCCGTTGCATTAGCCAGTGTTGAGTAACCGGGATTAAAATCAAAAAAGCTAAAATTTATTCTTCTAACTTCATTTCCGTTTAGGTAGACTATTGCTGCATCATCGTAAATCAAATTTATGAAGTACCCAGGGAAAGCATCTGGATCCGCTACAGTAAATTCTTTACGAAAATAAGCTGTCAATAATGTGTTTCCATCTACAGGATTAGCCAATATCGTGGCTTCATCGCCATCACCAAAACCAAGCTGGCCTGGTCCTATAGCCCAAGAAGAATCATTATATCCGACTCTTTCAAACTCTTTGCCCATCGTTTTAGGTGGCTTATCTCCTAAGTCGTAATATTTCCAGTCAGAACCATATTCGATAAGTTCATTTTGACAGAAGAGTGTGATGCAGAAAAAGTTAAATAGCAGTGTTAAAAAATGTAATTTACTCATGATAGCGTCAGGGTTGAAAGGAGCATCTTAAACAAGATGATTTTTGAAGATTTAAAGGAAATAAAATTATGTAAGGTGATATCGGTTGTCCAATACAGATATATCTGAATTCAGGAAACTGAAAACGAAATAATATAATAAGATTGTATACGTACGGGCTTACAGAAGTGAGCCACCAAATAACCGACATGTAAGGCTAAGATTTATGCATTTCAAAATTACCCTTGATAACATCAAATATATGGAATTGCCTTTATTAGGACGTTAAAATATGATTAAGCTCTGTTTACAAAAGATAATTTTTTTTTGTATAAATGCAATGAAAAGGGTATTTCCAATTTTAAGCCATCATTTATTAATTATGTCAATAATTCAGCCAAATCTAACTGTAGCGTACTAAATGTTTGGTTTAACACTACAATCTTTTCGATTATGGATTTATGACCTTGTATTCCAATGATTTGAGACGTTCCATTGACTCAATACCGACTTGGATCATTGCATTCTTAAGTTCATTTGATAATATTTTCGTCGTGTGTTCTGGTCCAATTTCGCCTAATGCTCCGACTCCATATAAATAGGCGCGCCCACATAATACAAAATCAGCTCCCATTGCGATCGCTTTCATGATATCTAAACCAGTTCTGATACCACTGTCAAAAATGATAGCCGTTTTTCCTTTTATTGCTGGAGAGATTTCTTGTAGAGCGGACAAAGAAGAAGGACAGCCGTCAAATTGTCTTGCTCCATGATTAGAAATGACAATGCCGTCGAAGCCTAGGTGTACGGCTTTCAGAGCATCTTCTTTGTGCATGATTCCTTTGAGGATGACTGGTCCGTCCCATAGATCTCTGATTTGACTGACATAATCCCAGGACAAATTTCCACCGAGTTGTTCGGTCACAAATGCTCCAACCGACATCATACTTTTAAATTCAGAATAGTCCTGCACAGTTCTCAATCTTGGTAATCCGCGTTTAATGGTCCCTATGCTCCATGCGGGGTGTTTGATCCCTTGCCAGATAAAATTAGCTGTTATTTTAGGTGGCATTTGTAAACCTGCGCGCTTAGTTCTTTGTCGACCACTAGGGACAGGGATGTCTACCGTAATGACTAGTGTTTTAAAACCTGCTGCTTTTACTCTTTCGAGTAATGCTTTAGTAAGGTCTATTTCCTTTGGTGTATATAGTTGAAACCAGCCATTATTGCCGACATGTTTACTGACGCTTTCTGGAGTTTCAGTTGCAACAGTGCTGAGACTCATTGGGATGTTATATTTTACTGCTGCTTTCGCGAAATAAATCTCTGCTTTTGGCCACATGAGTCCTGTTAATCCAATTGGGGCGATTCCAAATGGTGCATTATAAGTTTGGCCAAATAATGTGGTTTTTATATTCGGTTTTAGAGAGCCTTTTAAGAATTTGGGTTTGATACTAACTGTTGAAAATGAATCTAAATTTCTTTGAAGGCTGACTTCATTGTCAGTACCAGCTTCCATATATTCTTGAGAGACGAATGGCATTCTTTTTCTCGCCTTAAGTCGAAGGTCTTCAATCGCTGGGAGGCGATTCATCAATTTCACCATTTTCTTTTCGTAAGACATATTCTCTCTTTGCTATTAACATTGAATATAGTGAAACAGTATCAATAGCAATGTCTGTGTCGATTTCAATTTCGAAATGCTTTACGAATATCAAAATCTATTTGAGTCTAAGTTTTGATTATGATTTTGATTTTTCTGTTTATTTTAGAGTGATATTAAACTTATCCGACATGAAGAAATTGCTATTTTTAATCATCATCTTCAATTCATTTTCAAGTATACATGCACAATGTGAACCTGAAGAAGGCTTTCCTTTAGACAGAGTAGCTTTATACCCTTTACCATTTGGCATTATACCTGTGGAAGATGGAGGAACGGGAATTACAGATACAGCATTTATAGGTGAAATGTTTGACTTCACTTTTACGGTAATATTTCCAGATACATTTTTAGATCCAGCGACAAATTCATTAACGATTGGGGATACATTAATGATTATTCCAGATTCTACGAGATTTGTATTTAATGAAGAAATTCTTGAAGGGTTTCCAGAAGGCTTATCTCTTGAAGTAAATCCTGATCCGATGTTAGGGACAAGCGATGGTGCAGCAGGATGTATTAGACTTTTTGGAACACCATCAACTAATCTAGCTCCCGGAGATTATACAATGAATTTTGGTGCTAATTCGTGTGTTCAAAATCCTGCTTTTACTGGATGTATTTATGTAGAAATCCCAAGTATCTTTATCGGAATAGTTGGAGAGTATGTCCTAACAATTGCAGATCGGACATCAGCGAGCTTAGATCTATTGAACGCAGAACAAGACTTTCTTTTATCACCTAATCCTTTCAATGAGACTGCCAATATTAACTTTAAGACGAATGGTCTATCTGGAGACTACCAACTCCAAATCAGTGATTTATCAGGTCAGCGAATACACTCAGAAATTGTTAGAATTAAGACTAGTAATCAAAGCATTTCTATTGAAACTGGGGATTGGATAAATGGTATTTATTTATTTCGGCTAACTGGTCGGGAAGGTCAGTTATCTGGTCGTATGGTGAAACAGAACTAAGGCACACACTTCTATATTTAACTTTGCTTACTTTTCCAATTTGGATACAATGATTATATTGTGTCAAAATTAATGACTTTATGAAACGTATAACTTTACTCTTTGCGACTATTTTTTTATTTGTTGGATGCGGAAGCTACATGACAGAAATTTGGATTAATGAAGATACTTCAGGTAAAACTAAAATATCTATTGATGCAGGTGAAATGATCGATATGTTTGGGATGGCAATGCAGGAAATGGATGAGGATAAAGAAGATGGAGATGACAAAATAAAATTTAATAATAGCGATTCTTTTTTCGGAGAAGGGAAAATCGATTCGACAATAGTGATGTATGATATGGCACCAGATTCTGTGAAACAAAAGATGGCTAATCCAGAACTACTGAAGAATATGATTATGGAAATGAAAGGAGATGCTGACAAGAGAGAGATGATTGTTTCTATGACAATGCATTATGATAGTCCTGAGGAATTAGGTGATATTTTCAGTCAGCTTAGTGCAATGCAAGAAGGTGGAGCTCAAATGGGAGGAGTTATGAATCAAGACGACATGAAAAACATGTTTGACAATCAGGCAGTTGATTATAAAAATGGGATTGTCAGAGTCAAAATGCAAAACAGTTTAGAACAACTTGAGGAAGAAGGCTTATATGACGAAGAGATGAAAATGGCACTTGACTCTCTTAAATTAATGATGGATGAATTGGGATTGAGCGAAGACAGCGCTGACCTTGATTTAGGAGAATTAGCTTTTCTTAAAGACATGCTAGATGCAGAATTGAAATCCGTATATCATTTACCAGGAAAGGTACAATTCACCAATGATAGAGCCGCAATAATCGATGGAAAGACAGTAACATTTATTGATAATATTTGGGATACTCTTCTAAATGGTGACAAAGTAAGGGCGGCAGACAGGATTATTAAATACACGGTAAAATAATCTCCGAGAAATATAATAACAATTCTCGAAGTTGATCCATTTCCAAAATTTACAGTGTGTAAAACTTATTGAACAAAAAATAATGCCAGCGTCATCAAAGATTGTTAGCCAAGTACATTGTGCCTGGCAAAGAATCCAAAGAGATCTGAAATTGGCAGGATTTGTAGAAAAAGATGACAAATTTATTTTCGTAAAGTGCATTAGGATTTATACAGATTTACATAGCTACCATGAGTCACTCAGAAATTATGGCATAGAAAAGTTCACATTTTTAAAGACAACTACGTCTTATTAAAATAAAATGAAACAGCCATTTCTCATTATCTTGTTTTCTGTAATTTACTTGAGTTCTATTTCCGCACAGGAACAAAAGGATTTTTTTGTACCCAAAGCAATTTCTTTTGAGACCCAACTGATTCTAAGAGGTGAGCGCGATGATCGTGGTGGTGTGGGGATGAATCTAATCGTAGGTAGTGTGCATAGAAAAAAACCTGCAAGTCGATTTAGATTTAATCCTTCATTAGAAATTGGGATAGTGAGTTGGCCAGACAGAAATGAAGTAACCCAAACCAACTTATATGGGAGTTTAAATCTCGCTGCCCAATTTGACATTGTCAGAATCAATAATTTTTCTATACCAGTTAATGCAGGCTTTATTTTTGATATGTCTTTTAAACACGATGAGCCAGCCATATTTAATGGAGCCCTCAGGTTTGGATTTTCTTCGAGAATTGAATCTCTGCAGTCAAGTAACGCTTTCGAGTTTTTAAGTATCGGTTTTACTGTTTCTACTAATGTCGTCGAAAAAAGTGTCGCCTTTGCATCATTTTACACGGGCATCTTAAAAGTAGAACACAAATTTTAGCTTATGAAACAGACACTATTCATCATCGCTCTTGGTATCATATTGTCATCTTGTTGTGAGCCGTCTGGGATTGAAGGCATACAGATTTGCGATCAGTTTATTGATTCAAATCGATTCCAGGCGAGATGTACAAGCCAAGATAGTATCTCTTCTACTTCATCCTTTATCAGCATTAGTACTCAAGTTGTTAATGTGAATGCAGAAGAAATAATTGTATTTAGAATTTTCGATTCATTGACTGGAGAAACGATTATAGAATACAGCGATACACTTGAAAATACTGGTGAGAGTCGAGTCAATAGTGAGCGCTGTATTTGGGATCTCGTCCATTCGTTCGAGCTTCCAGAAGGTTCTGAATGGCCTAAAGGAAGGATGGAGGCGACGATTGAAATAAATAAGCTGCCACCGATACTAAGAGGGTATTTTAGTTTTTAATGATGAAGCAGTATGGTTTATTTATGTAAGTTCTTAGTCGATGGAATATTTTATAAGGTAGGACGACGTCATGTTAGCAAAACCCCACTCAGTCATGAAGTGACTTAAGTAATTATTTCCACACATAGTCCTCATCATAATCTATTTCATATTTCTTTAAAATACCTCTATACTCGCACGATTTAGTTGGCTCTACCTGACTGATATATTAGCGGCTAGCGACAACTTTGTAGATTGTATTTGCTAAAGTGTACGATTAGTAAAAAGCATCCTCAAAATGATTCAAGCGCATAACCATCCCGTGTGTATCTACCAAAACACCTATCACATCAAATTGAACAGCCCAATCATGTCCAATCTTTTCCATATATCTCTGAGCTGCACTTATAATCATCTTTTGCTGAGCACGACTGACGGAGTCTGCTGGCCTGCCAAATCGATCGCTTTGTCTAGTTTTTACTTCTACAAATATTAAAAGATTGTTACGTTTTATAATAATGTCAATTTCTGCTTTATGGTATCGCCAGTTGCGTTCGAGCAGTAAATACCCATGTTTTATTAGATATTCGACAGCAGCAGACTCACCGATTTTACCGATTTTTTGTTTGTCCTTCATGTAAAGTGTGCTATTTATCGAAAGATAGAATGTTTGAATGTAGAAACAACTATTTTTGCAGCATGTTACAAAGCAAAAATCCCACAGAGACAAAGGCGTGGTCAAAATTAGATTCTCATTTCAATGAAATGGAATCAGTCCAGATGAGTTCCTTATTCGAATCGAACGGAGATAGGTTTTCTGAGTTTTCATTACGACATGGAGATATTCTGGTAGATTATTCTAAGAATAGAATCAATCAAAAAACGATAGACTTACTCTTATCCTTAGCTACAGAATTAGCATTGGATAAAGCTATTCTTGCTCAGTTTACAGGAGAAAAAATTAATAAAACCGAAAACCGCGCAGTACTTCATACTGCACTGAGACAGCAATCAGATGATCCAATTCTACAGGATGGTAAAAACATAATCCCTGACATTAGAGCAGTGCAAGTCAGAATGAGAGCATTTGCCGATCAGTTCCATGCAAAGGAACGAAAAGGCTATTCTGAAAAACCCTTGAATACAATTGTGAATATAGGAATCGGTGGATCAGATTTGGGTCCAGTCATGGTCACGGAAGCTTTAAAAGCATATTGTGTAGAAGGGATATCCACACATTTTATTTCGAATGTAGATGGGACTCACTTGGCAGAAGTACTTAAAAAAATAGATCCTGAAACAACTCTCTTTATTGTAGCGTCTAAGACGTTTACGACTCAGGAGACAATGACAAATGCTCTTTCAGCTAGAGAGTGGTTTCTAGATAATGGAGGGACTGACGACTTTATTCAAAATCATTTTATTGCCTTATCTACTAATGAAAAAGCTGCTAATGATTTTGGAATTGCCTCAGAGAATGTTTTTGGATTTTGGGATTGGGTAGGTGGTCGATATTCGCTATCAAGTGCCATTGGAATGTCAATCGCGCTAACAATCGGTTATGATAATTTTACAGAACTCTTAGCTGGTTTGAATGATATGGATGTCCATTTTAAAACAACTCCTTTTGATAAAAACATTCCAGTTATACTTGCACTTATTGGGATTTGGTATAATAATTTTTTTGGAGCAGAAACTGAAGCTATCTTACCATATGATCAATATCTGCATCGCTTTCCAGCATAT
>ENA-ORXT01002537-ORXT01002537.1-marine-metagenome-genome-assembly--contig:-NODE-2537-length-21756-cov-5.998847_pt1 | contig 21756 bp, 15 predicted proteins | sample MGYA00237868_ERZ511482 | MGnify/ENA metagenome assembly ERZ511482
GAACGTAAAAATGAAGCCGGCACGATGGATCTTCGATCTACCGGGACGATTACCGATGAGGATAGGTCGTACACGAATATCCGCGGTTTAGCACGGTTTACTGCGTCTGCCGTAAATATTGGTAACTCGCGCAATGACCAGTTCAATGCAGGATCTATTCAATTCGATACTGAGACAATATTTCGGTTGAATGAAGACAGCAGTACCAATTTCGTTAACACCAGCGAAGCCGGTTTGGGTTCATCGATCATCAACTCGACCGGTAACATAACCAACTCTGCATCGGCGACGGTCGATGTTGAGGGTTCGATGGCATTTCTTGGTGACAACATCTTGCTGGGAAATCAAGCCAATGATGATTTCCGATTCGGAGTGTTGACCTTCAACACGGCCTCCAATGCGGAGGGTTTGGTTGACATCAAGGAAGATAATTCTACGGTGATAGGCGGCATGAATACGGCTACTAACCTGCGAATAGAGTCTTTGGGTTCCATTGCTGACGGTCAACGTTCAACGATCAACGTATTTGGTAACTCGCGATTCACTGCCGTCAATAATGACGCGATCACGATTGGAGATCGAGGTGATATTCTCGAGAATGGCGTAGATACTGGAGTTGATTTCGACGCTAAATTTAACTCCGGTTCACTGACGGTTAGCACCGGAGCGGATGTGTTTGTGGAAGAAGACAGCGCGATTCTGTTGACTGGAAACAATCGAGCCAACAACCTGACGCTTAACGCCGGTTTGGGCCAATTCAATGTGCTTAACAGTCGGATTGCAAGAACAATAGTCGCAGGGACTCTCGATGTGACGGGTGCTTTGATCAACCTAGGAAACGGTGTCAACAACGATGTGGGCGGTACGCCAGACCGGTTGGCCATAGGAGGACTAACGTTCAACTCAACAAGAAACACAAACGTTTCTGCCGACACAGCATTTGAATTGCGAGGTGATAGTTGTGCCGACGGCCTGTTGATCCTGGCTTCTGAAGGCCAGATCACAGCCGATCTTGATGCAACCTTCGCTGCTCTTGATGGTGCTACCCTCGCCGATGCAGACGATGAATTCGATTTCGCGATCCTCGGAAAGTAGAGTTGAAACACCGCTACCATGGATCACGATGTGATTTTCGGGGATTGGAAATATGAAGACTTAATAACAGACCTAGCGCGCTCAGCGATGAGCGCGTTTTTTTTACGTCGCGAGGCACGTAAGTCAGAAGCGAAAACATGGTTGTTGTTTGACTTACGGTGTGTCCTGAAGGCGACTACAATACTCTCTGTTAATCTCTGACGCATTCAGCCGATCTTTCTTAACCAAATTTCATCGTCGTGAAACTGACATTCCTTTCCAGCATCAAAGCACTCTGTGAGCGATACTCGGATTTGTCCGATGACCAACTGTACGACATTGCTTTAAATCTTGGTTTTGAAGCACGCCAGGCCGAAAAGGTGACGCCGCTAATCGAACGCGGTTTTGCGTTGGTAAAAGTCATGGCGTTGCGTAAGCTAGATATGGCTCACTATGATGTACAGTTGCTCGGTGGCAAAGCGATGTGCCATGGCCATGTCGCGGAGATGAGAACTGGCGAAGGAAAAACGCTGACCGCCACGCTGCCTATGTTTATCCATTCGTTGGCGGGTCGAGGTGCATTATTAGCGACCAGTAACGATTACTTGGCAAAACGTGACGCGGAGTTGATGCAGCCGGTTTACCGAGCCTTAGGAAAAACGGTTGGCGTCGTTCAAACCGAGATGTCGCGGGAACAACGGCGAGCGTCCTACGGTTGCGATATTACTTATGGGACGATGAAGGAATTTGGCTTCGATTTTTTACGCGACCATTCGGCCACGCGTGAACAAAAACAAAAGTCGCTGTACTTCGGCGAACACGGCAGTCACGAACTGGCGGGTAAGTTCACGGTCCATCGAAAACCGAACTTCATCCTCATCGATGAAGCCGACAGTATTCTGATCGACGACGCACGAACGCCGCTGATTCTGTCTGCTGCCGAAGACGGTGCGACACATGAACAACAGAAAGCACTCTACAACTGGTCAGCGAAAGCCGCGCCCGAGTTCGTCGAAGACGAAGACTACTGGTATGACCGCGAACGCCGCAAAGTCGACCTTACTCCCGAGGGCATGTCGCTGGTACGTAAGATTCGTAAACCTGCAGATCTTGCTGGCGTCGGACTACTGGAGATGTATGACTTTATCGAGAGGTCGATTCAAGTCTTCCGCGACTACAACATCGATAAAGATTACGTGATCCGTGAAGGCGAAATTGTTATCGTTGATGAGTCGACCGGGCGTATTTCCGAGGGCCGTCGCTGGAGCCGAGGCATCCATCAGGCGATCGAGGCTAAGGAAAGCGTCGAGATCACGATGGATACCGCGACGCAGGCAAAAATTACAGTGCAGTCGTTTGTTAGCCGCTTTCCATTTCTCAGTGGCATGACCGGTACGGCGTATTCCTCGCGCCGTGAGTTCAAGAAGATCTACCACATGCCAGTGACAGTCATTCCCACCAACCGGCCGTCGATGCGGAAAGAGCTGCCGGTGAAATATTCAGCCGACGAAGCGACGAAACTTCAGCAGATCGTAGATGACGTTAAGGAGGTCCATGAAGCGGGGCGCCCGATTCTCATCGGTACACGGTCAATCGCAAAATCCGAAGAATTGTCTGTCCAGCTAACTGCTGGCGGTATCGAACACGAGGTGCTCAATGCGCGACAGGTCGAACGTGAAGCCGACATCGTCGAACGCGCCGGTGAAAAGGGGCGTGTTACTGTCGCCACCAACATGGCCGGACGCGGAACGGATATCAAGATATCTGACGAGGTGAAAGCGCTGGGTGGTTTGCACGTTATCGGAACGGAAATGCATGAATCAAGCCGCATCGACCAACAGTTGTTCGGCCGTTGTGGACGCCAGGGCGATCCCGGCACGGTTCAGCAGTACATCAGCGCCGACGACAAGTTGCTTGAGTCGGCGTTTGGTCAGCAGACCGCGATGCGCCACCGAAAGTGGGCAAAATCACGTTCAACGGATCATTGGATTCGGCTATTTCGACGGGCTCAGGCAAAAGTTGAGAATCAACATTACCGATCCCGTAAGTCGCTGATGTTCAGTGAGAAGCAATTGGCGAAGTCACAGCGCGAGATGGGGCTGGATCCAATTTTAGACAACTACGAGTGAACCCTTGCGTTTCGTGCGACTATCGTGCAGTCTGAGGGCTGTTTATCGGCATAGTTGACCCCGCCGGACAATGGGCTGAGACGGTTGTGTGGCTGAGACGACTGATCCGTTGCCGTGAAAGCATATCGAGGGCCGTTTTCAAAGTTCCCTTAATATTGCGTCGACCTTATACTGGGTGGATAAATTCCCGCGGCCGGGATTCTTATTTCGTTTTTGCAACCGTGTTAGGTTTCGAGGCGTTCTTTGTGACCCGCCCTTACCAAGAATCCCGTCTGAGTTTCGTTTCCGATTATTCGATTTTCGCAATTCCGCTGAACCTACCTGGAACCGCATGTCTGCAGGTCAACAAAACCAAACGCAAGCCGCCTCTGATAAAATTAAAGACGAAGTCCGTACGACTGTCCGTCAGTTGACGGAGATGACGCGCACGGTCGAAGATTTCGATCAATTTTGTTCCACCGTGCTTTCGGATGTCGTCCGCATTACCGGTGCCCACGGCGCTTTATTGTGGCAGGTCAGCGGCGATCGCACTCCAAGACTGACTCATCATTCTGGCCGGGCTCCTCACGAAACGGCGCGCGGGATTTTGAACCACGAAAATCAACTGCATAACGAAGCACTTATGGCCGTCATCGATGGTCAGAAGTCACGGGGATTAAGTTCAGACGCTTTCGCACCCGATAAGGAGCCCGAGAATACCGCCAACGGCACAGTTGACGAGCGGTTTTTGATGTTGCTATCGCCTATTTTTGATCGCAAAGAATCCTGTTGCGGTGCGTTAGAATTAGTTCAACGTGGCGACATCACTCCTTCGGCGAAAGATGGCTACCTGCGATTCCTCAATCAGATCGCTCAACTGTTTCGGCGCTGGCATGAACACCAAGACCTGAATCGACTAAGTAAATCGGCTGACAAATGGACCGAAAAAGTGGACTTCATTAACGAAGTTCACCGAACCATCGACACCAAAGAAACGGCATACAGCATCGCCAATGAGGCGCGGCGCTTATTGAACGCTGACCGCGTCAGTGTGGCGAAGTGGAACGGTCGTCGCTGCAAAGTCGTCGCCATCAGCAGCCAAGACAAGTTCGACAATCGAGCCAACGTGGTTAAGAAACTTGGAAGTGTAGCGACGGCCAGTGTCAGCGGAGATACGCCGTTTTGGATTACCGGCGACACCGAAGGATTGGCACCGAGCGTAGCAAAAAAGATCAACGACTATTTGGATGAATCCAACAGTCGTACCTTAGCGGTGTTGCCTTTGGCAAAACGGCCCGACGATTCGCCAACTCTGGAGATGAAAAAACGTAAACGCGAAAAAATGGTGAAGCTTGGCTGCGTCATTATTGAGTACTTCGATGCTGATGTGACGCGCGATCAAATCTCTGAAGATTGTAATTTGGTCGTTGGGCAGTCTCAGTTGGCGCTTAATAATGCTCGCCGCCACAATGAGATTTTTCTGGCTCCGCTTTGGAAGCGGTTGGGGTGGCTGCAGAAGCTTCTGTTCCGCGATCACTTGGCAAAAACGATGACCGGGCTGGTGGCTTTGACGCTGCTTACGTTGGCAATGTTTTTCTGGCCAATTGAGCTGAAGATGCGCGTCGACGGTGTGATGCATCCCGAGGTTCGGCAATCGGTGTACGCTCAGACGCCGGGTATCATTACTGAGATCTTGATCGACGAAAACTCAATCGTTAAAAAAGGTCAGCCGCTGCTAAAAATGCAGAATGTTGATTTGTCGGTTCAGATGAACCAGACAAAATCGCAGATGGCCACGTTGAGATCTCAAATTCAGAGCGCTAAATTCCTGATCGCGCGGGGAAGCCGAGACCCCAAGGAGGAGCGCGATACGGGGGCTCAGTTGGCGCTGCTGCAAGAGCAGTTAATCGCGAAGTTGCAATTGCAAGAATTGCTTGAGGAAAAACAACAAGCGTTAGAAATCACCGCTCCGATCGACGGGACGATTATCACGCGTGACCCTAAACGCCGGTTGGCGGAACTGCCGGTCAACGCCAGCCAAATGTTGCTGCAGGTCAGTCGCCAAGACGGGCCTTGGGAGTTAGAAATTCGAATCCCCCAACACAAGATCGCATACGTCGACGAAGCGATCACCGAATCGCTCAAGAACGACGGCGACGGGAAGTTGTATGTTGAATTTACTTCAGGATCCAATCCGAATGAAAAGCTGGTGGGGAAATTAGCGAGTCTTAGTGACCGAACGTTCCCAGACGATCAGGGCGTGCCTCATTATCGTGGCATCGTCTCCGACGTCGATATTCAACCGCTTGAGAAACCGCGACCGGGTGCTGGCGTTACGGTTAGGATTTTTTGCGGCAAAGTTCCTTTGGGGTTTTACTGCTTCTATCAGCCGTGGGACTGGTTAAGGACGTGGTGGTTTTAGATGTCGGTTGTTGTACCACCCTCACAAAAAATGCCTTCTGGGCCACCGGTCAAACTGAAAATGCGTCCGGATTTAACGTTTGATCGTCAGACGTATCAGGGCGTAGAGTTTTGGGTGGTTAAAGAACCGCTGGGTCAGAAGTACTTCCAATTTCCGCCATCGGTTTTCTATTTGCTCAAACAGTTGGACGGCGAACAAACGATCGACGGGCTGCAGGATAAGTACCACGCCGAATATGCGCCTAAACGAATTACTCGCCAAGACCTCCAACAACTGCTGACGCGTTTTCACAACGACGGGCTGGTGACGTCAGATGTCGCCGGTCAGGGTTCGGAGTTGATGAAGCGCGGCGAAAAAAATACGCGGATGGAACGTCTGCAGATGATGTCCAATATTTTGGCCATCCGCTATCGGGGATTTGACCCTGAAGGCATATTGAATTTCCTCAACCGATACCTTTGGTGGATTTTTACGTTCACCTGTATGTGTGTCGTTATTTTTGCTGCGTCGGTGGCGCTATTGAGCGTGCTGATCAATTGGTCGGCGTTTCAAGCGAAGCTGCCAGGTTTCGAGGCGTTTTTTGATCCCAAGCAGTGGTATCTGTTCGTCGGTGTGTTGGCGGTTACCAAAATGTTCCATGAGTTTGGGCATGGCTTATCGTGTAAGCGATTAGGTGGCGAGTGCCATGAGATTGGGTTCATGCTGCTGGTGCTGACGCCGTGTTTATATTGCAACGTATCAGATAGCTGGCGGCTAAATAATAAATGGCATCGCGCCGCGATCGGTGCGGCGGGGATGTACGTCGAGATTATTCTGGCTACGATCGCAACCTTTACGTGGTGGTTCGTGCAACCGGGTTTGATTCAGGAGATTTGTCTGAAGGTGATGCTGGTGAGCTCGGTAAGTACGGTGCTGTTTAATGGTAATCCGCTGCTACGTTTTGACGGGTATTACATTCTCAGTGATATTCTAGAGATTCCCAACCTTAGTCAAAAATCTACCAAGGCACTCACAACGTTGATGGGTCGGAATTGGTTAGGATTGGAGATTCCCGATGATCATCTTATGCCAACCAATCGTCCGTGGGCGTTCGCGCTGTTCACTGTCGCATCGTTTTGTTACCGATGGTTGATCATGTTTTCGATCATCTTTTTCCTAATGACGTGGCTGGAGCCGTATGGTTTAGAGTCGTTGGGGGTGGGGATCGCGTTGTTTTCGTTAATCGGGATCGTCGTGATGCCGGGCTACAAACTATACAAGTACATGTCTGTTCCAGGGCGGATGCATCAAGTGAAAAAAGTAAGATTCTTTTCGATTTTAGGCGCTGTGTTGCTGTTGCTGGCGGTCATTTTGCTAACGCCGCTACCGCACTATCTGCGATGTGCGCTGATCGTTGTGCCTGACAAACTGGAGACGATTTACATACAAGAGCAAGGAATTCTCGAAGAGTGCTTGGTAAAACCTGGTGAGGTGGTTGAGAAAGGGCAAGTCTTAGCTCGATTGACCAATTTGGATTTGGCATTAGAGTTGGCTGATGCGGAGGGAAAACTGAAGGCAAAACAAGCTCAGTTGCAGTCTTCGATGGCGGCTGGAGCGATGGATAATTCCGGTAAGTACTTGGATGAGCTGGCGACGCTGAATTCAGAAATTGTCGAACTGAGTCAATTGGTCAATAGTTTGAACACGCAAAACGATTCGTTGGTACTCAAAGCGCAGGTCATGGGAGGAACGGTGCTGGAGACTCCTTATCAGCATCCGAAAACTAGCATGCGTGATATTCCTAACACCGATCAGCAGCCGTTGTTGTCGGGGAAGAATGAAAGCGTGTCCGTTTCGCGCGGGCAGCGGTTCTGCGAAGTGGCTGATCTTTCGAAATGGCAGGCTTATGTGTTGTTGACCGAACAGCAGATTAAATTTGCAAAGGTCGGAAACGGGGCGAAGATGAAGCTGTATTCGCGCCCCTGGGACAAAATTGAAGCCGAAATTGAAGAAGTGGGTGTCACGGACCTTTCGATCAACCGAGACAGCTACGAGATGTCGCAACAAGAGATTGCTCAGCTAGGGCAACAGAATGAGATTCCCGATCTCGTTCTTGAGATGGTGGCTCAGTACCAAAAGCCGGAGCTGCAGTATTATGCACGCGTGCCACTGCCGACGGATCAGAAGTTACGCATCGGCATCGGAGGCCAGGCTCGGTTGTTCACCGGATACCGTTCGCTGGGAGCGCGTTTGCTGTGGTGGGTGAACCAGACGTTCAGGCTGTAGAGGGAGTTGCGGTGCTTGGCAGGTTGAAAACCTGTCCCACGTGGAACAGGTTTTTAACCTGCTGTGAGAGCTCTTGTTCAGTAAACCTCAGTCGAACGAACGAAGGTTGGTAGTTCCAATCCGTTCGAAGTTAACAAACGGAGTCAAACTCCATCAATCTCGGTTATGGCTCGGGACCGGACGCTATCGCGTGGCGGCTGATAAATCAACAAGCCCTCCAGGCTGGGCTATGTAAACGTATGGGTTTTTGGCGCGGGACGAATTGCTGCACGATTCGAGCCGGGACAATTAATAAGATGGGAATCGCACTAACAATTCATTGTAGTAATTTCGCATTGTTGGGTTGAGCAAACTGCGATCCTCTTCAATCTCGTTCAGCCGTTTGCGAATTGCCGATTCCTGTTCGTCCAAACCGCCGCCAAACTCTTCCGCCTTACGATCGTTCAACACCACAGCTATTCCCAATAACCCGGTGACGCGATAGCTCTTATCCATATCGCTTAGATTTGAAAATTCGCGATAGATTGCTTCGGCTTGCTCAAAACGTTCTTCTTGCAAATAAAGCTCGCCCAACCTCGATTTAGCCCGCCGGTGATAGAGCTCTGTCTTGTTGGCCGCGTCGCCAGCCTCTTCAATAGGAAAGTACTTGATCACGGATTGCCAATACGCTTCCTTGGTAGAAACTTCCTGTTCGTCTTGTAGATCGTAGATAGCCCAGTAGACCGATTCGTACTGTTTGTCGACAGAATCCATCTTGGGAATTGGAGTTTCGACGACCTGCTGAACTTGTAAAGGATCAACTGGAGCAAGTACATTGGCTAAATAGCTGCCGCCGAACCAACCCGCCAAACACAACGCACTCACGCTGATTAATGCTAACATGCGTTTGCCCGGGCCGGAAATGGGTTTCCCGTCCATCACTGATTGGAGCTTCCCCACCTGCGAGCTGCTGTCGGTAGAGCGCGAAGTCCTTAGGCGGCGGAAGTCGACGTTGGAGAGGTCGTAGTCTTCATCAATGTTGATCTGTTTGAGGTCGGAGAGAATAACGCCAGCATTCTGAGGGCGGTCTTCAGGTTTCTTCTCGATCATTCGATGAACTAAGTCGCACAGCGATTGAGGGAGATCGGGACGCACGGTTTCCAGTTTTGTAGCGTTGTTTTTGACCTGTTGCACCGCAATGGCCAGCGGATTATCACCTTCGAATGGCGGCGAACCGGACAGCATATGGTACGCGGTAACTCCCATTGAATAGATGTCACTGCGCACGTCCAGCGGTCCCCCTTCGACTTGTTCGGGGCTCATGTAAAGCGGCGTTCCCATCGTGATGCCGACCTTGGTTAAGGCTTGGTCGGTGCTGTCGTTTCGCACTTGTGCCAGCCCAAAGTCTGTGACTTTGACGTTGCCTTTCTCCGACAACATAATGTTCTCGGGTTTGATATCGCGATGCACCACATGAAATTCGTCCGCTTTCTGGATCGCTTGGGCCGTGCCCGCAAGAATCTCCATAGCCAGCGGCGGTTCGACGGCACCGTTTCTCATCAGAAACTGTTTGAGGTTTCGTCCCGGCACGTACTCTTGAGCTATGAAGTAGATGTCATCGTGTTGACCGACTTCGAAGATTTGAACGATGTTCGAATGGACCAGCGCTGCGGCTGCGCGGGCTTCACGTTTGAATCGATCGACGTAGCTGTTATCACTGGCCAGATCGGCGTGAAGCACTTTGAAGGCAACCGAACGGTCCAGCGAAATCTGTCGAGACAGATAGACGTCCGCCATGCCCCCGCGCCCTAACCGACGAAGGATCAAATAATCGCCGATCGTCTTACCAGTAAGGTCCGGCGAGCGATTCGTTTTGTCGGAGCGTTCAAACATAACGTTAGTATGTTCAGTATTGTGCGAAATGACAACGTGCTCCAACGAAACGTTTCCAACCCCTTCGCAAGAAAACGGGGGCTCAGCAGAGGAACAATTGCCCTAGTGCCCCGTGCTGCGGATGAGCCTCTTTTACTCACCGATCCAACGACGACGATGTTTTACTCGTCTTCGCCGTGCGCGATTGCTGGCCAAAACTGCTCAAAACCATCTTCAGCCAGGGCATAGTCAGGGCTGTTATCCAGATCGTGACAGGACAAGCACAGTTTCGCTTTGGCTTCTGCTTTTGTGACGATCATCGCCTTTCGAAGCTGTTCGTTTTCGTCGCCAGCTTCTTCTGATTCAACGTGAGCTGATCCTGGGCCGTGACAGTTCTCACAGCCGTTGCCGCTCAAGTGATCGTGAGCCAGTATATCAGTGAAACCTGTTTCGTATGGATAGTACAGCTGTGGATTCCAACCCGTCGCGTGGCAGCTGACACACTCGGGATCGAAATTTCGTTTGACCCAAGTCCGTTCGCCGGGGTCCGTTAAGTCGCGCGTGGCTCTTTCATGGGGGCCACCATTGCCGTCGATACCATCGGCCCAGATATCATATTCAGCATCGTGGCAGTCGGCGCACACGGCCGAGCCAACATACTTGCTGCCGCTGGGGTGTCGGCGTGGTTTAATATCTTCCAGTTCGCCACGCTCCCAAAGTAATTTCAAATCGTTTTGGTATTTAAGGAACGCTTTTCGCATTTCAACGGCGTCCTCAAAACGAGCGTCCATGGGAACGCGTTCGTACTTAAGCGATTTCGTTCCATTTTTTTCGTAGATGCCAATGATTCCAGCGTACATGCCTTTGACACCGACCTGAATAATCTGTGTTGTGTGTTTTCCGGTGGTGACGATGACCGGTTGCAGCGTTGGGTCACCGGCGCCTCCGGAAGTGATCAGCAAATCGAAGATCGGAAATTTCTCCGCGATTTTTTTGCACGTTTCAGGATCCGATTGCACCATCAAGATGTTGAGGTCGCACTTTTCAGCGAGCATCGGACGGGCGATAGCCGACAATCCCTGAGAAACAGTCTTAACTTCCAATCCATCATTGGCGCGAAGATCATCCAAATGTTCATCGCCAACGGCCATCGTGATGCCAATTTTCTTGCTGTTCTTTTCGACGATTGTGTATGGCTTGGACATCGAATCGTCAAACACTTGGACGTTCGCACAAACAAACGGACTCTCGCCGTCGTTCACGTCGGCCATGATTTGAAACATATCGATCGCAGGAAGTTTAAGATCATCGACGCCCAGACCGACCGCTGAATAATCCATCGTCTTGCAAAGCGCTTCGTAAGTTGTACGAAGTTTTAATTTGGCTTGTTGGCTGACTCGGCGAATTTGATTTCCGGCGTCAATGCTGACCAAATCCCAACCACGATTGAGCAGGATTTTCTGGCATGTGCGGCGACGTAGTAAGCCACCCTTTTGCTTGTCCAAACCCGTACATCCACAAGGCTCTATATATCCATGCAAGCGTCCGGAAACAAACAGGGTGATCGCAGGCTTTTCCCAGTCCTTCACCAAGTCATTGGCTGGTGGGAACGTGGGTGCCGCGTCTGATTCGTTGCCATCATCAGCGATGAATCCGCTAGCGGAACTTTGAATGGGCGATGATAGCAAGACTTGCAGAAAGCTGACCGGATTGTCACAACCCAACGAGAACACGAGTGTCGCTATAACGGTGATGGCAGCGGAAATACGAGTTGTGATCCCTACGATTTTCATCAGCTAACTTCCAGAACAGCGAAACGCGGTGTATTTGTAACTTATCAGAGTGTATGGTTGCTGCAGCGGACTCAATTCTAACGCCTACTCGCAGTTTGAAGAATACAGTTGCGGGGCGAATGGGTAAATGGCAACGCAGGCCAATTTTAAGACGCAGACAGTATGTCTCGTTAGGATGGGCGGCTTTGGCGGTACTGATCGCGCAGATGCAAACGACAGTCTGTGAAAAATTCCTGAAAGTCAGGGCGTAGATAATCGGGGTAGGTCCACCGACTGGTGCACCAGGCTTTGCTGCGGTAATGCAACGTGACTTCGGCAAAAATACCGTCGGCAATGTAAAGCCGGTGGTCACGGTCCTTGGTTGTGGCGAGCACAAGTTTGGCTTCGCTGATGTAGCCGGGGTCAAGGTTGACCGGTCGCTGTTGAGGGTATTGGTTCTCTTGAGCGAATTGTGATTCGAGTTGGTTTGAATTTATTTTCGACGCGACGATTGCCTCGGGAGATACTAATTGCTCAAACGCAACGAATTGCTTCTTAAGGTCGTCGCCCATCGTCTTTTGGTAGTACTCGGTTTCTACGAAATCATAAACGGGGCTTTGCAACGCGACCGGCCCGTGTGTCTTTGTAAGATTGTCGATGCTCCATGTGAGCGCATCGGCGTAGCGGCTGACCATAGCAACAATCAGGAGTACGGGGCGATGTTGTGTGATGCCACCCAAGGTGGTTCCTTTAATGGAATGTTGATTAGTTTGCCGGCCCGAGTTTGGGCCCAGACACAACCGGTAAATGTGAGCGGCAAGGCGCTAGCCGCCGGTTCGTTGCACCGTATACCAGCGTTTAATGGCCAGTAAAACCGGCGGCTCGCGCCCCTGCCGCTGACTGTTGTGACTAATATGCTTTGCCAAAAATCCCTTTCACCTTCGTTTTCTGTCCGGTGAAGATACAAACGCCTTCTTCGTGTTCCACATCAAGCGGGATACAGCGCGGTGTGACCTTTAGTGGTTTTAATTTTTCATCAACTTCCGGGCAGTCTACGAAATAGCACTCTGCAAACCCGCCGTGGATTTCTGGTTTGTCTTTGTTCTTGGCGGTAAAGAACTTTTGGAACTTGTCCCAAGACTTAATCGTGCGCGAGTTCTCTTCACGCATCGCCAGCGCTCTGTCGAACATGCCCTGCTGCATTTCGTCCAGCGTTTTCACGACGCTAGTTACGAATTCGCTGCGCGAAACGCCGTAAGATTTTGGCTGGTCGCGGCGGCCAACGAATACGCTGTCTTTTTCGATGTCGCGGGCGCCTACTTCAATGCGAATCGGTACACCGCGTTTAACGTGATGCCACTTCTTTTCGCCGCCCCGCAGATCTCGGTCATCAATGAAAGCTTCCAGTGGGTAACCGTGATAGGTCAACCCACGCAGTTCGTTCTTCAACGATTGGCAGTACTCCATCACTTTCCCGTCTTGGTCGTTGTCTTTAATGATTGGAAGAATCACAATTTGCTTTGGGGCCAGGCGCGGTGGCAACACCAAACCGTCGTCGTCGCTGTGCGTCATGATCAGCGCTCCGACCAGTCGAGTCGAAACGCCCCACGAGGTTGTCCAAGCAAACGATTCGCCACCTTCTTTGTCTTGGAATTTGATCTCTTGGGCTTTGGAAAAATTCTGGCCAAGAAAATGTGAGGTGCCGGCTTGGAGCGCTTTGCGGTCCTGCATCATCGCTTCAATGGAATAGGTCACGTCGGCACCCGGGAAACGTTCGCCGATCGTTTTCGCGCCTTTGATGACCGGCATCGCCATCACGTTCTCCGCGAAATCAGCGTAGACGTCCAACATTAAACGCGTTTCCTCTAACGCTTCCACCTTGGTAGCGTGGGCCGTATGACCTTCCTGCCACAGAAATTCTGCGGTGCGGAGAAACAAACGCGTGCGAAGTTCCCACCGAACAACGTTGGCCCACTGGTTAATTTTTAAAGGTAGGTCCCGGTATGACTGCACCCAGCGTGAGAATGCGTCGCCGATGATCATTTCGCTGGTGGGACGAACGATCAGCGGTTCCTCCAGTTCGCCTGCGGGAATCAATCCACCGTCGGGGCCTGGTTCCAAACGGTGATGAGTCACCACGGCACATTCTTTGGCAAATCCTTCCACATGTTCGGCTTCCTTCTCTAAGAAGCTCTTGGGAATGAAAACGGGGAAGTACGCGTTTTCATGACCGGTATCTTTAAATCGCCGGTCCAGCACACGCTGCATGTTTTCCCAGATGCCATAGCCCCATGGCTTGATTACCATGCATCCACGAACAGGAGAGTTCTCGGCCAGATCCGCCGCTTTGACGACTTGCTGGTACCATTGCGGATAGTCTTGGTCGCGTGTCGGTGAAATTGCGTTTTTCGCCATCGTGAGTGCTTGTGTTGCTAAGTAACTTTGCCTGATTAAAGTGATATCAGATTGCACAGTAGTCTATTGTTTTCGCCGCCTTTCTCATAGCAGGGACTCGACCATTGTCGAGGCGGGAGGATCGTCATAGAATCCCCGGACTCTTATTCCAAGATTATCCCAATTTCAAAATTCCTTTGCCCAAATTTGAGTCCAATATGACCCGTCGATTTGTCAATCAATTAGCTGATGGTGAGTCTGTTGATCAGGTATTCCTGGCGTCCGAGAAGCAGCTTCGTACTAACCGCAACGGTAACCATTATCTGCAACTGAGACTTTCTGACAGGACAGGTTCGGTCACGTCGATGATGTGGAATGCTAACGAAAAGCATTATGAATGCTTCAACAACGGCGATTACGTCCACGTCAAAGGAACATCGCAAGTATACAACGGCGGCATGCAGGTGCTGGCGAAGGATGTCCGCAAGTCTGAAGACAATTCGATTGATGAAGAAGATTTTGTTACCCTTGCGGTGGCCTCGATAGACAAAATGGTGGCTCGGGCGAGTGAACTGTTACGTGGCATGTCCAACGTTCATTTGCTGAACTTGGCCGAGTGTTTTTTGGTGAACGAGGATATCATCGCGGGGCTACGTGCCGCTCCGGCGGGGATCAAGAACCATCACGCTTACCACGGCGGTTTGCTGGAACATGTGTTGTCCTTGATGGAAGTCGCGGCCATGGTCGGCCCGCACTATGAAGGTGTCGATGTGGACGTGCTGTTGATGGGCGCTTTCATCCACGACATCGGAAAGATTCGTGAACTTACCTATTCACCGGACCTTGGTTACTCGGATTCGGGGCAGTTACTGGGACATTTGGTCCAAGGCGTATCGATTTTGGATCAAGTGATCGGGGAAACGGAGAAGCAATCCGGCGAACCGTTCCCGGAGGATTTGGCGAATCACTTGCGTCACATGATCGTCTCGCATCATGGTTCCTACGAGTTCGGCAGCCCGAAGTTACCAATGACGCTTGAGGCGATTACGCTGCATCATTTGGATAATCTAGATGCGAAGCTCAACAGCGTGCAGCAACTGATCGAAGAAGACGTGAATAAGGACAGTGCCTGGACCGTTTACAATCCAGCGATGGGCCGAAAGTTCCTCAAAGGGTAGGCCTGATTGCATCCGCCGCAAAAATCCAAGCGGTATCGGCGCAAGCCGTCCGGTTACGCGGGGAATTGAAACGCAGCGAAAAACCGGACGGCTTGCGCCGATGCCGCTATTGAGGTGGGTTTAAGATAGGCAAATGCAAAGTTGACTGATAACTTCAACCCTTACCAACCGCCCCAGAAGTCAGCAAGTGAGACGAACCCTTGCAAGAAGTTGACTATCTTGGACTGGGTGATGGCGTTCGTCTTGGGGGCCTTGGCGTTAGTCGTCACATTTTTTTCTACGTGCATGGGCGTGGTGCTAAGTTTTTTAGCAAGCGACTTTGGCATGCTGATCCCGGTTGCATTGGGTTTTTGTTTCTTATTCGCTATCGGAATCGGGTATTCGGCCGCAGTCAATTATCTGGCCCGAAGAGCTCGCCTATTGGCGGGAAGTGCACGTGAGATGCGATCGTTTCAGCTGCAAAACTCCTACCGGAGGCCGACTGGACTAGACAAAATACTGGCAGGCTGCGGTACAGGATTGTTGGCACTGTTCGCTCTATTGCCCAGTATATATTTTCTGTTGGATCAGCTGAGCGAAACGCTGCGTTTCTCACATGAAACGGCAGAAAATACTCAGGCTATTGGTCAAGTTGGTTCCGTGATCCTAAGTCTGATTGTTGGCTGCTGGAATTGGCAACGAATTTCATCACGCTGAGGCATCCGATGCAAAGAACAACCAATCCGTATGTTCTTCGTGAATCAATTCGTTTTGATGCGTGATAGGTTCGATCCGCACGGTGCTGAAGCTATCGCGTAAGGCGTCCACGAATGGTGAACTTTCGGCGTACGACCAAACTCCCAGCACGCCGCCGGGCCGCAGGTGTTTTTTTGCCGTCAACAAACCGTCGCCGGAATAAAACGTGATGCTTTCACCCGCGCCCAAGCGATCATCGGGCGAATGGTCAACGTCGATCAGAATCAGGTCGTATTTCTTTTCTGGAGGGCTGGCCAGTTTCGAATAGGCATCTGCCTGTACCACCGAAAGTCGTGGTTCTTCGGTAAGATGTTGAGATAGAGGAATCAATCCATCTTTCATCCAACCGATCACTTGCGGCAGCAGTTCGACCACTTCGACGTTTGCCACTTGGTTAGAAGTTAGCGCCTCGTATGCCGAGTAACCCAAACCCAGCCCGGCAACCATGACCTGCAATTGGTTTCCGCCGTGCATCTGAATCGCGATTCGGGCCAGTGCTTGTTCGGAATCCGTGTAGAGGCTGCTCATCAGAAATTCGTGATTCAGCGTCACTTCGGTGACAACAACGTCAGATTGTGAAAGAAGCGCCCTTCGTCGCAGGCAGATGGGGCCAAGCGGCGTTTCTTCATAAGCGAGAACCTCAAAGTTAGATTTCGCCATGCTTAGATCTCAAATGTGATGGGCTGCAAATTCATGTCGGATTGGAGGTTACGCGATGGCGATCCGATAGGGGGCCGATTTTGAGCTGCCCCAATTGTTTTGCAATAAAGTGGTCCCGGTGGTGAACCTGTGACTCTTCACCCGTGTCAAACCGCTATCGACCGACTGGTCGAGGTCGAAGTGCAGCCCAAATTGCTGTAAATCTCTGGTGGTGAACCGACCGTTCATTCTCAAATTGAACGCATTCTCAAATCGCCCTGCCCTAGAAACAGAGGCTGTCCATTTGTTTGGCCCCGATCTTGTGAAATATTGGGAGCGCGACCATCGTAACGTGAACTTCATCCAACCTCAGAACAACTAAATTTATCGAACTTTACTTTATATGATGCAAAAATCATCAACGATTATTACACTTTCTATATGACAGATAACAAAGAAATTAAACAACTTATTGTTGACCTTGTCCTTGCCGACAATTATCAACCTCTCAAACCCCGCGCGATCGCAAAGAAACTCAAGCTGATCGATGAAGAACGGCAGGTCCGCCGCTCCATCAAACAACTGGTTCGTGCCAAGAAGATCGCCTTCGCTGCCAACCATTTGGTTGTGAAGCCAACAACAAAAACTAAGAAAAAAAAGAAGCCTGGCTTGGCGTCCGTTCAACACTCCGAGGCGGAGCCAAAAGCTGCTAAGACCAGAGGTGCTGACCAGGACAAACAGCGTGGGTCTAAGTCGAAACTAAAACCTGAGCCCAAGATCAAGCCCGAGCCTAAGAGCAAGGGCAAGTCAAAATCGAAGTCTCAATCGGATGACACCAAGCCTAAGACAAAGAAGACCAACGAGGTTGTCGGAACGTTCCGCAAAACGTCGGGAGGTTTTGGATTTGTCACGCCAGAAGATTCCACGGCCACTGATCGATCCGAAGATATCTTCATTCCAAAAATGAAGACTTTGGACGCGGCTCATTTGGATACCGTCTTAGTCCGAGTATCGCGTGGACGCGAGTCCTCGGGACGTGATCGAAAGAAAAAAGTCACCCACAATCGAACCTCTGGACGCATCATCAAAGTCGTCCAACGCAAGACACACCAATTTGTCGGAAGCTACCGCGTCAGCGATGATGACGGGTTTGTTGTGGTCGACGGTGGAACGTTTGATTCGAGCGTCATGGTCGGCGACGCGAGCGCTAAGAACTGCCGAGTGGGCGATAAGGTTGTCGTTGAAATGGTGCACTTCCCTACCGCTAATTCGGTCGGAGAAGGTGTCATCGTCGAAGTGTTGGGAGACCGCGGTACACCGGGCGTAGACACGTTGATGATCGTCCGCGAGTTTGGGCTGCCTGAAGACTTCCCTGAAGAGGTGCTCAATGATGCTCGTAAACAGGCAGACCTATTTGACGAAACGGTCAAAGATGGCCGGACTGACTTCACCAACACGACCGTCTGCACCATTGATCCCAGAACGGCGCGCGACTTCGACGATGCGATTTCGCTGGAAAAAATTGAGAATGGCCATTGGAAGTTGGGCGTTCACATTGCTGACGTTTCCCATTTTGTTCCGTACCGATCGGATCTTGATAATGAGGCTTTCGCGCGCGGGACCAGTGTCTACTTACCTGACCGTGTGATTCCGATGTTGCCGGAGATCATTTCCAACAACCTCGCTAGTTTGCAGCCCGACCGTGTACGTTACACGATGACGGCGATCATTGAATTCAACGCCGAAGGTGTGCCGATCGCGACCGATCTTCATCGTGGCGCGATCCAGTCGGCTCACCGGTTCAACTATGAGGAGATTGATGACTATTTAGCCAACGATAAGCCTTGGAAAAATAAGCTGACGCCGGAAGTGTTTGATTTAGTCCGTAACATGCACACGCTGGCGATGACGTTGCGAAAACGTAGGATGGACAATGGCTCTATTAACCTTGTGCTGCCTGAAGTCGTCATTGATTTGGATGACGATGGACGCGTTAGCGGTGCCCATACGACTGAGAACACTGAAAGCCACCAAGTGATCGAGGAGTTCATGTTGGCCGCTAATGAAGCGGTGGCCAGGCACTTGGTCGATGAGAAGCTGTACTTGCTTCGTAGAATTCACGAACAGCCGAGCGAAGCGAAGTTGACGGAGTTGACTCAGTTTGTTCGACAGTTGGGTATTGAGTGCGGCAGTTTACAGGACCGTTTCGAGCTAAAACGTGTCGTCGAAGAGACGGAACATTTGCCGCAGAGTTATGCGATTCACTTCGCGATTCTACGCAGCATGCAGAAAGCGATCTATAGTCCAAAAGAGGCTGGCCATTTCGCTTTGGCCAGCGAAGCTTATTGTCATTTCACATCACCGATTCGGCGCTATCCTGATCTTGTCATTCACCGTATGGTGGGCGATTTGATTGACGGCAAGCGTCCGCCGGCAGACTTTGATCGGTTGTCAGCGACGGGTAAACATTGCAGCGATCTTGAGAAACGCGCCGCAGATGCCGAACGAGAACTAAAGAAATTAAAGTTGCTCAGCTTCATGGAGAAGCGTGTTGGCGAAACCTTAACCGCGATCGTGACGGGCGTTGAGGCGTTCGGGATCTTTGCTCAAGGCGTCGAGATACCTGCCGAAGGATTAGTTCCTGTTTCGAAATTGCCGCCGGACAAGTATCAGTTCGACCGACCTTCCAAAACGCTCAATGGATTCCGTTCGCAGAACCAATTCCGATTGGGCGATCGTGTTGAGGTGAAAGTCGATCTGGTGGATCTCGATAAAAGGATTATGGAGTACAAGCTGATTCGGAAATTGGATCAGGTTTCGCCGTCAGCGTTGCCGAAAAAGTCTGGAACGAACTCGAAGGCAAAAGCTAAAACAAAGCCCAAATCAAAAGCAAAGCCGAAATCAAAAACAAAGCCGAAATCGAAAACAAAAGATAAATCGAAATCGAAGCTCAAAAACAAAACGTCAAAAAAAGGGAAAAATAAGTCTAAGGACGATAAAGGGAAGTCAACAAAGGCGAAACCGAAGCGGTCCAAGGACAAGGCAAAGGCCAAGGAACGCGATAAGAAGAAACCCAAGAAAAAGAAACCTAATGGTTAGTCGGCCTTCATTGGATAGGTTTGCCTATCTCCCAACCAGCGCCGCCAAATATTCTTTGATTGCCAGCGTTGAGTATTCTAGATTCCCTGACGAAGGGATAATCCAATCGGGAGACACGGTCGGAAAACGTGTAAGAAAATCTGCCGGTATGGGCGTGGCTTCAATACCGGTCGCATTGGCCAATCGCATCGCGCGTTTCAAATGCCAAGCACTCGTTATGATGCCGATACGGCGTGCTTCGGGGTGTTGAGACAGCCATTTTTTTAGTTGCTGCATTTCTTGATAGGTGTTCGCCCCTGGGATAGTGTCAATCGAGTCCGGATCAATGGCCAGTTCTACCAACACTGCTTTGGATTCAGCGGAAGTATCAAGGTCGTCCCCGGATGAGATATAGGTTTGCGTACCAGTGCAGATGATACGCTCAGTTTTTCCGGCCAAAAACAACTTTGCCGCCATTGCTACCCGTTCACCTGAACGCGCCAATTGGGCTTGAGCGTTGGGATTGGTCGTTGTCCCTCCGCCCAAAACCACGATGGCATCCAGAGGCTGCAAAGCCGCTGGATCGAAACCGAGAAACGGTCGTTCTAAATTTTTCACAAGAGCGTTGGCGACCATGAAATTTCCAAAGCCCCAAACAATTGCTAAGCACAGTCCTGCAACGATTATCGTTGTACGTTGTCGCAAACAGAACGCGCCGTAGACCCACGCCAATAGAATCAGCCAAATGAAACCAACAGGCATCGCAATTGAAGTTAAGCTCTTTTCCAATATCGTCGTGCCGAACGCGGCGTAGGCACCGCTCAACGCAACCGCACCCAACACAACCGGCGGCAGCAGGTGCCGGATGGGGCTGAATTTCAATGTTGGTGGTGATTGGTCGATGAGTTGTTCCTTGGATGGCGGAAAACAATATCTTAATTCTTTCGTATGGCAAATTATACCAGTAGTGGGCTTGTTGTTTCGTCCACTACGCTGGCACCAAGGCACAGCGGCATCTAAAATAACCGCAGCAACGGCTCGCAACTCAAGGAATAATTCTATGGTTTCCAACGAAACCGATCCAGCTTTAGACACCTCATCGGACGCTCCAATTGCAATGGACCATCCACTGGCCGCACACCAACCGCAGATCGACCAACTTCGGGCCTGTGGCAGGCTGTTTCATCAGCGCGGTTGGAGCGTTGGCACCAGCAGTAACTACAGCGTGGTCACGTCTACTGATCCGATCGAGCTTGTTGTAACTGCCAGCGGTCGTGACAAGGGGCGGCTGTCGAGCTTGGATTTTGTCCATTTGGGCGCTAATGGACAGCCGATCGAGCCTAATCAACCAAAGTCTTCCGCCGAAACGATGCTGCACGTTGTTTTGGCGGGCCATCGGTGCTGGAATGATCCTGCCAGTCCCGAAGGCCCCAAAATGGCGTCGGGAAGCATTTTGCATACGCACAGTATTTGGGGCACACTCCTGTCAGATCACTTTTGCGTTGAGGGCGGTATTGAGTTTTCTGGATTCGAGATGTTGAAGGGGTTGGAAGGGATCACGACCCATGAGGCGACGCACTGGCTGCCGATTTTCGAGAACACTCAGGACATTCCAGCATTGGCCAAGCAAGTAGCCGATGTACTCAAAAACTCGCCAGAAAAGATGACGCACGGATTCTTAATACGTAACCATGGCCTCTACACGTGGGGCCGAGACGTTTTTGCGGCCCGGCGGCACATTGAAATCTACGAGTTTCTTTTTGAGTTGACTTGGCGGAAGTTGATGGCTCAGAATTAGTGCAGCGCTACCTATTAATTTTGAGATTGCCTGATAATTTAATTCGTCGACTTCGCACGAAAGTTTGTTGTATAATGGAAGTCGTTGAAAATTCACAGTGCGGATGAAAATGATATGAGCGACCTTTCTCAGTCGATGAATTCAGAACAATTCACGGAGGCTGCTATTTTCAGCCGAGTCGTTGAAGGGTCCGGCAATTTATCGCCAGCACTGGCCGAACATATGCTCTCGTTGAACATCTCTAGCACCGACCAGCAGAAAATTAAGCTGCTTCTTGAGAAAAACGCTGACGGTTCGCTCACTGCGATCGAACGCGCAGAGCTTGAAAACCTTAACCATGTTGCTGATCTAATCTCGTTGTGGCACTCGCGTGCGAGACGTGCCTTGAAGGACTCGTGATAGATTCTTCGATCGCCAAAGTGGTCCGTGAAAGAGCAGGCAA
>ENA-ORXT01002538-ORXT01002538.1-marine-metagenome-genome-assembly--contig:-NODE-2538-length-21747-cov-153.844347_pt1 | contig 21747 bp, 19 predicted proteins | sample MGYA00237868_ERZ511482 | MGnify/ENA metagenome assembly ERZ511482
TACGGATGTGTGATTGAATAATCGTATAAATCAAACGGGCTGTAGCAAATGACAGATATTGTAGTTCTATTAGCTTTCCACTAAAACTTAATCAGAGTAACGCCTTCACCACCCTGTTCATCTGGTGGAGTACTAATCTCTTTTACATCCTTGTATTCACGTGCTTTTTCTCTCACTGCTTTTCGCAAGACTCCGGTTCCTGTACCATGGATGATCTCGAGTAAACTCGCATTCGTAATCAAAGAATTATCTAGAAACTCTTCAAGGAGCAATAGGGCTTCTGACCTTCGATAGCCTCTGATATCAAGCTTACTGCTGAGTCCTGAGGTTTCTGTATTTAAGTAAGTATTGATTCGTTTCTTGGGATTTAAAGTTAGTGGCTTGGCTATTTTAATACAATCTGATAGCGGAGCAGTTAATTGCATATTACCCATCTCAATGATCGCTTCCTTCTTATTGATTTTGACCAGGATACCTTTCATAGCGCCATTTCTTGTCTTGACGTGATCTCCGACGATTGGAGCTTCTTTTAAAGGAATGTCTTCAAGGATTTCATCGTTTAGTTTAGCTACAGTTTGCTGTACTTTTTTTTGTGTCAACTTTGCTTTTTCAAGCGCTACTTTCGCCTTTTCTAGATTTTGATTTTCTCTTAATTCCTTGACTAATTTCTCTAGCTCTCTTTTATCTTGAATTTTATCATTGACTTCAAATTCCTTTTTCTCTTTCTTAAATTTTAATCGTTTGTATTCCATGTCCTTTTGAAGGGAATGGTACGATTTTGTCAATTTGTCTATTTGTTTCTCCTTTGATAATAGTGTCGCAATCTTGTCATCTAATTGCTTTTGTTTGGATTGAAGATCATTAATTAATTTATCCATCGCTCTTAAGTTTACACCAGCATTTTTCTTCGCGAAGTGCAATAACTTTTTAGGCAAGCCTACTTTTTCTGCAATCTCAAATGCAAATGAACTTCCCGGTTTCCCAACAATCAACTCATACGTTGGCTGCAGTAAGTCTTGGTCAAAATGCATCGCCCCGTTGACGATTCCTTTTGTCTTGAACGCAAACACTTTCAAATTTGAATAGTGAGTCGTAATCACTGCAAACACTTTCTTTTTATTCAACTCAAATAAAATAGACTGTGCGATTGATCCTCCCATTTTAGGATCTGTACCTGATCCAAATTCGTCAATTAATATTAAACTTTTCTCATCTGCAAAGTCTAAGAAATCCTTCATATTCTTCAATCGACTACTATATGTACTCAGGTCATCTTCTAAAGATTGCTGGTCTCCGATATCACAGCACAATTGAGTATATAAACCAATCTCACTGTCTACATCAACAGGAGTTAAACAACCAATTTGTGTCATTAACTGAATCAATCCGACTGTCTTGAGACTGACTGATTTACCGCCAGCATTAGGACCTGATATCAGAAAAATACGATTATTCCCTTCTAATTCTAAAGTCATGGGAACCGTCTTTAATCCCAATTTTTGATTCTTTAAAAATAATAAAGGATGATAAGCATTTTTGAGATTGAAGCAGGGCTTATCAAGAATCTTTGGCTTATTAGCATCAAGAGACATAGCGAATTTCGCCTTAGCTCTGATGATATCTAATTCAGTCAATATCCCTTGGTATTGTTCTATCAATGGGCCATATTCTCGTAGAGCATGACAGAGATCTTTTAGGATTTTATAAATCTCTTTTCGTTTTTCGACTTGTAGTTCTAAGATTTCATTATTGATATAAACGACCGTCTCTGGTTCGATAAAAGTCGTCTTCCCTGTACCAGACTCATCGTGGATGATACCTTTTATTTTCCGCTTGTATTCAGAAGGAATAGATAGCACTCTCCTACCATTCCGATAACTTTCTTCTGATTGCGAGAGCACACCTTGTTGTTTGTACATCGTTAAAAAAAAGAGGCGGCAACTGGATTTGAACCAGCGTGACTTACTTTCAAGGGAAGCACCTAACCAAACTCGGACACACCGCCATCTTTTTTTTATACATCACCATTTCATTTATTCGATTTTACTAAAGTAGTTTTAGGTTCTTGGAAATTCATAATCGTCATTTCTGGCGAACCAAATTATCATAGATTTATATACACTATCACTTTTAGTGAACCATTTCTTTAATCCAATCACTGTTTCTTCACCATAAATATTTGAATTAATCATCACTATATCTTTTTGCTTCATTCTTGCATAAGAACTCGAAAGCCTATACCCAATAGTTTTTTTATCAAGGTCATTTAATTCTTCACCATATCGTTTTATTATGGAGTTGCACAGTTCTTGTTTTGTCAGCATCGTATTTAAAATAGAAAGTGTATCAATGACCTTTTCTTTCCATTTATAAGGTCGCTTTACGATTTTATCCTTTGTTTCCAAAGTAGATTCTAAATTCAAAACTTTTGATTCGAGTAACTCAATACGCTTAACTAATAGCTCAATATCTCGCTTATACAAATGCAAATTAATTATAATATGATGTGTAATAAGCTATTTTACACTAATTTAGTGTAACTAAATGTTAGTATTGTTGGTATATTTTAGATATAATTAATCATCAAGTATTTATGATGTTAATAACTGAGCAGAAAATTAAATGTTAAATTTAGTGTAGAGAGTGGGTTATACAAGTATATCGCTGCCTAAATTATAATAATCCAAGTAAGGTCATGTAAGTGAGCCAGAAGCCAAATTTTATAAAGTACGGCAGTCTCTTTGATCCTTTGGCTTTATGATAAAGATGGAGAACCCGACCTCTAAAGTCTGTAACTTAAGAGCCATACAAAACCCATGCTAATTAATTCCAGAAGCCGGAGAAGACTGATTTCAATGAGTAATGCTTATTGATAGAAGAAGAAACCTTCTGTATTTCCCGTAGTATGGGAGACTTTGCCTTCTTTGCATCACAAAACCTACATTGAAGTCCAAAAACACTTTACTTACAACGAAGCGATGTTCCGCCTTTAATAGATCAGACTGAATTAATTCTTTTGATAAAATGATACAACTTGTAATAATCCAAGTTCCTTAATGAAGGGGAATCAGAATGTAGATTCTCGATAATTTTTTTCTCTCTTTTCTCATAGTATTTGGCAAAAACCTCAGTCCCATTCAGCTTAGACAATAACTCAAAAGTCCTGATCAATGGAGTCCGATCAATGCTTCTGATCCGATAAAACATAATTAAATTATCAATTGACTCCTCGATTTTTTGAAGGAAAACATCAGACTTTTCTAAGCCTCTGTGTAAGATGGGATTGTCTATATGCTTGATGTCATAGCCTTTTTTAATTAAGGAGGATGCTAGAGCTAAGTCTTCATATCCGTACTGTGATACCGATTCATTAAAAGGGTAGCGGAGGATTAGGGCTCGATCTATGATAAAGTTATTAGTATGAAAAAAGCGTATTGGAGCCTTGTTCCTTTTAGCGGCGGGCTTAGATTCTCGCTTAGTTCCATAGTCATAGTGTAGGCGCTTTTTATTATCCTTTGGAGCTCGCTTGTTATAGATCCGACCGCCACAGATGATATCTTCCTTTTCGATATGAGGGATGTAATTTTTGATAAATTTCTTAGACTTGATGTGGCTGTCGCTGTCTAAGAATAGTAGTTTATTGTAACGAGCATTCTGAGCGAGCTGATTTCTTATTTTAGATCTACCTCTATTGCTTCTAAGCTCTACATAACTGACGAATAACAATGACTCAATCGATCTATTAGTCTCCAAGTATTTTACCGTCGATCCATCATCAAAGCAGATGATTTCAAATGTAATTTTAGATTTTTTTAATTGCTCCCATAACTCCCTGACCAGCTTGTTGACATTCTGATTGTATATGGGGATAAGGACTGATAGCATAGTCGTATTATGTGATGTGGTGTCCAGGCATCCACAGCTTAAGTGAATGTGGTACGACTTCAAATGTAATGTTTCCATCAGAGACATTTCCTTCGCCATCTATATGGAAGTGCATTTCTTCTTCACATTCGATCTTGACTTTCTTGACCTTGATGATATCTACATATGGTATTTTATGCACCGATTTGTTTAAGAAGCGCCAGACATCGAAGATGTATTTTATCTTATGAGCATCCTTAATCATAACCAAATCTAAGACACCATCTTGAAGATTGGCAAATGGGGCGATGGTGAAATTATATCCAAACATAGAAGCATTCGCGACGTTGATCGATAGAAATTTTTCTTTTATGACGCGATCGTCTATCGTGACCTTGTATGTTTTGTTTTGATATTTAAGCGCTTCTCTAAAACTTTGATTGAAATACACTGAAAATCCTCTTGCACTCTTCTCTTTCGTATGATAAGCTACTGTCGCGTCGAATCCTACACCTGCCATATTGATGTAAAATAAATCATTCAGCCGACAAGTATCTATGCTGTTAGCTTTACCTTGATTTAAGAAAGAGATCGCTTTTGATATATTTCTCCCCAAGCCAAGGTGCATAGCGAATCCATTTCCTGAGCCTCCAGGGAGTATAGCGAGTGATGTATCAGAGTAGAGTAGGGGCTTGGCTATTTCATTGATCGTACCATCACCGCCTACAGCAGCCACTATATCCATTCCGATTGACACAGCATCCATGGCTAACTCCCGTGCATGCATCGGTGCTTCAGTCATGACCACTTCATATTCGAATAGATCGTGATTCAGAGATTCTTTAATCTGAGTACGGATATTCTTCTTATCAGAGACGCCTGAGAATGGATTAACAATAAATCTAATGGTCTTCTTTTTCAAGCTGACTTATTTATACACAAAATAACGCTGCATCGGAAAACTGAATAATAAACCGACGATGACTCCAGCAATAGGACTCGTCAAATAGTAATCTTCTATCCCAAAGTAATCTCTCAGCAACCAGACCAGAACCCAATTCAAACTCATATTCCCTATGGCAATCACTAGGAACTTCATACCCTGATTAGATATTTTATTATCCTTACTGATAAATGTCCAGTTACGACCTAAGAAGAAAGCTATGATAGATCCCAGGGTCATCCCAATGGGAGTAGCAACTAATTCATCTACACCATACTGATAATGTAGTATCATCTCCAATGCTTTATCAGCAGCAGTCGCAGTTAAGGCACTCGCATTCCACCTGAAAAAAGACTTCACCAGAGGGACTTGAACGCCAGACTTTTTGATTAGCACTGTCATAAAGAAGTCAGTGAGAAATAAACGAGTACTTGAAGAATCACATTAGCTACGATACCAGCTAATAAGTCATCGGCCATCACGCCGACTCCGCCATGCATGTCTTCGGCCTTGCCTATCCAGAGTGGCTTCCAGATATCAAATATTCTGAATAGCACTAATGAGATCAGAAGATTAGGAATGCTGAATGGTACCCAGATGAATGCAATGAATATTCCAGCCATCTCATCAATCACTACCTTAGACGGATCTTCGCCCCATTCTTGTTCTAACACGCCACAAGCCCATATGCCAATGAGGGTGGAAACGATGGTGGCTATCAGCAGTATGATAGCCATAGAGCTCATAGCTAATGAAGTCTGTGTGTAGGTAAGATAAATAACCATACTAGCTAAGACGCTCCCAGCCGTACCAGGACCTACGGGAAAATAGCCACTTCCAAAACCAGTTGCAAAAAATTTAGCAATTGAAGTCATTCGCTTAGTACTTTGTGTATACTACCATATTACCATCTCTCGGATGTAAAACATTTAATCTTCAAATCAGTTAGCATCTATAAAAATCATATATCGTACCTACGGCACGCAAATAGACTGAATGTGGTTTCTACTACTACCAATAGCACCATTTATAAATATCTCTTGCATAATAAGGGCTACTCTCAGAGACTTAATAAAGGTAGTATAAGAAAACATCTTGGATGGCCTTATCACAAGTACTGTATATGGTCATTCAAGATATTTTCATTAATTGATGGTTTCATTGGTAACTAAAGGAGATTCATCTAATCTTTATATTGAAGTTAAATGAATGAATCCTATGTATCAGTCGAGATCTACTCTTCGTAATAATCAAGTCCTAAGTGATTGATCACTTCTTCTCCTCCAATATGGCGAACGACATTTTTCAGTTTTTCGAATTGCTTGAATAAGTCGTGCTGTGGATATAGTCCTTTACCCACTTGCGGTGACTTCAGGTAGAATGACAGCCATTCCTGGATGCCGCTCATCTGTGATCGCTTCGCTAAGTCTAAGAACAGGGCTAAGTCAAGTACGAGAGGTGCCGCTAAGATAGAATCTCTACATAGGAAATCCACTTTGACCTGCATCGGATAGCCTAACCATCCTTTGATATCGATATTATCCCAGCCTTCTTTATTATCTCCACGAGGTGGGTAATAGTTGATCCTTACTTTGTGATACATATCACCATACAGCTCTTTATGAAGATCTGGCTGTAGGATCTGCTCTAAGACGCCCAGCTTCGATACTTCCTTCGTCTTGAAGTTATCAGGATCATCTAGCACAGCTCCATCTCTATTACCTAATATATTAGTAGAGAACCAGCCATCGATGCCTAAGTATCTTGCTTTGAATCCTGGCGCTAAGATCGTCTTCATCAATGTCTGACCTGTCTTGAAGTCTTTTCCAGCAATAGGCGCTCCTGTCTGCTTAGAAAGTTCTACCATCGCAGGTACGTCACATGAGAGATTAGGTGCTCCATTAGCGTATGGGATACCCATCTTGACTGCTGCATAAGCATAGATCATACTTGGTGCGATGCCTTCATCATCGTTTCTAAGGCCCTCCTCTAAGCTCGCTACTGTCTGATGCACTTCTCCTTCTTCTATGTATATCTCTGTGGATCCGCACCAGACCATAACCACTCTTTCGCAGCCCGAATCAGCTTTGAATTTTTCAATGTCCTTCATCACCTGCTCTGCAAGATCCATTTTAGAACTTCCCGTTTTGACATTAGGTCCGTCTAACCTTTTAACATACTTATTATCAAAGACAGCTTTCATGGGCTTAATCGCAGATAGTTCGTCTTTGATTTTATCTAGCAGTCTTTGGTCTAATACTTCAGCATTAGTCGCAGCTTCATAGACGTTGTCTTCAAAAAGATCCCAACCACCAAATACGATATCCTTAAGATCAGCGATAGGCACGACATCTTTAATATGAGGATTTCTATTTTCTGTTCGTTTACCTAGTCGAATGGTGGCCATCTGAGTGATAGAACCAATCGGCTGACCGAGGCCTTCTCTGATGGCGACACAGCCAGCTATGAATGTGGTGGCAACAGCTCCAAGTCCAGGTATGAGTATACCTAATTTTCCAGTTGCTGGTGTTGCTTTTACTTCTCCCATGCTATCTTTTATATTTTATGATGATTTTCTTAGATTAATAAGTTTCAATTTATAGTATTTCTAAAATTTAGATGATTTGAAACCCTCTAATTGCGGTAACTATTTTTGTCATAGACGCCTTATAACCAATTATGATCAAGATACCACTGATATGTTTCTTTCAGGGTCTCTTCTAAAGGCAATCGAGGCGCAAAATTAAAATCTTTTTTTAACTCTGATATATTACAATTCCAGTTTCTTGGTTTTAATTCTTTGACTTTATCGAGATCAAAGGTATCAGCTTTGCCAGAGATTTTACTTTTTAGCTGTGATAATCCAGCTAGGACAGTGATAATGGGGATCGGAACCTTTGGGTAAATGGCCTTTCTGCCCATGACATCACTCACTACTTTATGGAAATCATTTCCTTCATAGGCTTTCCCATCACTGACGACATAGGTCTTATCCACTATCTCAGAGCCTATTGCTTTGATTATGAGACTGACTAAGTCCTTCACATAGACAAAGCTGGTCAAGCTTCTCTTCATTCCAATTAAAGGGGCTATCCCTGACTTGACTGCTTTAAAGAGCATAAATATATCTTGATCACGAGGGCCATATACGGCAGTAGGTCTAAAGATGAGATACGGAAGCTGACTCGTATTTAATGCGCTCTCGGCTTCAACTTTACTTCTGCCGTAATGAGTCAAAGGATTAAGCTCCATGTCTGGTGAAATAGATTGCTGTGTCGTATGATCTGCAGGTCCGCAAGCAGCGATACTTGACATAAGGACGAATTTCTTAAGATTTGGACATACTTCCTTAGCCATATTGATTAAGGTCTTAGTGTAGCCAGCATTGACCTCATAGAAGCTTTCTTTTGATAAAGCTCTAACGACTCCAGCATTGTGTATGATATAGTCAAATTGATACTGCTCGAGGATTTCTCTGAGCTGATGGTGATTACCGAAGTCTATTTCGACAAAGTGTGTTGCTGGATGTTGTAGGTACTTTTTACTACTCGACTTTCTGATCCCTGCATAGGTTTCATATCCTTTATCTATTGCCTCTTGCACAAGCCAGCTACCGACAAACCCACTCGATCCTGTAATCAGAATTTTATCCATTTAGATTTTGGCTGTAGATTCGGTAAGTCTTATACTTTTTTCCATTCAGCTTCTCAGTTCCTTTCATCATCTCAGCATTATTCTCTAAGATCCAGGAGGCTTCTCCACCGATTAGATTTTTTCGTTTGGCTTCATTGATATTCATTGCATAAAAGATGGCTTCTATTCCTTTATTTCGATACTCATCTAAAATGCCAAGGAGGACGATTCTGACTCGTTTTACTTTACTTTTCCGAAGTAGTAGCTTAAAAATATTGAAAGGAAATAACCTTCCTTTCTTGAAGTCTTTGGTGATCTCATTGATATCTGGAAGTGATACTGAAAACCCAACTGGAACACCGTCTTTCTCAGCGATGTATACAAAGTCCGTATCGACGACCATTTTCATTTCTGAACCTAAATGAGCTAACTCTTCATCAGTCGGAGGTATGAAACCCCAATTGTTTTCCCAAGCACCGATATAGACATGCTTTAGATTTTCAATCTCCTTCTGAAAGTGCTTACGACTCATTTTTCTGACGGTGATATTATTGTTCCTTTTTAAGCGTTCAGTGAGTAGTTCTTGCAGTTTGACTGATTTTTTGGATGCATCCTTGGTCAGGATTTCGTAAGCTAAGAGATCCATTTCTTTAGCGAACCCACATGCTTCTACATGATTCATGTAGTATTTAGGGTTATAAGTCATCATGACCATAGGTCGACTATCGAATCCTTCCACGAGAAGGCCTCCTGTATCAGTCGTCAGTGAGTAACTGGACGGACCTAAGATCCGATCTGCATTATGTTCAGACAGCCATGTCTTTGCAGCATCAAATAAAGCTTTGGATACTTCTACTTCGTCTATCACATCATAGAATCCGAAAAAACCGACATTAGATTTATGATAGTTATTATAGTTAGTGCTGATGTGAGCAGCTATCCTTCCGACTATTTTATCATCTCTGTAGGCTAAAAATAATTGAGCTATTGAGTGCTTGAAGTAAGGATTCTTCTTTTGATTGTGAATATCCTTTTGACCTAAGTATATCTCAGGGACGTAGTAAGGGTCACCTTCATGAAGATCATGAGGAAAATCTATAAATTGTTTGATTTCTTTATTTGTTGAGATCTTTCGTATCTCAATTCTCATGAAGCTGCTCTTGTAATTCGAATACGCCTAATGCTGTAGCGATATTTGTGATCTTCTGAATAGACTCTGCTATCTGCTCGAATGTATGAGTCGCCATCAAAGAATATCTGATTAATGAAGAACTGCTCGGTACGGCAGGAGATACCACAGGATTTACAAAAACACCTTCTTCCAGAAGCTGCTTCGTCAGCATGAATGTCTTGAAGTCATCTCTGATGTATATCGGGATAATCGGAGTCTCAGTATGACCTGTATCGAATCCTGCTTCTTTCAAAAGCTTTAAAGCATAGTGTGTATTATCCCATAGCTTTTGTATTCTTTCTGGCTCTTGCTCCATCAGTTTTAGCGCTGCAAGTACACTAGCTGCATTAGCAGGAGCTATACTGGCACTGAAGATCAGGGATCGAGCATTATGCTTAATGTAGTTGATGGTATGTGAGTCTGAAGCAATGAAGCCTCCTATACTGGCTAATGACTTACTGAATGTCCCCATGATGAGATCTACATCCTTCGTCATGCCAAAGTGTGAGGCTGTACCTCTTCCTTCTTTTCCTATGACGCCGAGTGCATGAGCGTCATCTATCATGATATTAGCATCGTATTTTTTAGCCAGCTCTGATATCTGTGGGAGCTTACAGATGTCTCCTTCCATGCTGAAGACTCCGTCAGTGACAATGAGTTTAATCTTATCTGGCTCACATTTCTTCAATATCTTCTCCAGGGACGCCATGTCATTGTGCTTATACTTAAGCACTTTAGCAAAGGATAATCTGGCTCCATCTATGATACAGGCATGATCGTACTCATCTATGATCAAGTAATCATGTCTTCCTAAGAGGCTAGATACCACGCCAAGATTCACCTGATAGCCTGTACTGAAGACCAATGTCTTCTCCATGCCTACATATTTGGCTAATGCTTCTTCGAGCTCTAAGTGTAGATCTAAGGTTCCATTTAAGAAGCGAGATCCGGCACATCCTGAGCCGTATTTATCTACTGCGAGCTTAGTGGCTTCTTTAAGTTTGGGGTGAATGGTGAGACCTAAGTAGCTATTAGAACCAAACATCAGGACGTTCTTACCATTGATTTTTACAACTGTATCCTGCTCAGACTCAATGGTTCTGAAATAAGGATATAAACCTAAGTCTTGTACTTTTTGTGGGATATCATATCCCTGCATTTTCTTATGCAGCATAAGGAAGGATTTAAGGGTTTATGTAGTTTGACAGTTTATCAATTAGTTTCTTAATACTCGATCTAAGTATGATCTGCTCCAGAATTACGATTGCAAATATAGCACAAAAAATACCTAATACGACATCTACCAAGTAGTGATGAATCGAATAAACGGCTGAAAACCATGTCATTAACATGAAAATAAATAAAATTACTAGCCCAATTTTCATTCTTTTTTTCCAAGCATAATACACAGCTATGATTGGATACGCAGAATGTAGAGAAGGAATCGCCCCGAATACATTGAAGCTTTTGCTATAAATACCTTCAAAAATATGGGTGCCCGTCATTCTATCAAAACTTAATAAGCCTGCAGCAGAACCTGGAATATCAAATTTTCTTTCGAATCCATATAGCTCCACATACCATGGAGGTGCTGCCGGATAAGTATAGTATATAATAACTCCAATGACGTTAGCTAAAAAGAAGCCCATGGTAAATCTTAATAGCAAGTTTCTATCTGTAATAAACAAGTAAATCCCTAAGGCAACTGGAAAAGGAGTCCACATCAAGTATGTGAAGCCAGTGATAAAGTCTAAAATGGGACTGTTATGCAGTCTGAAATATTCATTGAGCGTCATTTTCACCCCGTCTACCTGAATCCCGAAAAGGGCTTTCTCTGCGTGGTAGATGTCTTCTATATGGACATCGTTATACAAGTAGCTCGGGAATACTCTAAGTGAGTCTAATAAAATCCAAGAAAGAGTTAATCCAAAAAATCCTAAAAAGAACTTGTGCGTCCCTTCCGTGAGCAGATACATACTGCCAAGGATCAACATAAATGGAAGATGATCAGATCGATATCCTACGAATAAAAATACCCACCCTAAATAGAGTGACATGAAAATAACATAGAATGTTATACTTAAGGTAGAGAATCGATTTTTCATTACAGTGAGCAGAGCAATAGGCTACGCTACAGATTTCTTTTCTTCAGGAAATTTAGTTCGGGCTATATTATCCCATATTGGACTACTCACACCATATCCTTTACTAGGATGTACATAGTGATGCTTGATATGATGAGTCTTTAGAAGATTCCATATTTTACCTTTAAGTGGTACATGGTGTATAGCATAATGGATCATATCATATATAAGGTATCCCATGATAAAGGCCGCAAAGAATGGAAAAAATCCATTTAATGGTAGAATCGACTTCCAAATAAAATAAAAGACGATGGCTAAAGGAACGCTCATAGCAGGCGGTAACACCAATCTCAGCCTGTCTCTGGGATAGTCATGGTGCACGCCATGAAATATAAAGTGCAACCTCAGACCCAGCTTAGACTTAGGTACGAAGTGGAATACGAAACGGTGCATGATGTACTCTGTCAGTGTCCAAACGAATAGTCCTAAGACAAAGAAGCCAATACCTGATAATAATGTCACGTGAGGTGAGGTGAAGGAGAGATACATAAAGTATCCAATGGCTGGAAGAAATATAAATAAAGGTACTGAGAAGTGAACCTTCGATAAGGCTTCAAAAAGTCCATTCTTGAACATTCTGGTGGACTCTTCACTATTTGAAACAAAATGCTGACTCATAAATCTATATTTATTCTCTCGTATGTAGACATCTCGGTATCAAGAGTTTGTCCATATAATTCAATAAACTTCACATTGGGGAATACACCAAATTCTTCTGCATAAACATATATGTTATTCAGTTTTGACATCTTATGATTGATGTGACAATGGGCTGAATATTTTCCTTTTTTATCCTTTCCGATGTATAGGTTCAGATCTTTGTAAGAGACAAAATTAAACACGAAGCTATCGTGAGAAATCATGGAAGATGTGTAACCATATGCCAGCTTATTCTGATAATAATTAAGCTCAGCTATATCTCCACCAGAGTTATATCTGATCCAGAACGCATGCATCGGGTAGTCTTGATTGACATCACCTGAGGCCAAGTAGTTGACCTCATAGACGACTGTATTATGATTATGATTCCGCTGGATGTAGAATAGCAGCGCATCATTCTGAGGAGGAGCTGGATAATGCTCTGGCAGTCCTGCTGAACCAGGATCCTTATATTGATTTTTTATTAGATTAGGGATCATAGTATCTTAATCTTCTAACTGTCCTTTAGCAAATATAAGTCTTCTATATGCAGTAATATTGGCACCAATTGCCAAAATGAAAATTGGAAATGTAAAAATAGAAATAGTCTCGAATAAAGGAACAGGAAGCCAATCTACTTCTACCTTAAAGTCTGCACCTATGATGGCAGATGTCACACCACATAAGACAGCTGATACACCTACTATTAGAATGCGCTCTGGTCGCTGCATGAGGCCGACACTACAATCTACTCCAAGACCTTCAGCTCTGGCTCTGGTATAGCTGACCATGATAGACCCGATCATAGCGATAAAAGCAAATAATGAGCTCAAGAAATAATCGTGAGAAATCAGATAATAGCAAATCCCTAAGAACATATATAACTCGCTGAATCGATCTACCACTGAATCGTAAAGTGCACCATATTTATTAGCCATATTACCGACTCGTGCCACACGCCCATCTAGCATGTCCATGAGTCCAGCAAAGAGGATGATGGCACCTGCTATAGCCACAAATGAATGGCTATCCCGCTCGCCGTACTCTGCTCCAAAAATAAGAATGATCGCTGCTGCAAGGTTGAGGATGAATCCAAAAAATGTGATCATATTAGGCGTGACACCTATTTTAATAAAAAATACCACGACAGGATTAACCACTTGATATACCAGCTGCTGAGCATTAGATTTCCAATCCATAGTTCAAAATTACTAAAACTCTACTTTAAATCTACCTCTGATGCCCATGCCCTTCACACCAAATATCTCAGGGACTGATGGATTCTCTAAATATGTGAGCCTCTTCACGATATCGATTCTTAATACCTTGAATATATTATAAAAACCTCCACTAACTTCTATATATGGCTCAGTATCAAGGCTATAGGTCTCAGGTATCCCTGATTCATCTACTTGAAATTGTGGTAAATTAGGACTAAGTTCGGGGTTATTACCATCAGTGAATCTGCCATAAATCACCTTAGCCGATACCACTTCTCTTAATTTTAATTTTTTAAGTAAGGGCAGTCTATTCATGAAATACCCTCCAAAAAAATGTTGAATCTGCATCTCAGCATATTGATCAGTCGCGAATTCTAAGAAATTCATCATATTATAAGATCTTAGCTGATAAGAAAAGGTCTGATTTGCCCTTGGAATTTTCAATAGTACAAAAGGCAGATCATTACCGATTACTTTACCTGCTTCAATCTCGAATAAACTGTGACCTAAACGCTTTAGGTTGAATTTTTTAAAGAGGTTAAGAGATAATTTATGATAGTTATAATCCCCGCCTAAGAGGCCTTTTATTCCAGCTCTATACTGCAGAGTGAATACTGGAAATTTTGTAAAGAGCTGAGTCCGATATTGGCGACCTTGAAGGAATTTTTCATTAGGTGCCCATCTGATATTCATTCCTAATTCAAACGTATTGATCTCGGTGAGAAATTCTGTACCGTCCTCTCCCTGAAATGGTAGCTCCAGATTTCCATGAGGGACCCTTGAGTCTTTTCTGGCGATGAACGTATAATCTAATACGCCTCCTTCTATAGTGTAGTCTATTCTTGTCAGTCGATTAAATAACATTTTATCAGTGATTCCTCTCCTGACGGAAAGAAGCACGTTATCAGTTTTAATAAAATCTAAGTCTACACCTGGGAAGTTTACATCATGAGAGTGCTCTACATAAATGAAATGCCTCGGATTCTCTTTGAAGTCATCATTGAACGAGTATAGACCGTAGGTAGAGAATTTTAGTGCTTTATCTCGTGTCCCATATGCTACATATCCACCTAATCTGAATTTTTTATTCCATCGATGACCAGTTTCTGCAGCAAACTTAAATCGAGAGCCTTCTACATCATTGGCACTGAAAAATGTAGGGACAGGACCAATATCTATTGGACCTACAGGGACATAGCCAGTCGTTAAGATTTTCACGCCACTTTTAATTCTTTTAAATGTCGGATGTTTGTTCAATGAATCTATCATCGAATACGCTTCGAGCATATTAGTGGATAAAGGTGCTATTCTGTTTTGAATCCAATAATTATCATCCTTCTCAGATATATCTTCAGCATCTATGGTAGACTCTACAGCATCGAATACCGACATATCTTCAGGCGGACTGAATTTGTAATTATTATAAATCGTTTCCTTAGTTCCGAATAACCCAAGCCCATTTTTAGACAGAGAATAATCTACTGTGATAAAATCCTTGACTAATGCAAAGGTTTCACCCTTTCGCTCAAATTCATGCTCGATCTTTAAGTCACGGACAAAATTGAGACTGATGCCTCCGATGATTCCCAAGTCAGCTTTCTTTACGAAGTAATTATCCTTATGAGTGATATATAGATTACCTGTGAATCCTTTGTTTAGCTTATTCTTGGGGATAAAAGCCAGATTAATGACGCTATCACCTTTGTAGTATAGAGTATCAATAATGTAATATCTGTAAAAATTTACACCCACAGGCGCTAAGGGGCTGATGAACTGACTCGCTAATATGGGAACAATGTCTTCATAAATGTCAATATCCTGATAAAGTACTTCTGATACTCCATCGACACTTTTATCATCTATCAGGTCATCAAATTCTGTATACTGCAGGGCTTTTCTAACCTCCTTCTTAGTATCATCACTCTTTCGGTAGTACACTGAAGACAAAGTCTCTTTCAGAAACATAGGAAGAAATAACTTACCATTGACCTCAGAGGTATCTATAAAATCATTAATAAAGCTCATACTCTTCATGAACTTTCGTTCTTTCAGCTGATCTGTGATGTTATTCACATCTAGCTCTATAATCTCTTGCTTATCATATGAATAGAAATCTTGACCTTTCAGGCTATTTTCCTTCTTATTATCCATTACTTTTTTGATGAGATCTACTGCAGGATTATTCTTTTTGCTGTATTTCTCCTTCTTTGCACTGATGACAGCAGTCTCCATAACAATGGAAGAATTTTCTATTTCAAAATTAACTTCTTGCTTTCTGACATCTTTCTTAATTGCTAAAGTCTGGTCAGTATAACCTATAAATGTAGCTGTGATAGAGTCGGTTGCATATCTGGTGTCGATCCTGTACTTACCGTCCAGATCTGTAGAGGATCCTACATTAGACTCTGAAAAATAGACATCTACAAAGGGGAGAGGTTCTTTTGTGAATTTATCTATCACTTTTCCTGTGATGATCGTAACATCCTGACCGACAAGTAATTGTATCTGAATCAATAACGTAACGAATAGTAAAAACCTCTTCAGGTATTCTCTGGGAAACATAATATATGTTTAACTAAGCTTAAGTCTCAGTTGTTATCAAAAAAAAATAATGCTACTGTAACGATTCGTAATAGGTATTTAGTCCATTTCAGCTTTTAGATTATAATAGAAGAATGCAAATTTAAGGTTTCTCATGTGTATAATTGGCGAAGACTAAATAAGTTGATTGGAATCACTGATGATGATACATATATCAAATTGGAGACATTATAGCTAGAGATCTGAAAATCTAAGGACTTTTATAAATATAAGGATGCTATTATGTAATGATAATCTATTGCTTCCTAAAATAACTTGATGGTCTGTTACACAAATTCATAATTACTCTCGTCTAATGAAAATAACATCTCATGCTCCAAATGAATATTCTGGCTACCCATATAAAGAGCTGCGGTGATACCACCTAAGATCGGAGCTACAATCAAACCTACTAATGGTATCAAGAATAATACATAGGCCACAAGTCCAATTCCTATCGCCGCACCAGAATGCGATCTGATGATCGTAAAACTGTCTTTAATAGTAATCCCAAACTGCTCCGTATAATTATCTAAGAATAGTACTCCTATGAAGTAGAACTGTATCAATAATACTGTAGGAGCTTTAAGAAATGAGAAGCCTATTATACCTAACAATAATCCGATAATATAACTGACGATGATCTCCTGACTCCATGCTCGAATACCGACGAGGACCATTCTTTTTTGAGCCTTCGCAAAGTCTTTGAACTGTGGTCTGAAATTTTGGTTTTTGATTATATTCAATGTATTAACCACACAATAGAATATGATGATCTCTACAAATATCAATATCATATACTTATAACTACCAGAAATGAAAAGATCACTGCCAAACTCACTCATATTTCCAAAGAGCATGGTAGCCGACTGCACAGCTGTCACCTCTACTTCTGATCTAAAGATATCGCTGAACCAATCAGTGAAAAGCGATATAAATCTATACGATATTAGAGCAGATAAGCAGACACCTGTGATGACGATCCATTTGATTTTGAATAGCCCATTCCACACTTTATTTTTCTTGGCGAATTGATAAGCTTTTTCATGAAGTGGCAGTACTGCCTTAAATTGATGCAATATTTTAACTTGAGAAGCTGATTGACTCATATTTGTTTCGTTTCGAATACATAAGTTAGGGATTATTCATCTTCAAAAAGTTATTTTTGGCTATCTGTAGCCAAATTATCTACGAGTGTATGAGTTTATGCGATAAGCAAATATTTAAATCAGTGTACTTAGAGTATAGCGAACCATTACAGCGGTTTATGCAATCTAAAGGTATGGATAAAGACTCAAGCCTCGATGTGGTACAAGAGAGCTTTGTCAGATTATGGAATAACTGCTCAAAAGTGCTTAAAGAAAAAGCGAAACCATATTTGTATACTACTGCAAGTAACCTATTTATAGATTTGCACCGTAAGACTAAGACAGCACTTAAGTACAGAGAGCAGTCATCATTCAGCGGTATTGAAAAGGAAGACCCTCAGTATAAAGTAGAGATGGCAGAATTCAAAAGTAGGGTAGAAGCAGCAATAGATTCTATACCTTCTGGTGCTAAAGTGGTCTTTATGATGTCCAGATTTGAAGATAAGTCCTATAAGGAGATGGCTGAAATTCTAAACATTAGTGTAAAAGCGATAGAAAAAAGAATGTCGATCGCACTCAAACATATAGCTTCAAAAAAATTACGATAATTAAGTAGGGTATACCCCAATGAGTCCGTTATAGGATTACCATGGCAATCGACAACGACATATTATTATCTAAATGGTACAATCAGGACATCTCGACTGAGGAGCTTGCTGTGCTTAAGGAGATGTATGACTTAGACGAGCTAAGGACTTCTCTTGAGTTGATGAATCAATATGAGATAGATGTGGTCCCAGCGGATGTAGGATGGTCAGGATTTGAAAAATTGATTGACGTCCAGAAGAATGAGGATGTTCAGAATATCAATGACCCTGTGGTGGACGATAATCAAAAAGCATGGAGAAAGTCATGGGTAAAGCCATTACTATGGTCCTTACTGATAGCTATTCTGGGTATCGCAGCATACTTCTATTTCACTTCTCCACTCACGCTGATAGAGAATAAAGGGCAAGAAGAATACCTTTATGCCTTCTCTGAAGGAAGTGAATCGGTCATTACGCCTGGATCTTCCATAGCGTACGATAAAGAGGATTTCGATAATAATCGAGTGGTAGAGCTATCTGGAGAAGCTTTATTCAATGTAGAAAAAGGTGATTCATTCAAAGTGAAAACGAATGCTGGACAGATTACCGTATTAGGTACCTCATTCGATGTGTGGCAAATATCAGATCACACACTGCGGGTGGAGTGCTATGAAGGTAGAGTGTCAGTCAGTGACAATGGTGGGCAAGAAGTTATACTTGATGCAGGAGAATCTGTTTATTTACGTGATCAATCATTCAGTGCAAAGGAGAAAATAAAGCATCTCACTCCAGATTGGAAGCGAGAAAGAAAACAATATGTCGGCATCACAGTTAAAGATTTGATCGCAGATGTATCAAGATTTTATGATTATCGGCTAATTTTAGAAGATATTGATATGTCTGATCTCTTCACAGGGGTAATACCGATCAATGACATAGATAAAACGTCTGAATACTTGGCGACCACGCTGGGATGGAGATATGAGAAAAAAAATAAGACATATATTTTCTACAGGCAATAGATGCTCACTTGTATCAGCTTGGTGCTTATTTTTTATTACTACATTCTCGACTTTTACTTTTTCTCAAGAATATACTTCTTTACAGTTTTCAGATGCCTCCTCCGTAGATATCCTGAAAACACTGGAGTCTACATTAGCACAGACAATAAACTACAGTCATGATCTTCTGCCTGAAGGCAGATTTAACTTCTCTGCTTCAGGAGGTAAAGAAGAATTACTCCAAGTGGTATTCAATGTGCTGGATAGAGAATATGTAGTCCTAGATGAAGATGTGATCGTCGTCAGTAGAAGTCCACTATCAGATGAAAAAAAAATAGTATCACCTATCATATCAGGGACTATGGTCAACGAGAAAGGAGAGATACTCCCTTATGCACAGATTATTTCAACTGAGCTTAGTTATCTAGCCACTTCTGATCAGCATGGCAGATATACGATCGAAGGATTCTATGCAGATGAAGAGGAGTTTACATTTACATATCTGGGATATCAGAAGATGCCAATCAAATATAAAACGCTCATAGCAGATCCGAATATCAGTCTCACGGAGAAAGACCATAAGCTTACAGAAATCATCATCAGAGATCAGCTCATCTCTCCAGACATAGCTTCTGGATATGAGATTGTGGATAAGGCTGACATAGATCTTTCACAAAGCGGCTATCAGGATGTTATAGATATGTCCTTACTAGAATCTGGAATATTTAATAGTGGTGAATCTGTCTCAGAGCTACAGATAAGAGGCGGCCCTACTGATCAAGTAGGCATAGAATGGAATGGCATTCGGCTTTTTCAAACCAGCCTGCTGTACGGGAAAATCTCCAGTGTCAATCCTTTAATGGTGAAACAATTAGAAATATCTAAGAACGGAGGAGATGCATCGGAGTCAGGCCAAGCATCTGGTATGCTGAGATTTAATAGTCATAATCAACTGATAGATACCTTTGCTGCAAGCATTCATACTAACCTGCTATTCAGCAACTTGGGCATTCAAGTGCCTCTGCTTAATAATAAAGTATCCCTAAAAGCAGCTTATCGTTTTTCGCAGAATAAACTGTTTGACTCAAAATTTTATCAAAATAATATCGATGCTGTATTCCAGCAAAGTGATATATTAAACGATAGAGACTTTTATCGAGAGTTAGGCATCATAGAAGATTTTAGCCAAGAATTAGATAATGGATTTAGTGATGCTAATATCTCGATCCAATATAACCCAACAGATAAAGATCAATTCTCAGCCAGCTATATCTCAGTGCGTAATGACCTTACTTATAAATTCAAAGTTATAGGGACTGATGATGAGCCATTCAGTGATTTATTTATAAGCAATTCAGGATTCTCTACTTCATATGATCGACAATGGGCCTCTTGGATAGAGACTCATATGGCTTACAGCAGCAGTAACTATAATCAAGATCATTATAAGCTGATCCCATTCACTCAAGAATCTGTCATCTATAATCGAGTCAGTCAAGAAACAATCGATGCTTCTATTAAGCTAAAGTCGAAGTTTGGGCAATTAAAAATCGGGGCACAGATTATTCAGGCAGAAGCACTTGGATTAGATTCTCTAAATCATCAGAGGCACGGGGTATTAGAATATAACCGATTCAGTACGTCAGGGCAAGAATACAGTGCTTTCGCCCAATATTCTCACAGCATATTTAATCGAATACATCTTAATGCGGGCCTTCGTTTTTCAGACTATGATCTCCTACCTAATGAGAGAAGAATATTGGAGCCTAAGATTCATATGGGTCTGGACCTAACGAATAATATAAAACTGCATGGGCACTATGCAAAGTCCCATCAGATATTCAATTCTTTTCTGTACGGTATTTCGCTTCAAGCTCAGAACGATTTCTACTACCTCGCTAACACAAAAGAAGATAATAGTAATTATATACTAAGGGTCCGTAACGAACTGCAAAGTATAGGTGTGAGTTATCAGAAGCAACATTGGCTCATTAATATAGATCTCTATCGCAAAACGGTGAATGATGTGCAGACGACGGCATTAGACCTTAGGTGGTATGAGGATTTATTCACCTTTGCACAGATAAAGATTAAAGGGGCGGAAGCTTCACTCAAGTATCAATCTGAGAAGCTCTCCATAGTCGCTACCTATCAGCATGTCGATGAAGAAGTGAGGTATAATGATAACTTCGAAGAGGTATTCCGAAGTCCTCACTTTCAGCCGCATAGAATATCTATATTTCAATCTCTCGTGCTACACCCATTCACAATTAATCTTCAGTGGAAGTATGCGACAGGTCGGCTTTACTCTGTACCATCAGGCATCGATATTGAGTATAATGACTTCTTCCAGGCAGATGATTATTTTCCTTTTTATGAGTCAAGATTTGATAGACAAATCAGAGATTACCATAATTTAGATGTGAATTTATTTTATGAATTACCGCTAATGATGATAAATGCCAAGGTCGGATTTCATATGAATAATGTCTATCAGCGAGATAATGTGTTACAGGCTTATCATGTGATTAACTATGCGAATACGCCTGCTACGACAGATTACTTTGAGCGTAATGGATTACCATTTTCTTATAATGTTTCTTTGGATTTAAGATTTTAAGTCGACTCTTATTTCTATAAAAAATTTCAACCTAAAAACGACTTAGTAAGGTACATTAACTACATGATGAATCATCATCATAAAAGCTGAGATTAGATTTCTAAAATCATTTGAAATTAAAAAAGGAGTCGTCTTCCAAGCATTTATCTCTGGATGTGGGAATAACTAAAAATTAAAGCATGATATCCTTCTTATGTTCTTAAATATGTTGTGTTTTATAATACCATGGATTTTATTTGAAAATAAATTATGGGCTA